>Ga0187893_10007924_pt1 | contig 17071 bp, 18 predicted proteins | sample MA1701074metaG_FD_139574 | JGI IMG/M metagenome (GOLD analysis project Ga0187893, IMG submission 139574) | White microbial mat communities from a basaltic lava cave in the Kipuka Kanohina Cave System on the Island of Hawaii, USA - MA170107-4 metaG ...
CAAACGATCGGGCAATCCCTGGGGCGAAGCCCTGGCCCTGTTCAAGACCCCGAGCGGGCAGCCCTACTATTTCAATTTCCACGTATCTCCGGAGGACCGGGATTCACGGGATGAAAAGTATCCCGGCAATACCTTTATCTGTGGCAGCACCGGCGTGGGCAAGACCGCTCTGGAACTGAGCCTCTTGGCCTTCGCCACCAAGTACCAGGGCCTCCGCTGCGTGGTCTTCGACAAAGATCGTGGCGCCGAAATCGGAATCCGGGCCATGGGCGGGACGTATCAGTCCCTGAAACGCGGACTGCCGACCGGCTTCAACCCCTTGCAGGCCGAACCAAACCCCAAGAACTGGCAATTCTGCGAACAGCTTGTGGCCCAACTCGTGAAACAACCTGGTGACGAAATTCCCGGGCTCACCGCGAAGGAACAGAGCGAGATTAGCCATGCTGTGCGGACAGTGATGAGTGGATCGGTCTCACCGGACCTGCGCTGTCTATCCCTCCTCCGCCAGAACCTCCCGGCGACGGGCGACCACAGTGTGCGAGCGCGGTTGAAACGCTGGACCCGTGGTCACGCTCTGGGCTGGGTCTTCGACAATCCACGAGATTCCCACAATATCAGTGGCGCACGATTATTCGGTTACGACTATACGGACTTTCTGGACGATCCCGAAGTGCGAACCCCGATCATGGCCTATCTCCTCCATCTCACGGAACGGCTGATCACGGGCGAGCCCTTCATCTATGTCATGGAAGAATTCTGGAAGCCGCTACAAGACCCGCTGTTCGCGGACTTCGCCTTTAATAAGCAAAAGACCATCCGCAAACAATCTGGCCTCGGTGTCTTTGTGACGCAATCGCCCTCCGACGTGCTGGGGCACCCCATCGGGAAAACGATGGTCGAACAGAGCGTGACGCAGATCTTCTTGCCTAATCCTCGCGCCGACCATGACGACTATGTGCAGGGGTTCAAAGTGACGGAGGCGGAATTTCACATCATCAAAAATCTCGGGGAGGCGAGCCGGCTGTTTCTGGTGAAGCAGGGCCATAGCTCCGCGATCGTGCAGTTCGACCTGGGTGGCATGACGGATCTGTTGAATGTCCTCTCTGGCACAACCGACAACGTGGCGTTGCTTGACCAGATCAGAACCGAAGTGGGCGACGATCCCACAGACTGGCTTCCCGTATTTCATCAGCGCATCGCAGCGCGCAAACGACTCCAACAGAAGAACGAAAGAGGAATCGCGTAGAGAAGATGGGCATGGCGACCTATATCGAGCAGTCGGTGAACAACGCATTGGACCACTATGTCGTGACCAGCAGCGATGCCGTCATTATGGTATTCACGCCAATCGCTGTGACCGCGGTGACGCTCTATGTGATGTGGACCGGGTTCCAGGTAGTGCGCGGCGACGTGCAGGAACCGGTCACTGCGCTCGTATGGCGGTGGTTTCGCGTAGCACTCATCACTGGGCTGACATTGAACGGCCTGCAGTATCGGAGTCTTGTGAAGGAAGGATTGGACGGGATTCAAGAGGCCTTTGCTTCCGCCTTCGGCGGAGTCCTCTCGATGGGAGGCACTATCGACCAGATGGCCGACCCCTACGCAACGCTGATGGAAACCCTGTTCACCGAAGCAAGCTCTGGATTAATGCCGCAATTCTCACTGTTCATCGCGGGAGGAATCTGTGCCACGGCTTCGATCGTGATGGCCTTCGTCGCCATGGGACTCTTTCTCGTCGCGAAAGTGAGTCTCGCCCTGCTGCTCTCGATCGGGCCGGCCTTTATCTTCTGCGCCATGTTTCCAGTGACGCAACGATATGCGGAGAACTGGCTATCCAGTTCGCTTGTGGCTGTGTTCACCAATGTCCTCATCATGGCGGTCATCACGTTTCTCGCAAGCCTCCTGCGGAATGCGTGTCTACACGTATTGAGTGCCTATTCCACTGCTTCAATCCTGGCAGATGTCGTCGGTCTGCTGTTTCTCTCTATCACCGCCGCTTATGTCTTGCTCCATGTCGCGTCGCTGGGAGCGAGTTTGGCGGGAGGCCTCTCGTTAGGAAGCCCAGGCGGAGATGTCACCAGGAGTGGAATGCTGCTCTTGCACGGCGTCGCCTCCGGCCTGAGTCGGTTGGTTCCATTGTCCCTGGCCTCCTCGGGCGGGTCCTTGAGTGGGCCGAGAACTGGAATGGCCCGCGCTCTGCTGAGCACGCTAACTACCGCGAAGACACAACCCGGAAGCGACCTCTATCAACGAGCCTCATTAGAGCGCTTACGCAAGAGCGTCTCCCGAAAGGAGTAAACGATGTCCCGTCTGAAACGCACAGTGATCGCGATTGGCGTTGCCCTGATGGTCATCACCAGTTTTGCATCGAAAGCCCACACCGCGGGGATTCCCGTCATCGATACGGCGAACCTGGTGCAATCGGTGTTGCAAGCCCTGGCCTGGATTCAACAGTTCCAACAGATGCAGCAACAGATCCTCCAAGCCGAGCAACAGATCAATGCGATCATGGGCTCACGCAACATGGGCAGTCTCTTGAACAATCTCACCCTAGCCGGGATCGTCCCCTCTGATGTCAACGCCGTGTACCACGCCATTAGGTCGGGCGGGGTTCAGGGGCTGACCGCGGCGGCGCAGATTATCCGTCACAATCGCATGATCTATAACTGCGAAGGCAAAACCGGTGATGCCTTGCGCATCTGCCAGAACATGCTGAACCAGACGCCGCAAAGTCAGGCCTATTATGCGAATACCTATCAGATGCTGCTCGGCCGAATGCAGCAGATCCGGGCGTTAACGACCCACATCAATCAAACCGAGGACGAAAAAGAGATTCTGGAACTCAATGGCCGGATCGCTGCGGAGCAAGCTCAGGTGAGCAATGACACCAACCGGATTCTCACGATGAAATCGATGATCGAGGCGGAAGAAAAGGCCGCGCAACAAGAACAGCAGGAACGTGTCCTCAAGATGTTGGCGCCCGGCACATCACGAACGTTCGACCACATGGCGCCCTGGACGCCGTAGTTTTACCACTCGAGCGAATCAGGAGCACGTAGAAATTGACGAAGAGGCAGATGGACCCCTCACTCGTGAGCGCGACGGACGAACCGCACTTCTACGATCAAGGCCGAGACTGGGATACGGACTGGCGGCTGAGGCTGGAGGCATCGGAACGAAAGGCGTGGTGGGTCGCGGGCACCGCCTGCGCTCTAGCCGTGATCTTGGGGATAGGCATCGCCTGTCTCGCCCCTTTCAAAACCACCGTGCCCTATGTCTTTGCGATCGATCGCGCCACCGGCAACGTGGAGCTGGTGAGCGCAGCGGATGATCGCACCGTCCTGGGTTATCAGGAACTGCTCGATAAACATTGGACGCAAAAATATGTGATCGCACGAGAATCCTACTCGTACCGGCTGCTCCAAGCTGACTACGACCAAGTCTTGGCGATGAGCACGGACGAGATCGGTCGCGACTACGCGAGTCTCTTTGACGGCGTGCACGCACGCGATAAGCAGTTGGGGACCAGCATCGAATGGCGCGTGAACGTCTTGAGCGTCACGGTCCATCACGATGCGGTTGGACCGAAGGCGACGGTGCGATTCGAGAAGATGGTGAAGCGGACCGACGCTCACAACGTCGAGCCCCCGCAGTATTTCATCGCGACAGTCTCCTTCGAGTATCGCCACACGATGAAAGGGCAGGAAAGGGATCTGATCCAGAACCCGCTGGGCTACAAAGTGACGGGCTATCGGGTGGACACAGAAATCGGGACCATCACACCGCCGACGGCGGTCCTGTCGATGGTCGAGAAGAAATTGGGAGAGTCTGGTCATGCACGTTAAGAACAACCACACAGGGTCGATCACGGTATGGCTCACCGTCGCCCTCCTCTGTTCAGGAGGCTCGCACGCGACGGAGATCCCGCAACCGGGCGACGGAGATCAACGAGTCCGTTACGTGACCTATCAGCGGGATGAAGTGACCCGCGTGACCGTACGTCGCGGTGTCGTCACGCGCATTGTACTGGGAGACGATGAGCGCATCGTCATGGCCGGCAGCGGCTTTCTCGCGGACTGTGCAAAGCCGGAAACAGAATGGTGCATCAGGGCCGATATCGGGACCAATCAGGTCTGGATCAAGCCCAAAGACCATGCGACGCACAACAATCTGGAACTCCGCACAGACAAGCGGGACTACAGCCTCGAGTTCACCGTCGTGGGAGACCATCATAGCGGGCGGAAGCAGAACGCCGAGCAGAGGCAGCGTGAAACAGATGAGCCGATGTACCGCGTTATCTTCCGACATCCGCTGATCCCCTCACCTCCTGCCGCCATTACGGCGATGCAAGCATCGGCCCATCGCGCGAAACAAGCTCGTGATAAGGCCGACCTCCTCGCCGAGCGGCTACGCTCTTTTACACCCGAACCCCGTAATTGGTCCTATTCGATGGAGATACTTCCGGGAGGAGACGACATCGCCCCGTCGCTCGCGTTCGATGACGGCCGTTTCACCTATTTTCTCTTTTCTCCCAATCGCGAGATCCCGGCCATCTTCTACTTCTCGCCGTTGGGTGAAGAAACTCGCATCAATTTCCACATGGAGAAGGACCTCGCCGTCGTACAGCGGATGGGACGGCGGTTTGTGTTGCGCCTGGGCGACGCCGCGGTCGGCATCTGGAATGACGCCTACGACAAAACCGGCGTGCCCGCCATCGAGGGAACCACCGTCTCAGGCCTTACCAGGACCCTGCGCTGAACACGAAAATGGAACAACCACACGAGTCGAGAGAGCGAGCCGAACAGAAGACACCCGCTGTGGATGGAATTGTATCGGTCAACCACCAGACTGGTGGCAGGAACGAGACAGCGGCACGCGTGGCGTTTCTTGTCGTGATGGCCATCGTGGTCGTGGTGGGGCTCGTCTTCGCGGCCAACACCTGGAGCGCAAAGCGCAAGGCGGAGGCGACACAAGAAGAACGAACAGCGAAGATGGAGAACAAACCGGCCCAGGTCGGATTGAAGCGGGTCTTCGACACTGATCACCTGCCACCTCAACACATAACCGCACTCGTGCAACCGACCAGCACGTCGTCCGTCGCGTCTACAGATCATGTGATGCGGTCGCCCCGCGGCAGAGGAATCGATGACGAAAGTCGATCCATTGCACTCGTTCCTGACACAGCACCAGGCAACCCATCACTTGGAAGACGCTCTTCCAGTCGGTTCGGTGGGGAGGTCATTGTGACGAACTCCCCTGCTTCAGACATTCCCCGGGCTCAACAAGCGGGAACCGGACCGGATGCAGCCATCTCCTTGGTGCGCGAGCTCCTCAACGGCGCTAGACAGTCGGACCCGATGGGATTCGGGAGCATGCCGGGTGGGCCAGCAAGTCCTGTCACCATGGCGGCAGACACAGGAAGCTCGGCACCATCGTCGATTGGGTACATGGGCGGAGCCAGCGGTCCTTCAATTGGAGTGACGAGCGTCGGTCTCGCGGCCCCATCCGGTCCTGCAGCCAGCGGAGCAGGTCCCATCGGTGGGCTCCTGACGCCATCGGACACACCAAAAGTCCAAGCCGGTCTTTTGGGTGATCGCAACCTGATCCTTCCCAAGGGACGGACGATCGACTGCGCATTGACCGTTCGAGTGATCAATGAAGTCGCCGGCATGGCGACCTGTGTCTTGAACAGCGATGTGTACAGCGACAACGGTCGCGTCGTCCTTTTGGAGCGAGGATCGGAAGCGGTTGGCGAATATGCGGCGACGATGTCCCAAGGCCAGCGCCGCCTCTTTCTCCTCTGGACGAGAGTCAAAACTCCGACGGGCGTCGTGATCAACTTAAACTCCCCCGCGGCCGACGCGCTCGGCACCTCCGGATTGGTGGGTATCGTGGATAACCATTGGTGGGATCGTCTCGGCGCGGCTTTTCTGCTCTCACTCGTGCAGGACGGGATCGGTTTGGCCACCGCAACGCAGGCCGGCGGCGGTGGCGCGCAGAGTCTCGGGATCTATCAACATTCCGCTACTACCGGGAACCGTATGGCGGAACTCATCCTCCAATCCACGATCAACATCAAACCCACGCTCTACAAGAACCAGGGTGACCGCGGGACGATCTTCGTCGCGCGGGATCTGGATTTCAGCACCGTCTATGAACTGCACGCCCACTGACCTGCTCGCGCACGACACGATGGTGCGCGAGTTGTTGCGGCCCTTGCTTCGATACCTGGCGCTCCCCGGCGCGACCGAGATCGTCGTCAATCGGCCACATGAAGTCTATATCGAGGTTGGCGCAGCCTGGGAGCACCACCTCGCACCGGACCTGACCCTGAATCGCTTAACCGCGCTTGCCACGGCCATTGCGACTGCGACCGAACAAGAGATCGGACCACACCACCCGATTCTCTCCGCCATGTTGCCGGATGGTGAACGGGTGCAAATCGTGCTCCCCCCGCGGTCGAGCTGGGAACCCTGTCGATCTCGATCCGCCGGCCTAGCGCTTGGATCAAGACTCTTGATGAGTATGCCGCGGATGGAGCCTTCAGCCGCTATGTCTGGGCCAAGGCGGCTGCGCTGGATCGTCGCGCGGCCGAGCTCGACTCACTGGAACGTCAGTTGGCGGACTACCTCTCCACTCGCCAACTGGGTCTGTTCATTCGAGCGGCTGTGCTGGCCAAAAAGAATATTGCCGTCGTGGGCGACACAGGGTCCGGAAAAACCACTCTTATGAAATCGATCTGTCAGGCCGTGCCGGAGCAGGAGCGGCTGATCACGATCGAAGATGTGCGCGAATTGCTGCTGCCCCAGCACGGCAACCGGGTGCATCTCTTGTATGCCAAAGGAGGGCAAGGTACGGCAACGGTGACACCGTCGGAGTTGATTGCCTCCACGCTCCGCATGAAGCCGGACCGGGTACTCCTCGCTGAGTTGCGCGGTGCAGAAGCGTTCGACTTCCTCAAACTCCTCACCACCGGCCACAGCGGATCGATTACTTCCTACCATGCGGAGTCCTGTGCCCTCGCGGCGGAACGCTATGTCTTCATGTGCAAAGAGCATGAGCAGGCGGCGACCTACGACGTGCCGACCCTCAAGCGTCTGGTTTCCTTGACCATCGACGTGATTCTTCATGTGATTGCACAGAATCACTACGACGGGGAAGGACGGCCGATCAGAAAAGAGCGCTACGTTGCGGAAGTTCACTATGACCCGATCTCGAAACTCGTGGCGCGATTCGGAGAAGCCACCCTGGTAAGGGCATAGAGAAAACGATGTCACCCAAGAGCATGCAAATCGCGGTGACCTTGTTGCTCTATCTCCCGCTTGCGCTCTGCGGAGCCGATGCTCTCGCCGGCGCGGTCTTCACGCTTGCGAATAAGCAGATGCCCGACGACCTTTCCTTGAGCCGCTGGCCGGACTTCTGGCGAGCCTATGGACAGGATCCTGTTCAACGCAAACGATTGCAATTCTCCGCCGCACTCGGAGGATTCACAGTATTCGGTCTCCCGGCACTGGCCGTCTTGTGCTTCACCAATCGGCGGAAGCCGCTCCATGGCGAGGCGAGATTTGCATCGATTACTGAAATTCACCAGGCCGGACTCTATGGAGAGCGTGGCGTGATCGTTGGAAAAGTGGGGCGGCGATATTTGGTCTACGGAGGCCAGGAATTCGTATTGCTGGCGGCACCGACCAGATCGGGAAAAGGCGTCAGCATCGTGCTCCCGAACCTGCTCCACTACGACGAGTCGGTCGTGGTCTTGGACATCAAAATGGAGAACTTCGCCTACACGTCGAAGTTCCGACAGGCACATGGACATCACGTATTCCTGTTCAATCCCTTTGGCGCGGACGGCCAGACCCATCGCTGGAATCCGCTGGATGCTGTCGATCGCGACCCAAATCGGCGAGTGGGCGAAATCCAAGCCATAGGGCAAGTGCTCTATCCGACGGAGCAGATCAAGGATGCCTTCTGGAACGAGTCCGCCCGCAACCTTTTTCTCGGACTGGCCCTCTACGTGATGGAAACACCGTCTTTGCCTTGTAGTCTGGGGGAAGTTCTCCGTCAGGCTTCCGGCAACGGTCAGCCCATCAAGGACTATCTACAAGACCTTATCAGCACCAGGGCCAAGAGCCAGGCCCCTCTGAGCGACGACTGTTCCGCGGCCCTACACCGATTCTGTGCAACCAGCGAGAATACGATGGCTGGGATTCTCGCGACCCTGACGGCTCCCCTCACCATCTTCAGTAATCCCATCGTAGATGCGGCAACGAGTGCGACGGACTTCGACCTGAAACAGGTGCGCGCGCAGCGGATGTCGATCTATGTCGGCATTCCGGCCAATCGGCTCAGCGATGCGGCGTTGCTGGTCAACCTGTTCTTCTCCCAACTGATTCAGTACAACACCGTCGACTTGCCCGCGACAAATCCCAGCTTGAAATACCAGTGCCTCGTGATCCTGGATGAGTTCCCCGCCATTGGGCGCATCAACATGCTTGCCAAGGCTGTCGGCTTCATGGCCGGTTACAATCTACGTCTGCTCCCGATCATTCAAAGCCTCTCGCAGCTCGAATCGGTCTATGGCGAAAAAGACGCACGCACCTTCGTCACGAACCATGCCTGCCAAATCCTCTTTGCGCCTCGCGAACAACGAGACGCGCAATACTATTCCCAGATGCTCGGTACCTATACAGCTGACGCGATCTCGACCGGCACGAGCCGACCACTCGCCTGGGGCAACGGCAAACAGGCGTCGTCCAGTTCTACCCGCTCGGAACAGGCGCGACCGCTTCTCCTGCCACAAGAAGTGAAGGAACTCGGGGACCAGCGGGCGATCATCACCCTGATGCATACGAAGCCGATCCTCTGCGACAAAGCCCGGTTCTATGCCGATCCGATTTTCATCGATCGGTTGAAACGCATCAGTCCATTCCTCGCTTCCGTCGGGAAGCGGATGCCGACCCAAGCTGAGCTCGAAGAGGCGGTCTTCGTACGCCGGGAGTTGTCGGTGGAGATTCCCAGGCTCGACCTGGAACTCCATCGCGCCAAAGTCGAACGACGGGTGCGTCCAGTTCAACAGGATGAGCTGATCGACGTCTCGAAGCTGGCGATAGATCTAAGAGCCCTGCCGCCGGTCGTGCCATGCGACCCGCCGACTCTCGAAGAAGTGAATAATTTGGTCGATGCCTTTATTGCTCAGCTGCAATGGACCAACAAGGAGGAGACGGCTGCCAGTCGTGTAGAACGAGAAGACGGTGCAATGAGTATCGAAGAGGAGACGCGACAGGCAATAACGGGTCGACTCTCCGAGAAGATAAGCCCAATGAACGAACGAGCAAGAGCCCAGAGAACAGAGATGAACCTTCATCGGTCAGTGGTGGATCGAGCGAGAGAAGAGAGGGACCTATGACGACAGGCATCAAACAACAGGTACGACTTCAGACACTCATGATGTTCATCGCCTGCGCCGCCACGTTGTCTTGTGCGCAGAAGCCCATGGTGCCATCTGGTGCGACTCGTCTGCCCATCAACAGCGATGAGATGATCAGTCAATATCGCGAGCGAGTAAAGAGCGACCAGCGAGAGAACAAGGAGCGAAGTCTCCTCACACGGCAGATTGAAACCCTCACACAACAGGTCCATGAGTTGAGCGGCGCGCTAACACTCATGCAACTTCAACAGCAAGAACTGGCGAAAGGTAAATCTCGGTCTGGCCGCATGATCACGGCCACCGCACTCACGATCAACCCTCTTTCACCAGAATGGAAAGGTCCAATGACGACCGTCAATCTATCGCGCGAAGATGGTGCCTCTCCGGTTATGTCCGATCAGACCCTTCCAGATGGCGAGACGGCGCAGAGTATCGGGAAACGATCGACACCGGTTGGGCCCACCTGCAGCATCGGACTATCAGCACCGCCATTCCCCTCCCCTCTTCCTCCGATACACGAACCGCAGACCGAATCCTGGAGACCGCGTGTCGTTGAATTAAGTGAACGAGAACAGGTCGAATTGCACCGCCACAGTGTCATCATCCGGGTTTCTGAACAGGTAGGGCGTTCTGAGTTTCGTCCGAGCAAGCCTCTGCGATCGCACCTGAAAAAACTCCTGAGCAGTGGGCCTTGTCTGCACGTGCGTGGATATACGGACGGCGACAAGGATAGTTGGATCGAACGTGAGACGGCCAAGCAGCGGGCGTACAAGGCTCGCGCCTATCTCATCGCCCAAGGTTATGCCCCGAACCACATCGAGATCACCATCGTCCCGATCGGGGAACATGTGGCCGACAATGCGACGAAGAAAGGTCGGGCGAAGAACCGACGAGTGGAGATTGAGGTGAAGGAGCAAAACCCGGCGTCGATCTGGCCGCAGTGGTACGGATAAGAGAGAGGAAGAGACACGATGAACGAACTAGAGCTGAGCGAGCAACAACCAACCAAACAGACCGACGAGGCGAAACCTGCAGAAGGAACTCAGAATGAGAGTGCGGAAGCACCACGACTCAATCACCGTCGCGACGCCGAGGAATCCTTGCGGAAGCGCTTCATCGAAGCCGGCGAGCAATTTTACTACCGCACGGCGCCTGGTGAGCCAACAAAGATCGCATTTACTGATCACGGGAAAAGACTGATCACGGAACATGATGACCCGAGTGTGATTCAGGGGATGGTGCTCCGAGCCAAAGCGAAGGGCTGGACCACCGTGCGGGTGAACGGTACCCCTGATTTTAAAACGGAAGCGTGGGTGCAAGCGACGATCGCCGGACTCGATGTAGAAGGGTATACACCGCGTGCAATCGATTTGGCGCGAGCAGAGGATCGGCGTGAGCCGCGCCCTGTCCGTCGAAAGACGGCACAGCAGCCTGTCGCTCGCGAAGCGTCACCTGATCGGGCGGCGGATGATCATGAGAATCCGAGAAAGGCTTGAGTGCCGGTCAACAAGTCGCCATGGCCACGCTTGAAGCAATTCTGCACGCGCGAGGTGATTCTCCTGCCATGATCGCTGTGGTCATCGCAGAAGCGAAAGCACGCCTGCAGGGCGAACGAGTCGTGGTGGGCACCGTGGTGGATCATGGTATCGACCACTACAACCACAATGTCGAGAATGCCAGGAGCTATTTTGTGAAGGTGGCGACAGACCGCGGAGAACGAGAGATCTGGGGTGTCGACCTCATGCGCGCCTGTGAACAGGGAAAGGTACAACGGGGTGATGCGGTGGCGCTGGTTCAACAGGCGCAAGAGCCCAGGACCTTCAAGGATCCGATAGGGGATGGTTCTGGGGCATCAGTCAAAACGAGCTCGCAACCCACGACTTGGAATCGGTGGGAGTTCATCAAGCTGGACTCGCTCGGAGTCCATGAACGGGAGCAGCTAAACGAGGCGGTTCGTGTCGCTACACAGGAACCGGTGGTTCCGCGGTTTGATCACATAGCATCCCGAACCGAGCATACGCCCCATGTCACACGGAGTCCTGCCTTGGAGCGGACTCGAGGTGGCCGCTGATTCATTTCGTCGAGAACAATCAGCTGGATCGTACGGAGGTGACCCCTATGTATAGGTGGATGAGACGCGAATGGATCGTGGCCCTTATGGGAGTGGGCCTCCTCGCTATGGTCCATGGTGTGCCGGCACAAACGATGCCCAAACAATCCTTCTTGGAAGGCGACGCCAAACTAGCCTGTGAATGTCTCCTGTGCTTATCGGCTGGCCCGCAGGCTCCGAAAGAATGCCGAAGCGCATTAACGAAGTTCTACTTGATCCAGGGAACGAGTCCATTTCAAACCCTGGTGAAGCGGCAAAACTTTTTACAGCTCTGCCCGAAGAATTAAGCTCGCCGGAGCATGCCCGGATCGAGCGATGGCACGGCGCCTCCGGACGCGGTGCCTCGGAGTAGCCCTCGCCTGGAGCAAGCTTCTCTCCTAAGATGCCCACGTTTGAACGCCAACGATAAAACTTTATTAAAAACTAGATCAAATTATTGTATGATTTATACCTTGTTAGTGCTACGTATTTCGACTCTCCCTCTTACGTAAAACTTATCCTACCTCAAGGGAATGGTCTCAAAACCTGTCCTTCCTCATAACAACCACGGCGCCACGTGCCTTCTGCGTCTGGTGTCTGGGCAACGACACTGAGCAGAGGGCACCCGTGTAGCAGGATCATTCAAGATTCAACACTTATCGGAGGAAAGGAAGGACGCAGGATTATGCAGAAAGATCGGTTGGCGACACTCACGATGGACATTGTTGTAAACCATCCGACCAAGCGCACGGCCCTCGACGCGATCAGTTCGAGGCTGAGTCTTTGGGCACAGGCCGAATGGGGCCGCGCGCGCGATGGTGTTTCCATCATCGAACGAGCGGCTCGCCTTGGTCACTCAATCAGGGAACAGCGTCGCTGTGATGAGAGTCTGATTGAACACATCTTCGCCGCTCTCAATGGACGGACCTGCGTCGTCCTCGACGCAACCTATTGCTTCATGACGCAGCGGATGCTGGACCGGACGACGGGGACGACGCGTCCCTCCTGACGCGGTGCGGCGCTTTGCCTCTCAACCCATCGCGAGTCTGCTCCTCAGTGACCGCGCGCACCAAGATCTGAGACAGCGCGGCGTAGAAACCATTGCCGACCTCCTGCCCCACGCTTATGAATGGTTATCTCCAAAGCGCTTGGCACCGGGTAAACCGGTGATGAACGTCCGTCTTTCGGTCAGGCGTTGTTTGCGTATCCTGGGCGTCGAAATTGTTTTCCCCGAGATCAGACAGCGGACAATCTATTGCCCGTGCTGCGCGCACACTGAGACAGATGTCATGAAGATCGTAGCGTTGGCCGGTGTGTGAGATAGAACCAGGAAATGAAAAGGGGCCATGATCCGAATGAATCATGGCCCTTGAAAGAAGAGATAAGGCTGACAAATCCACTGCCCATACGCCACAGCTAATCTATTCCTGCGTAGCTCGGTCGGATAGAGCATCAGCCTTCTAAGCCCTTCTCAGACTTCCCTCTAACCCCCATGTCAGTACAGCGGAACTCCGCTTTCACAGCGGTTTTGCGCCGTATTCTCCATTCAGTTTTGTTTGGTGGAATTCAGGCGAGTTTTAGCGGATTGTGCTGTGAAGTGAACACGCGGGGAACACGTAGAATTCATCCTTATGTTGTTAGAAAATGCAGAGTACGAGGACCGTCCGATGGTGAACATGGGGTGGATGACGGGTTTCGACCTTCTACCCCAGAACGTTCTAACTGCTTGATCTATTTAGAGCGGGTTTTGGTGATGCGGGAGAAGTTGTACCACAGCATGTGAAAAAGTTGTACCACCTAAATCAGCCGGGAAGTTTGATCGCTGCATATTTCTGGAAGATTTGGTCATTCTTACACCTGTCAAAACAGAAACTGGAGATGAATGCGATATAACCACCTGTCGGCGCTTTGACGGAATAAACTTGCTTGTTTTGCAATGTATCCTTAGGTTTCACCACTCCAGTCATAGGGGCGTTTTCGGTGGGTGTCAGATTCTCCGTGAAAACTGGTGACATATTTCCAACTGCATCAGAAGTTATTGAGGAGTAATGGCCTGCGGCTTTCCATCTGACGAATCCAGGCTGCCCCTTCATATTCCAGCGTCCGGGAGGTATTCCGAGAGGTTTCACAAAGGTAGCCCTATCATCATCTACTTCCATCGTGCCTAGGAAGTAGTCGAGGACAAACAGCGAGGATTCGAATTTCTCATCTGAATTATTTTCCACTTCTACCGAATATGTTACTTCGTAAAGTGCCTTGTTGGCATCAATGTGACGCACCATTCTTGCTTCCAGAGAATCTTACCTCAGGGTGTGAACTCATCATTGAAGCAAGCTCATGGGTGTCTCGATCTCGCTTAATCTTGGTAAGCTCTAGTTCAAGTTCCTTAATTCGTACGGAATGTGTAAGTTCCTGGAGCTTAAGTTGGATCTCATCGCGCTGAAATAACACAAACTGAGTCAGTACCCAACCACCTCCAATAACCAAGGTCAATATCTGAGCGAGCTTCAGAAGATTGTCTGATCGCCAGAAATGTTCAGAAGGCCGCTTCAATACTTCGCTTAATGTGCTGAGCTGAGAATCATCGAGGGAAATCTTAATGTCGCCCATACCCAATCTCCTACTAGGCCCAGTCGGAAGTCAGTCACTCTTGCCAACTCAGCAGTCCATAAGATCGAAATTGTCCTGATTCCCCATTGTGCTCCGCGCGGAGGCAGCAATCTTCCGACCACCGCCCCCGGCAATCGCGAAAGCGATTATGAAACGCTACTTCTTCCGATCACCAGTCCCATACCCAGGCTTCGGCATATGTTCGACCTGGGATGTACTCGGATGCCGCCTTGCATCTTCCACAGACTCAAGACGACCTGTTTCTGAATTTCGACCAATTTTGAAACTCTTCGACCCTTTGCTTGCCACGGTCCACCTCTTTGCTTGCATTAAATTGTTGTCGTTGTGGTTTCATGTTGCACATTGAAAAACATCGGGCGTAGAATGCCGTTGTGTTGGACATCCGGGATGCCGCCTCGAAGCAAACACCCCGGATGCCAAGTCCTCCGGGAATCACTTCCCGGTTACGCTCCATAGGGAGCGTTCAGCGACTGCTCATAGTTTCACCTCCGATCTAATGGCCTCGGGTCTTCTCTGCCAAGATGAAACCTGAGGCCATTTAATTTTCACCTCCATTTATACACGCAATTATCAACATATAGACACAGATAATTTCTGTCAATACTATATATTGTGTATATACTGGGGAATGAGAGGAAAGGCTGTGAATAGCCGCAACGCGAATATTCAAGCCTGTTTGGGCTACTCTTCGAGGTAGTTATCCACAGAACTCACCCTAGGAATCAGGCCTCAGCAAATTACCGGGGCCATTTTTCTTCGCTTAGAAGGCCATTCTCCCAATTTTCAGCGTCACCTCCTCAACGCGACTTTGCCGAGTATCTAATTATGGCGTATGCTATCGACCCTTTCTTAGAAAAGGTACAGGTAGAGCATGAACATTCATGACCTAACAGGACTTGGGAAGTATTGGAGAAAAACTACTTGAGACCCTGGGAAATGCCATTGCTGGTTATTTCGCACCACATCAGATAAGGCGAGTAGGAAAAGCCCAGACAGATGTCAAAGCTGAGGAGATTCGGCTCCTTGCAGCAGCCGAGAAGGATGCTGAGGACATTCGCTCAGGGGCGAAGATCATTGACGAGAACGGAAAGGTTGTTCCTTCACCATTGCCATTCTGTTCAATGCCGGATGCTTACCACAGTAGTGCAGACCAAGCCCCTGATACTTCCAGATTTATTCTGGATGCCCGAACAAGACTCATCTATCGTGAGCTAAAGAGGGAGATCAACCTAAGAGCCATTGCTCTGCTGGCGCGAGCGGAATCCGTCAGCGATGAAGCTGTGTCAGATGAACCTGTCAATGACCAATGGGCGGCCCGTTGGGTTGATGGTGCACAGGATGTCTCTGATAAAGAGTTGCGAATTCTATGGGCAAAAATATTAGCAGGAGAAGTAAAGAGGCCTGGATCGTTCTCGCTCCACACCATTTCTTATCTCAAAAATATGTCAGCGCAGGATGCGAAAAAACTCGAACGTATCGCAGGTCTAGCGTTGCAAACATACTACTCGCACTCGAAACCTAAGGATACGTTCGTTTATATAGGTGGTAAAGGGTTTGAAGAGGTAGGTGTGGCGGTTGCCGATATTCCCAAGCATATTTTTCTTGAACTGGAGGAAGAGGGACTTATTAATGTAGGTGGATTAGGGTTCACCTATACTCCGTCTGGAATCATTCACGACAAGAAGCTGACTTATATCTTTCTATTGGGTCGAAAGGCTCTAGTTGCGGAAGCGGAACAAGGGCAGAAAGCTCTTAGTGTAAAGATATATCGGTTTACTAGGATTGGTGCAGAAATTGTTTCTCTTGGAGATTTTGAATCTGAATCCACTTATATTTCAAAGTTTCTTAGCGACATCAAAGAACAAGGTTTTAAAGTTTCGGAAGCACCTATAATTAAAGAGACCGATCAGGTTTTAGAAACTGGAGATGCTACAGAACACTGACTGAGATTGACGGACTCTGATCCGCCCAGAGAGACCAGAATAATTTTGGTGAAAAATCTCTCAGGGTATACGCAAGGCATTTCCAACCTGTTCCCCCCGTGGCCACCCCGCGCTTCGATTAGGTCAACAGTGAGCGGACCAATGCGGGCCGCCCATAGGATCATCGCCAAGGCCGCCCACCACAGTAGGATTCTGCGACTAGGCCAGGACGCGATGCTCTGCGAGCCTGTGTTACCATCACACACAGCACACCACGGCCACAGAAAGGCTCCTATCATGCGCCTTTCTCTCCTCTTCCTAGCAGCAACCTTTGCAGCACTCACCCTTTCAGCAATGGGAGCCAGCGCCAACCACGAAGGGCACGGTTCAATCTGGAGCCAACCGAGTAGCCCACAGGAGCAAACCTCAGAGCGATTCCGTCCGAACTCCAATGCGGGTTATCAGGGCAGCGACCTTCCACCGACCCAGTACAGCCCCGACAGGAGAACGCGAGAGTACTACCGCGAGCGGACCTTACCCGCCGATGAACGAGGTCAGACGAGAGACCGACAGCGAGAACCTTACTGCGACCAATACGGGTGCATGAGGTAGTACGCGGCTAGCCGTGCGTGCCGGTCTTGGGGGTGGTTGGGAACCACGGTATGCGGCTGGTGTCTGGTAGTTTCTTAGGTTCAGACTTTTTACCGGGGGCGTTGCCCAATTTGATGCCCTTTCCCTTCTGAGCCTTGGAACGGGTCTTGGGGTACTTTGAGAATGGTATAACGCATTATATCAGCAACCACCTGAGCGTGTCCTAAAAACCCCGTAAATCAGCCTCTCACAAAAGCCAGCAATTCCGCCCTTTGACCTGTCATGTTTGCGATGTCCCCCCGTCTTGAGTAGCAGCCACGTTTAGAGTCCGGGCACTCCTGTCGCCGATTTGCTGGCCAATTGCCGCGCATAGGCGGCTGGCGTCAGTCCACCCAACGCTTTTTTCGGCCG
>Ga0187893_10007925_pt1 | contig 17069 bp, 11 predicted proteins | sample MA1701074metaG_FD_139574 | JGI IMG/M metagenome (GOLD analysis project Ga0187893, IMG submission 139574) | White microbial mat communities from a basaltic lava cave in the Kipuka Kanohina Cave System on the Island of Hawaii, USA - MA170107-4 metaG ...
CGGCCTGCGCGTGATGGAGCTGTTGATGGAAGAAGAAGTGCGGGAACGGGTCGGGGAACGCAGCCAGCCGCGGCCGGATCGCACGGTCAACCGCTGGGGCAAGGAACGGGGCTTCTGCGTTGTGATGGGGCAGAAGGTTCCGATCGAGCGGCCGCGCGTGCGCACGACCGACGACCAGGAAGTGCGCTTGGGCAGCTACGAGATGTTTCACCGCGGCGAGCCGCTGACCGAAACGGTGTGGGAAAAACTAATGCTCGGTCTGAGCACGAGAAAGTACGGCCAAGCGGTGCGCGAGTTCGCCACGGCGTACGGCTTGGAGAAGAGCGCCATCAGCGAGCACTTCATCGAAGCGAGCCGGGAAAAGCTGCAGGCCATGATGGAACGGCGCCTGGAGAAGATGCGATTGTGCGCGCTGCTGATCGACGCGACGCCGTTCGCCGGACAACAGATGGTGGCAGCACTGGGCATCAGCCAGGACGGGCGCAAAACGATTCTGGGGCTGCGGCAAGGAGCGACCGAGAACGCCACCGTGGTGGGCGAGTTGCTGGGCGATCTGATGAATCGCGGGCTGGACTTCAGCGAGCCTCGCTTGTACGTACTCGACGGCGGCAAAGCGCTGCACGCGGCGGTGAAAAAGCATGGCGGAGAAGCGGCGTTGATCCAGCGCTGCCAAGTCCACAAGCGGCGCAATGTGTTGGATCATCTGACCGAGGGACAGAGGTCTTTGGTGGCGAGAAAGCTGAATGCCGCTTACGCGCTGGAAGACTACGCCGCGGCCAAGCAGGCTCTGGACACGCTGCATCGGGAACTGATGGAAATGAATCCGAGCGCGGCACGGAGCCTGGGGGAAGGGTTGGAGGAAACGCTGACGGTGCACCGGCTGCACGTCCCGCCGCAACTGCGCAAGAGCTTGGCCAGCACCAACATCATCGAGTCGGCCTTCTCGATCGTCGAACGGGTTTGCGCCAATGTGAAACGATGGCATGGCGGGGATCAGCGCGAGCGCTGGGTGGGGTCTGGCCTGCTGGTCGCCGAGAAACAATTCCGCCGGGTCCAGGGATACAAACAGATTCCCGTCCTCCTCAGAGAACTGGAAGCGTTAGCTCCTTCCAAGCCGGAGGTTGTCAAAAGAAGGAAGGCGTCGTAGAGTGGGTTACGCGAGAGCCGCTACTTTCCACGGAGAGTCGGGCAATCCCGTTGCTGCCGACGATGACGACCAGGTTGGCTTTTTCAATGTCCGCAATCGAGCCTGAGTCGCCCCCGTATCCCACCGTTCGGAACAGACCCGCCGTTGCGGGAGCTTGGCAGTAACGCGAACAGTTGTCGACGTTATTCGTACCGATCACGGCCCGGGCAAGTTTCTGGACCAAGTAACTTTCTTCGTTGGTGCACTTCGACGATGCGATAAAGGCAAGAGCGTCCGAGCCGCTGGCCGCCTTGATTTCGGCAAGCCGCCGGGCAACCAGATCCAGCGCTTCCTCCCAACTGGCTTCGCGGAAGCGACCCCCTTCGCGGATCAACGGCGTGGTGAGCCGGTCCTGGCTGTTGACGAAGTCCCAGCCAAATTTCCCCTTAACGCAGGTGGAGACTCCGTTGGCTGGCCCTTCGGCGGGCTCCACCTTCAAGATGTGCCGGTCTTTTGTCCAGACGTCAAAGCTGCAGCCTACGCCGCAGTAGGTGCACACCGTTTTGGTACGGCGTGTCTGCGTGCTTCGCATTGCCGCCTCAGCTTCGGACACCTGCAGAATTGTTCCACAGCCGACCTCGTGCTCAATCTGTTTCACGACATTGATCATGCGGTCGAGGTCTTGTCTCGAGAGATCTGTCATGAAGCCCGCGTGCTGAAGCATCGATTTTTCCATCAGAGCGTTGCAGGGGCAAACCGACACGCAGTGGCCGCAGGAAACACAACTTGATTCCTCGATCGGAGCGCCACCATCCCACAGGACCCGCGGGTGGGGATCCTCCCAGCGAATGGACAGCGTCTCGTTAACCTGCAGGTTCTGGCAGGCCTCGACGCAGCGACCACAAAGAATGCACTGGTCAGGGTCGTACCGGTAGAACGGGTTGCTGTTGTCCACTTCGTAAGGCTTGGGCTTAAACGGCAGGCTTTGGTGCTCGAATGCCAGCATTTTCGTCGTGTTGTGGACGATGCAGTTGCCGTTGTTGTTATCACAGACGGTGCAGTAAAGGAGATGAGTGCTTAGGATTCGATCAAATGCCTCAACTCGTGCCGATTGCGCTTGTGGCGCGGAGGTTGATACGGACAGACCCTCAGTAACGGCAGTACTGCAAGCGCGGACCAGCGTGCCCTTCATGTCAACCAGGCAGGTGTCGCATGTCTCGATTGGTCCAAGTTGTCGGTGATAGCAAACGTGAGGCAGTTCGATTCCCACACGAATAATCAAGTCAATGAGCCTTTCTCCCTGGAAAGCCTCATAGGCGGATCCGTTGATCAAAATCGTCATTTCATGGACCTCGGTGCCTCGCCACCGGCGAGCTCGTTATTCGGACTGAACTCTCCTCCATAGCATTGCGCACATCCCATGGTCGACAGGCCCCATATGGAACTGGCGACGGCACATTTTCTAGCTACGGGGGAGCCCTTGAGCACTCGATTTCGCTCTTCACGGGCCGGATTCGAGCGACGAAAGTACGCATACAGCCCCCTCTAAGGAACAGCCATCAGGTAGCCCACAAGCTGGTCTAACTCAGCAGAAGGAATACGGAAGGGCGGCATCTTGGTATCGGGAGATGTCACCCTTGGATCCTGGATCTTTTCCTTAAGCCAATCTGACGTCCTTCGCGTTCCGATTCCATTCAGCGGAGGCCCGATCGTCATTCCGTCTCCATTGATCTGGTGGCACATGCTGCAGTGGTTCTCCTGATACACACGCGCGCCCTCGATGACCTCATTGGGGGCTGACTCAAGTGTCCAGGCATTTTCTGGCGTCAAGGACGATGCGAATTCCGCAAGAGCAGCCCCCTGTTGCTCGTCAATTTGCAGCCCAGCCTTGGTGCCTTCAAGTCCTCCTGCAGTGAGCCTTTTAAAATGGTCTTGCGTCGCAGTGGCCGATCTGATTGGAAGAGTTGCCAAGGTCGGCCCTACCTTCGGCTCACCTGAGAGCAAGTTGTGACAGTTGGTGCAGGTCTTCTGTCGAAAGTACGCTAGACCTGACAGCTGCGACGGTGAAAGCCGAGCCCAACCAGAATCTCTTCGAGGGGTCCCAGAACTCACGACAGGTTGGTTCGGCGTGGTCATGACGGCTGTAACGGTAAGACTCGCCCATCCCAGCAGGATTAGACCCAAAACGCCAAGAGTCATGGTCCTGTTTCGCAGTGCTGTCATTCTTTTTCGATCCAGCAATGGAACAAGCAGGAGTGCAACAATTGCCAGCATCGGAAACACAATCGCCCCGGCGGCTTCCCAAGAACCCGGAAAAAATTTCAGGAGCTGAAACAAAAATAAAAAGTACCAGTCCGGTCGGGGAACGTAGCTCCTGTCCGTGGGGTCAGCTAATTTATCGAGTGGCGCGTCCACCGCAACCGCCATCACGAACAGCGCCACAAAAACGACAAAAATACTGACCGTGTCGCGAAAGGCCTGAGTCGGATAAAACCTAATTTTGGGGGCCTGATCACCCGGGGCGGGCATTACCCCATGTTTGCGCACTAGGTACAGGTGCACGGCAATAATGAAAGTGGTCAGCAGCGGCAGCAGAGTCACATGCAGGCCATAGAAGCGGGCGAACGCCGTTACTCCGATGATGCCATCTTCACTTCCCAGCAACCTTTGCAAGGAGGGTCCGAGGCCCGGCGTGAGCCCTGCAATCTCAGTCGTGACTACAGTGGCCCAATAGGCACGATTGTCCCATGGCAGCAGATACCCGGTCAGGCCGAAGCCTAGCACGAGCAAGAGCAGCACAACCCCAAAAACCCAAGTCGCCTCGCGCGGTTTCTTATAGGCACCGTAGAGAGCGACCTGCAGCAGATGCAGCACGACGGCGACGATCATGATGCTCGCTCCCCAATGGTGCAGTCCTCGAATGATCCGTCCCGCTGGCAGTTCCGTCATGATGTATTGCAGGCTGCTATAGGCATCTCCAGGGGTTGGCGCGTAGTTGAATGTCAACAGGATCCCCGTGACCCCTTGCAGCACGAACAAGAAAAGCGCCACACTTCCGAATACGTGCCGCCAGCCGGTCGAGGCAGGGATGCTCTCGCGCAGGAAATGCCTGACCGCGGATTCGAACCCCGTACGGTCATCTATACAGTTCAGTGCTTTTCGAAGGAAGGATCTCACGCTGAAATCTTCTCCGAACGTACCACTGGCCCGAGCCAAACGCGGCTGCCTTCCAATCGGACCTCGTACCGGTCTAGGGTGCGCGGCGCCGGCCCTGTGAGCACTTCGCCACTGATCGAAAACAGAGAATCATGGCAGGGACAAACAAATTTCTGTTGCTTCTCGTCCCAGTGATAAGGGCAGCCCAAATGCGTACATTGTGGTGCGAAAGCCGTGATTTTCTCGCCTTGGCTTTTCACAAGCCAAGCCGTGCCGTTCCCGCTCGTTCGTTTCCAACCGTCCACTCTTAGCCTCAGAAAAACGACCTCTTTGGGCTTGCCGGCTTCAAGGGCGCGAACGTCCCCGGCATCCACCCATACGCTGCCCGCCTTGTGACTAGGGCGGAAGAGGTAGACCCATGTTGGCACTATAACGGCCGCGGTTATCGTCGCCCAAAGGCTACAAATGATTCTGTGGTAGAAGCTTCTTCGCGTCGTTTCCATGCAGGTCTTCCGTTCTCTTTCGCACCCGTAGCGTTCAGCTGCACATCATTCCCAAAGGGTGCGGCGCCGAGTAGCGTCGCGACAGCCTCATCCTGGGACTCCTGAGGACTCGGTTTCCCGTTTCGCGCGGCCCCGGAGGTCCCAGACAGTCAGCCCTGTGACATCGCTGGCGTGACTCCGGAAAATCAGGCTGGCCACATAGCCGGAGGTAAATAACACAGGCTGACTCAAAACGCCGATTAGAAGCTGATTCAGGGTGAAGTTAAAACCGAAGTCCAGTTTGAACGGACCTGTGAGTGTCGCCCAACCGGTAAACAGAACGCACGCTGCGATCCCAACGTATGCACCTTTTGCATTGGCTCTCCGGGTGAAGAAGCCCAACGCAAACAAGCCCAGTATCCCTCCAGCCACAATCGTGGACAGTATGGTTCCAACCTCGACGGCTGAAACTGCCCTGTTCTTGCTCAAAAGGAAAGCAACTCCCGTTGTGAATAATCCGCCGGCTAGCACGATGACCCGGCCGCACATGAGTCTTGCTCGGTCGGAGGATCTAGGGAGCAGGTAAACAAAGTAATCCGTGGTGACCACTGTAGAGATACTGTTCAGGTCGGCACTGACACTGGACTGCGCCGCTGCCAGGATTGCTGCCAGAATTAGCCCCACCACGCCGGAGGGAAGATGAGTTGCTACAAAATAGGGAAGGATGTTGTCCGGTTTCGCAATAACTTCTGGCGGCAAAGTCTCGCCTGACATCTGGTAGAAAGACCAGAGACAGGCGCCAATCAACATAAAGGTCATCCAGACCGGGAGACAAGAGATGGCTCCCGCCAAGATACCGCGCTGTGCCTCACTGTCGCTCCGCGCTACCAGATAGCGCTGTACGATGTTCTGGTCGACTGTGTAGCTTCGTCCTTGAATCGTGAACCCTGCAACCAGCCAAATCCAGACCGTCGCCTCTGGACTAAAGAGGCTCTGCCAACTGAAGTCGAAGCTCCCTAGCTCAAATTTCCCTCCCAAATGTGCCGTGGAAAGGACTGCCGCTGGACCTCCATCGGGTTGAAACAGAAGTAGCGCCAGGATGAGTAACATCCCCCCCACTAGGATGATTCCTTGGACCACATCGGTCCAAATGACTCCTTCAATTCCACCCACCATAGTGTAGATCGTTGTTACCAGGCCGCCAACCAGCACAACTCCGGTGATGTCCCAGCCTGTCATTACCTCTGTCGCGATCGCCGCCGTGTATAGGGTAACGCCGAGGTCCAGCGTTCGCATCACGACAAATCCAAAAGATGTATACAATCGAGCGCCGTTACCAAAGCGGCGACCGAAGTATTCGTAGGAACTCATGCCTACTACGCGACGATAGAAGGGCACAACGAAGTAGACCGCGAAGAGCAGAATGAAAGGGAGCGGTACGTGGGCAGGAAGCAGGTAGAGATTCTTGGCAAAGACTGCCCCCGGGTGACCGACGAAGCTGGCACTGCTGATGACCGTCGCCATCAAAGTGAACCCCACAGCCCAGGCGGGTATGCGGCGACTGGCAATAAAGTAGTCAGCCGTGGTCTTCTGACGACGGGCCATCCACAGGCCGACAGTCATGATCCCTGCAAGGTAGATTACGATGACCGAATAGTCGAGGAACTGAAGATGGTGAACCACAAGTTTCCGCTTGAACGCAAACTGATTGGGCGGTCTATTCTTTTTCAGCCATCGACAGCCAGAGCGTCGGATTGATCAAGCAATTCCTCTCGATTTGAGATCCTGCATCGGCTGACTGTCTAGGCCGAACGGAAAGGGACGACATTACCGTCCAGAATAGAGCCGCTTATTGAAAGGTCATTTCGTGCCGGACGGACTTAGACCGGATCGGGCATTTTCCAAGGATCCCGATACTTCTTGGTCAGTAGCGCGTTGGCCTCGGCATCGCCGACAATCTGTTCGCCCTTCGGGTCGAAATGGAGCACCCGCCCCACGCGGTAAGCGACTTCGCCCAGATGAATCAGGCCACAGCTTAGGTGCGCCACCTCAGCTGGCGCAACAGTCTGCTGCCGGGTTCTTACGCAATCGAGGAAATTGTAAAGGTGCTCTGGGTGACCACGTCGCTCGCTGGTCGCGATGCCGGGTCCTCGTTCCTCCTTCGGGCCAAGGTAAAACTGGAAATGGCCGCGCCGTGAAAAGATCATGTAACCATCGGTCCCATACACCATGTTGCCGCTGTCGAAACCCTGGTTACCGTAAGGAGTCCAGTCGCGCTCTTCATAAAGGAGTACTTTGCCTTCCTCGTAGTGATAGGCGACCATCATGTTGTCCGGGAACTCCCGCTCTCCCTTAAGGTCAATACGGCTGCCGTGAGCGGTAATGCGAACCGGATGCGTAGTGACCCCCAGCCCCCAGCGTGCTATATCCAAATCGTGGGCGCCGTCGTCGCCGATGTCGCCGTTTCCATAGGCTTGGTAAGCTCTCCAGTAGACATGTAGACGATTCGCATTGAATTCTCGGGCCGGCGCCGGGCCTAGCCACAAGTCGTAGTTCACGCCAGGAGGCGAGGTTCCGTCGGGAACCGGTTGTTCAATTCTGACTTTCTGACAGGTCCAAGCCTTGCTCATCTTGATCTCGCCGATGATTCCAGACTTCAGTAACTCCTCGGCCTTCTGCAGTACTTCACTGGAGCGCATCTGCGTGCCGTGCTGGAAGATCCGGCCGTACTTGCGGGCCGCTTCGATCATAGTGCGCCCCTCACGGAAAACATGACTAGCCGGTTTCTCGACGTAGACATCTTTACCCGCTTGCATGGCGCGCACTGCAATCGGAGCGTGCCAGTGGTGCGGCGTTGCGATGATAAACGCATTGATGGATTTATCGTTGAGCAAATCGCGAAAGTCTTCGACAAGCTTAGGAGTATACCCACGCCCGGCATGCACCATCTGCCCGGCACGCTCGCGACGAGTTTGGTCGACGTCGCAGATAGCGGCAATACGAGCGTCTTGGCGTTTCACAAGTCGTTCAACGTGAGTACTGCCAAAGCCACCGGCACCGATGACGGCAACGACGACGGCATCATTCGGAGAAGCCGCCGTTGACCGGATCGCAAGCTGGTTGACCGCAGCCAGCGTGGCCGCACCTCCTACCGAATCAGACAGAAATCTTCGTCTTGGAATTTTCATCATGTTTGATCCTTTCGAAATCGTCACCGTCTGCCTTCCTCACACGAGCCGACCGAAGTGGAAGCTAGGCTTCGTACTTCTGTTTGAGATCAATTTCTATCCTTTTCTAGCGTCTCAAGCCAATGCTGAGCAGTCACGGGCGAGAATGTGTACGCCAAATCACGTTTGCCACCCTGGCATCCGATGTCGGCCCGCTATGAAAACAGTCGGCCTTGGCCCCATCCAACGCCCGGGCCCGTTACACATCCACCCCGGAGGCTCGGAGAAGCGTTCGCTGGACCTTTAGGTCATGTTCTGGGGTGAAATATTCGAGCTTCCTCTTTTCGCGAATCCCTTGCGCAAGATCGTCGAGATCCGGTAAATAGCGCTCCGGTTTCCCGAGGGCGACCTCGCGCCCATCGCCAACATACTTGCCCCGTGCCTTGCTCGACACCAGCCGGATACTAGGATTGTCTGGCGCGTTGATCTGCAATGATCCGTCCTGACCAAAAATATAGAAGTAACGTTCGCCGTCACGCGCGTGACTTTTAATCACAGCAACCGCAGGATCGAACTCGAACAGTCCCAGAACATCATCTTCCAGCTTGTCGTCGACCGTTCCGGTGTGGCGCAGCACCGAGCTGACGCGCTGCGGTTCGCCGAAGAGCAAGACCAGCATGTCTATCATATGACCACAGATCTCGTACATTTGCCCGCCCGGGTAGCTATCAAGCCGCTTTCGCTGTTCCGCGTCCAGAGTATCGTTCATCTGGCAGACAATTGAGCGGACCGGCCCTAACCACTCCTCGCGAACCGCCTGAAGCGCCAGGCGAAACGCCGGATTGTAACGGAAGACGTAGCCCATCTGCACAAGCAGATGACGCTGCTCAGCCTCGGCGTAAATATTCTGAAGGGCTTTCAGATCAGTCCCCGGTGGCTTGTCGATCTTGGTGTGCTTGCCGGCTTGAATCGAGCGAAGTGCGTAAGGAAGCGAATCGAGCGGGTCCGTCTCGATGCAAACTACCTGGATTCGTTGATCCGCGAGGAGCTGCTCGACACTGACCCATGTGACTCCGTTCCAGGCCGGATTCTGTTTGGCCTTAGCAAGCAGTTCAGGATTCGGTTCCGCCGCTGCGATGAACTGATAGTTGGCCGACTGGCGAATTGCTTGGATGTGGCCCTCCGCATGGGAATGCACCGTTCCAATGATCCCAGCGCCGAATCGCTGGGCCGGCCCGGCCGCCGAAGCTCGCCCCGGAGCGAACGACAGGCTCACAGGCAATGTCGCCGCTGTTTTCAGTAAGGTTCGTCGCGAAACCTTCAAGTCCAAATCCTCCATGATAGTTAGTCCTCTCCTCCGCAGTTACTGAATAGATAGCAAATCAACCTATACTAATGTTCCTAGCCAACTGACTGCTTACAGAAATCTTTAGCACCGCATGACTAAAACATATCCGTGTCAGACAATTTGACTTGGAGCATCGTGGACAAGCTTCAATCGCCTCCAACTTCTCGCACCCTTAGCGCACCGCCAACCACTGACTGCTCTGCGAGACCACATACCGAGTGACCAAATGTCCCGTCTGTCCTTTTGCCAGTGAGAACGCTCAGCATCCAGCTACGCCAGCATCTTCTGGACAACCACTCCCTCAACGTCGGTAAGCCGAAAGTTGCGCCCCATGTGGCGGTAGGTCAGACGCGTATGGTCCATTCCCAGATTGTTTAGGATCGTGGCCTGCAAATCATGGACGTGCACTGGGTCTTTGACTACATTGAGGCCCACGTCGTCCGTCTGGCCTATCACCTGACCGCCTTTGATCCCCCCACCTGCAAGCCAGACGCTGAAGGCGTCTCGGTGATGGTCACGGCCTGGGTCCTGGTCCAAGCGCTCCAATTCCCCTAAAGGTGTACGGCCAAACTCTCCTCCCCAAACGACAAGCGTCGATTCGAGCAACCCGCGCTGCTTAAGGTCTCGCAGCAGAGCACCTACCGGTTGGTCAGTGATGTCACAGTTCTTTTTGAGGCCCTTGTTTATCTCCTGGTGGTCATCCCAGTTGCCGTGGACAAGCATGACAAAGCGAACGCCCTTCTCGACCATTCGCCTCGCCAGAAGACAATTGGTGGCGTAGGCGTGCGTCGGTTCTTTCCCTACCCCGTACATATCAAGCGTGCTTTGAGACTCCTCCGAGAAATCGAGCAGGCCAGGCGCGGATGCCTGCAGCCGGAAGGCCATCTCGTACGAGTGGATCCGCGAAGCGATCTCAACATCTCCGACTGTTCCGAGGCGCTCCTGATTGAGGTCACGGATCGCATCAAGACGAGCTCGTTGCGTAACGCCCGTCACACCGGGCGGGTTCTGAAGATAGAGGATCGGATCACCGGTGTTACGAAAAACGACTCCTTGATAGATTGAGGGCAAGAAGCCGCTCGACCAGTTACTTGAGCCCCCATGGGCCGACTTTCCAGAGTTGAGCGCGACAAAAGCCGGCAGATCGTCCGCCTCGCTGCCGAGGCCATAGACAGTCCAGGCTCCGATCGTTGGACGCCCGGGTATCGAGTGACCGGACATCAGGAGAGACTGACCAGGGTGATGATTAAAGGCTTCGGTGTGCACGGAGCGGACCAGGCAAATGTCATCAGCACATGATCCGATGTGAGGAATGAAGTCTGAAAACTCAGTGCCACATTGGCCATACCGCTGAAATATTCGGTCGCTCGCGAGAACCTTAGCGGTTGGTTTCACAAATGCCAGCTTGAGATCCTTGGTCATCGCCTCTGGAAGAGATTGGCCGTGCCATTTTTTCAGCTCCGGCTTGGGGTCATAGAGGTCGATCTGGCTGGGCGCGCCGGCCATGAAAAGAAAAATGACATTCGTCGCCTTCGCCGGGAAATGAGGGGCCTTTGGTGCAAAAGCATCCTTCGTGGAAAGGCCGCCCGCCGCTCTACCCTCTCGTCCGATTAGATGAGCGAGCGCGATGGTCTCGATGCCACCTCCGAAACGACGGAAGAAATCTCGCCGGGTATGGATCCGTTGAAAATCTTTCAAATTCATCGCGGTCTCACTCCCTTGTGACAAACTCATCCAGGTTCAGTAGGACGCTGCTGATCCCGACCCACGCCGCCGACTCAACCTGACTCGTATTCGCCAACTCCAAAGGCATCAATTTCGTGGCGGACTGAGGCTCGGTCTCAAAAATCTGGACCTGCCGCTGGTAATACTCGCTTAGGTGGCTCAATTCTTGACTGTTCGGGTCGCGCGACAAACAGAGTCTGAACGCGTAACGCAGCCGGTCGGGCAGCTCGACGTGAGATACTTGCAAAACATGCGCCGCCAAACCCCGCGCAGCTTCCGCAAACACAGGATCATTGAGCAAGTTTAAAGCCTGCAGCGGGGTGTTTGACCGCTTACGGCCACACTCAGGAACAGTGCGCTCTGGTGAATCGAAGGTCATTAGCATCGGATAGGGAACCGACCGCTGAAAATGGATATACAGGCCGCGACGGTATTTCTCTTTGCCGGTGCTCTCCGCCCACGTCACGTGGCTCTCGTAGCCCTGCCTGGCCACTCCTTCGGGTTGAGGGGGCCGCACGCTAGGACCTCCGATTTCCGGATACAGAAGTCCGCTCACCCGTAGTGCGGAATCCCGAATCAGTTCCGCTGGCAGACGCAGTCGCACCTGATGAGCAAGCAACCGGTTGTCCGGGTCGCGCACCTCAAGCTCGGGGCGCACTATCGACGATTGACGATACGTGGCCGACATCACAATCGTCTTATGAAGTCTTTTCACCTTCCAGCCACTCTCCATGAAATCGGCGGCGAGCCAATCGAGCAAGTTAAGATATAAGGGCTTTTCACTCCTCTTCCCGAAGTCCTCTGGCGTCGTTACGATCCCCTTTCCGAAGTACTCCTGCCAGATGCGGTTGACGAAGACTCTCGCGGTGAGCGGATTGTCCCGCGAGACTAGCCACCTGGCCAGGGCCTGGCGTGGGTGTTCCCCTTTAGCTGCTTCCATGCGAGGCAACACGCCCGGCGTGTCGCGCTGCACTACGATTCCTTCATTACGCCAGTCGCCACGGATATGAATGTGAGTTTGACGCTCTTCCGAATTCTCCTCCACCACTCGCGCTTCACTGACCAGGGAGTACTCCCTCTTTAACGCCAAGAGCTTCTCTTTCAGCGTTACCCAGTCAAGTTCCTTCCAGCGCTCTTTGTCGACGACCCGCTCGTAGTGAGCGACAAAGTGATCAGTAAGACGTTCTGTTTCTTTCTCTGTCCGTTCTGCAACCGGCTTCCAAAGGATACGTTCACTTCCATCGAGGTACTTCTCGAGTGCATCGAAGGCATGGTCCCAGTCAGTTCGTTTCCCCGGATTCTTTATTGCCAGCCTCATCTGCTCTTCCCAGGCAGGCTGAAGCTCCAGGACGTGATTCTCTTCCAGCAGCTGATGACGCTTGCGCCGATATTCTGGCAGGCCGGCAAGATAGGGCCCCATCTCCCCCGCCAACGGCGCGTTGATGTCGGCTTCGACGAGATTGTTGAAGAATGCAAACAACTGGTAATAGTCCTTCTGACTAAATGGGTCGTACTTGTGATCGTGACATTGAGCACAGCCCACCGTCAGACCTAACCAGACACTCCCCAGCGTATTAGTGCGATCCACCGTTTCCTCAAAGCGGAACTGCTCCAGCTTGACGCCACCTTCACGATTTTTCAGTGTGTTGCGATGGAAGCCGGTGGCGATTCTTTGGTCGATCGTCGCGCCGGGAAGAACGTCACCCGCGATCTGCTCAAGAGTGAACCTGTCGAAAGGTTTATCGTTGTTGAGTGCATCAATGACCCATTGCCGGTAGCGCCAGGCAAAAGGCCGTGGGAGATCTATGTCGTAGCCGTCACTGTCGGCGTAACGGGCTAAGTCAAGCCAATGCATGGCCCATTTCTCGCCGAAATGCGGAGATTCGAGAAGTCGGTCAACAAACCTCTCGTAGGCGCCAGGAGTTTTGTCTGCGAGAAACTCAGCCAGGTCTTCCGGCGTCGGCGGAAGACCTACGAGATCTAGACTCACGCGGCGGGCTAGAGTGGCTTTGTCCGCTTCAGGTGATGGGTCAATTCCTTCAGATTCCAGCTTGGCTACGACGAAGCGATCGACGACATTATTGACCCGGGTCGCTTCGCGCACGGCGGGAGGCGCAGGTCGAGAAATCGGTTGAAATGCCCAGTGATCGGATTTCGGCGCTTGCGAAACGTGCGCTGTGTGTTGCTGCCCGTCGGACGAGGGCCACTTGGCCCCTTGATCAATCCAAGCGCGCAAGAGGCCAACCTCCTGCGGAGTGAGTCTAGCGCCGCCCATCGGCATCACAATTTTGTCTACACCACTGACAAGCAGAATGAGACGACTACCGGCACTGTCTCCGGGCCGGATGACTGCCCCCGAGTAGCCACCTGCCAGTGCGGCCGTGCCGTTATCGAGACGCAACCCGCCCAACTGCTGCTGCGGTCCGTGGCACATCTGGCAGTGGCTTTGGAAGATCGGCTCAATATCAGCCGAGAACGTCACCTTCTTGTCGGCGGCAGGAGGAATCTCCGGACTCTGTCCAGAAAGAGCAGCGATGGTCACGCCAACAGCCAAACATCGAACCATCGCCCTGCGATATGTCTCCAATCTGCGGTTCACCATGATAACCTCACGACTGTCTCGAAGCCTTCGACTTGGAACCCTTCATGATAGTGAGCCTCTCGCTTTCGCACCTGCGGGATGGAGTGGTATATCACAGTGTCGTACCCTCCTCCGCTATCGGATAAAGATGGTATATCATACTATAACATCTGTAGTCAACTGATTGTTTATAAACATATATAGTCTTCACTACATAAGATATATCAGACGTAACGACAAGAAGCATAAACGTTCCGTCGCGACACTCTCCGAGCGGCATCGCTGCCGCGGCCGGGCACGTCCCTGGGCGGAATCGGCGCCGTAACGAAGGCTGGGTTGGGCAAGCTGCACCGGTCCCAAGCAGGTACTCAAAGTCCCCTGAATATCGGGGACCTCTTTTCGCGAAATGCCGCGATGCCTTCCTCGTGGTCCTTTGTGGTGAAGCAGTACGTGAAGAGGTCGTTCTCGTACTCGAACCCGACACCCAGAGATGTGCTTTCCGAAACTCGGACGAGGTGCTTGATCAGTTGCACCGCAATGGGCGGATTCGTCACGATGCGATTTGCTAGATCGCGGACGAACGTGTCTAACTCGCCATCCTCCACCAGTTCCTGGACCAGCCCCATCCGGTGTGCTTCCTCCGCTCCCATCAGGTCCCCGGTCAGCAGAAATTGAAGCGCTTTGCCGTAGCCCACCAATCGGGGCAGCAATTGAGTACTCCCGGCCCCACCAAGCCAACCGAGCTTGACTTCGCCTGCACCGAATCGCGCCGTCTTTGAAGCAATCCGGATATCGGAACTCAAGGCCAGCTCCAGGCCGCCGCCAACCGCATACCCTCGGATGGACGCAATGACTGGTTTGCGGATCGACCAAATCGCCCGGCCGTAGTCCTTGCGGTTCCGAAGCTGCCAGTTGGTCCCGTACTCGTCGAGAACCTTAACGTCACTCCCGGCCGAGAACACCTCGCCCACGCCCGTAAGAATTACAACTCTGATCGCGTCATCGTCGTTGATGTCGTTTGCGATCTTCATCAGTTGCTTTCCCATCTCGGGTGTGACCGTGTTCAGTTTCTTCGGGCGGTTTAGCGTGATCTCTGCAATCGCGCCCTCTCGTGAGTACTGGAGATCGGCACCCTCTTCGTTGACCACACGTGCCTCCCTAAACGACTCCGTTCGCCCTGAGTGCATCGATACGCTGCTGCTCATACCCCAGTAGGTCACGGAGGACTGAATCGGTGTGCTGGCCGAGCAGTGGCGGGGCGGTGACCACCGCCGTGAGTGTCTCGGACATCCGAATCGGAACGTTTGGCATGCGGAGACGGCCGATGACGGGGTGTTCGACTTCGACGATCATTCCGGTCGCCAGCACATGCTCATCCTCAACCAGTTCAGTGTAACTATAGACTTGGCCCGCCCAGATATTGTGCCGATCGAAGATAGTGAGCCATTCGGCTGTCGTACGCTCCGGCAGAATACGCTTCACAATCTGGTACACCTCATCTCGATTGGTAACACCGTCGGACCACTTGTTCATTTGACGGAGCCGATCATTGTCAAGTGCGTCGCCGAGCACATGTAGTGGAGACATAGCAATTGTCAGCCAGCCGTCGGCGGTTTGATAGGCTCCGTACGGCGCATTGACCCAGGCGTGGGCAAGAGGCTGCTCCGTGCGTCGAGGCACAATACCGAGATTTAGATGCGTCGTGATTTCCTGAATCTGTACGTCCATGACGCTAGCCAGGAGGTTGACCTCGATCTTTTGGCCTCTGCCCGTTCGCTCGCGCGCGTGCAGCGCGGCAAGAGCACCGATTGTGGCTTGGTAAGCGGCGCTGGCATCGGCGACAAACATCGCTCCGGGAAGCGGCGGATCGCTGTCACGCCCTACCGAGAACATCGACCCGCTGTACGCTTGCACGACCAGATCTTGGCCCGGTCGGGTCGCGTACGGCCCCTCTTCGCCGTAGCCGGAGATCGAGCAGTAGATGATGCGGGGATTTAGCGTGCTGAGCTGCCTATATCCGATCCCAAGCCGCTCCGCCGTACCGACGCGAAAGTTCTGGATGAAAATGTCGGCAGTGCTAATCAGTTCATAAAAGACATCGAGCCCCAAGGGATCCTTCAAGTTGATCGAAACGCTTTTCTTGTTGCGGTTGAGGCCGAGCAGAGCGGTTGTTTCTCCTTTGATCTCGGCGTTCGCGAAGCCATGTGAGCGGACCCACTCTCCGCGACCAGGTGGTTCAATCTTGATAACCTCCGCACCCAGATCGCCCAGTCGCATGCCGCACAGCGGACCGGCCATCATCTGAGATGCATCTAGAACCCGAATCCCCGCTAGAGCGCCCTCGTGCAAGACGTGTTTCCTCCCGTTTTCTCCATCATTCCTAGACAAGTCCCAACCGGACCCTCTCGGCGGCGAATCGAAGAGCTGATCCCTGGCCCCAAACATTCACCTCTGTTGGAAGCGTCCGGTACATTGAGATGTCGTCGCCGGGCGCCACTGCAGCGTAGGTACACGCCGAAACGCCGTAAAAGTTGCCTTGCGTGTCGATCCGGTCGACCACGGCTGTCCAGGCCCGTTCGGACGCCGCCGCATACTCCTTGCCGAGCAGGCCCAGGCGCACGCCTTTCGTGAACGCGGCACCAAAAAAAGCCGCAGTTGAACTTTCAAGATACGATTCTCGGTCGTGCAGCAGCGTTCTCCAGAAACCGCTTTTGTCCTGAGCACGGAGAATTGATGCGCTCAACTGCAGGAAACCCTCTAGCGCCCTGGGACGGCGCGGATGATCCTCCGAAAGGATTCCCAGCGTGTCCACCATGCCCAACAGAGCCCAACCATTCCCCCTGCCCCAGCCGTAGCCGCGCAACAGGCCGGCACCAGTGTCAAATGCGTGCGCAAGGAAGGGACCGCGATCGCTTGAAAGTGCCTGGACATGGGAGTTCCAGACTTCTAATGCCGCTTCGTGATATCGAACATCACCCCGGATCGCGGCTAGTGCTGTGAGAAATGGCGGTTCGTGATAAATCGTGTCCACCCAGACCGTATACCGATACGGTGGGAGATCCGGGCGGTATAGGGGGAAACCGGTTGCAGGAGCCCTTGGTGCGGTGGTCAGCAGCCAATCGGCGAGCCGTTCCGCAGCCTCAAGCAGGGAGCGATCCCCCGTGGCTTGATGCAATCTCAAGAGTGCACCACCCGGCGTGAGGTGGTCCGCCCAGTCTAAGGCACGCCTCGACCATCGCTGAAAGAACCCCAGGCAGAAGTCAAGATACTGGCGTTCGCCAAGCAAGTCTGATGCTTCGAGCAAGCCATCGATCGCGATTGCGTCACCCCAAAACCACACGGTGAAGTCGTATGCGGCCGTACGCCTTGCGACCAGCGCTAGTATTTCTCTTGCGGTGATCGAGGCTCGCTCCGGGGCCTGAGTCGTCAGGGCGAGATCGTTCATCGTGTCTCCAAATTCGAAAGCCGCACCTGATATACGTCA
>Ga0187893_10007926_pt1 | contig 17067 bp, 8 predicted proteins | sample MA1701074metaG_FD_139574 | JGI IMG/M metagenome (GOLD analysis project Ga0187893, IMG submission 139574) | White microbial mat communities from a basaltic lava cave in the Kipuka Kanohina Cave System on the Island of Hawaii, USA - MA170107-4 metaG ...
CAGCATGGTTCAGCACCTGCACCTCTTCGATCTCGTGCGCCAGGAGCACCGCGCGCCCGAGCTCGAGCGCGCCTTCGTCGCGCTGATGACCGCGGCGGAACGCGTCGAGCTGTTCGTCTCCCTCGCCGACGCGCTCGCGCGCCAACCCATCGGCGCTTCGACTTCCCCTCACATCGCCTACCGCCGGATGCTCGACGCCGAGCTGGGCGCGCTCCTCGATGCGGTCGACTTCGCACTGCCGCGCTTCGCGCAGGCCGCGCAGCAACCCCATTGCGTCGTGTCCTCCGACCTTGCGCGCGCCCATCAGGCGGCGGGCTGGCCAGACTTCCCCGCCCTGGTCGGCGCCCTGCACGCCCGCCAGCAGGCGTTGTACGACAGTGGCCAGCTCGGCGCCGTCGGTGTCGAGGAGTCGGCCAACCTCAACAGCTTCGTGCAGGCCCTCGACGGCCTCGCCGACGTCCTGCACCTGCCGCCCGAAGCGCTCGAGTACGCCGCCCCGGAACCGCGCCCGCCGGGACCGCGCTTGCGGCCCTTCGATCCCTACGCGGCGCAGTTCGCGCTCAAGGTCGGGTTCGCATCCGGCATCGCGCTCATCGTCGGCGTCACCTCGCACGTGCGCGAGCTCGAGACCATCGTGCTCGTCCCGCTCCTCTTGGTGCAGGGCAGCTACGGCGCCACGCTGCGCAAGGCCGGGCTGCGCATGGCCGGCGTCATCGCCGGCGGGCTGCTCGCCGCGCTCACCATCGTGCTGCTCATGCCCAACACGACCAACGTCGTGGTGTGGCTGACGGCGTTCTTTGCCGTCGTCCTGCCGCTCGCGTTCATCTCGGTCGGCACGCCGCGCTTCGCCTACTTCGGCCTCCAATCGGCGATCACCTTCATGATCGTCATGGTCGCCGACGGCCCGGTGGTCGATATTCACAAGGCGTTGTGGCGGTTCTTCGGCGCGCTGCTCGGCACCGCGATCGTGCTGGGGGTGTTTCAGATCGTGCTCCCGGACTACGCCGGGCGGCAAATCGTCCGGCGCTTCGCCGATCTGCTGCGCCTGCTGCTGACGATCGTGCCCGACCTCGGCCGTCCGCTGCTGCCCACCACACAGACCCAGCCCCGCAACGATCGGATCATCACCGGCCTCGCCGACATCCTGCGCCTCGCCGAGGAAGCCCGCTTCGAGGGCGGCGAGAGCGGCATCGATCGCGCTGCCGCGGTCGACGCCGCCGGCCAGCTGCGGCGCATCGCACACCGCTGGGCGCTCATTCGCCGCGGCCGGCGCCCGCCCCGGCCGCCGCTGCCGCCCGCCCTGCACGCCGGGATCGCCGGGCTCGAGAGCGCGTTGCGCCAGCACCTCGGCCAATCGCTGGAGATGCTGGAAGCGCGCCATCACCGTTCGCGCACCGGCTCGCCGGTGCACCGCGCCGCCTCGTCGGCGGCTGCCGCAGTCGCGGCGCGGCCGCGGCAGGATCTAGCCGGTCCGCTTCAGCAGCTCGAAGCGGCGGTGGCGGCGGCGCGCCGCGACGTCCTGCACACCTGGCCGACCGAGGCCGCCAGTGCCCTGCTCGCCGAGCACGGCCATCTGTGCCGCCTGGTCACGCTGGTGCCCGCCCTCGACGCCAGCCTGCAACGCATGGCCCTGCCCGAAGGCGACCGGGGATTACGCGGATACGAGGCCGATTACACGGATCACAGGATCCGTGTAATCGGTCAATCCGCGTAATCCGCGGTTCATGGATTCAACGGATCGCAGATCGGCTGCGCAACGCACGTTCCGCCGCCGCACTCGGCGGTGAGCGCGCACGGCTGGTTCTGCAGCATCGGCGGGCTGCTCGCATCGCACAGGCCGCCGTTCTTGATCTCCAGCGGCTCGGCGTGGTCGCAGACGCCGTTGCAGAAGTTCTCGACCTGACCGCCCGGCTGCAGGAACGTCAGCAGCGAGCGGATGGCGGCCGGGATGTTGCGCGGATCGCTGTGCGGATCGCACACCGCGCTCGGGATCTTGTTGGACAGCTCCGGAATGAACGGCGCGTGCAGCGGGTTGAGGATGTCGAAGGCGCCGCCATCGTAGAGGATGAACCCGTTGTCGACCGGACCCGGGTCGTCCGGAATGCCCTCGAGGCTCTGCTGGATCGAGCCCGTCACGTTGGTCAGACCGAGTGTGCGCAGCGCCGCCTCGGTGCACTGGTTCGACACCTGCTTATCGAGCCAGGAGTGCGTGTAGTAGATGCGTTTGGCGTTGCCGCTGCCGGGCAACGGGTCGCTGGTGATGTGGCGCGCGTATCCGGCCGGCTCGGCGCTCACCCACAGCTCGTTGATCAGATCGATGAACAGCGCGAACTGCATGGGGTCGACGATGCCGACGCCGTTGATCACGCTCTCGAAGGCGCTGAACTGGGTCGACCGCTGCAACAGGCAGGAGAAGTTGACCGCCCCGACGTCGAGCCCGAAGCGGTCCATGTCGGGCGACAGCGCCGACATCCACGTGCCGTGGATCCCGCCGAGGCTGATCCCGTAGTAGTACATTTCCTCGCTCGGCCCCGGGAACACGCCGACCCCGGGGGAGATCTCGAAGGCCGTGTCGCGGTTGAAGAGGCCGAGCTTCATCATCTTGGAGAGCACCAGGGCGTTGAGCATGCCCTGTCGCAGGCGGTCGAAGAACGCCGGCAGGTTGTTGAGCTCGCTGAACCCGAACCCGATGACGTAGATGCCGATCCAGTTGATGTCGCTCACGTCGTCGCGGCGCGAGGACAGGCCGATCCAGTCCGTACCGCCGCCGATGTAGGTCCAGTCGGCGAAGCGCGCCTTCTGGTTGGGGATGCTCTGGACCATCTCCTGCCCGGTGCCGAAGATGCCGTGGCCGAGGTAGATCGGGCGCGAGGTGACGCCGACCTCGAACACGCTGCAGGGGATGGTGATGTCGAACGGGGCGAACATGAAGCCGTTCTGCACCGGCATGTCGTTGGCGTCGACGTTGAGGACCTGCACCCCGGTCTGCACCGGCTGGCCGGTGAGAAACAGCGGGCTCTGGTAGACGCCGCTGATCCGCTTCCACTCGACGTCGTCCGGATCGGTGCAGTTGCTGACCGGGGTCGTGGCATTGACCGAGAACGTCACCAGGCCGGGGGCCATCTCGACCGTGTCCAGCCAGTCGAACGCTTGGTCGCGCATCGATACCATCTGGCGGGTGAGCTGATCCTCGCTCTGCACGGTGAAGTCGAAGGCGAGCACGAGCTCGGCGCGGGGGATTCCGTACCCAGTGAGCGGCGTGAAGACGTCCGCCTCCATCTGCGCGCGGCGGCTCTCGATCGCCGCGATGCCGGTCGTAAAGTTGTCGCGCAGCGCGGCGAACGCGGCTTCGGGCAGCACGTCGGCTCCCGAGGGGGTCTTGAGGTTGCGCATCGCGACGATGTAGCGCTCGCCGGGCTCGAGGCTGACGCCGGGACGCAAAAAGACGATCTGTCGGGTCGGATCGCTGGTGCGGCCGTCGAGCTCGAGCCAGTGGAGGACACGCGAGCCATCGCTCGCCTTGAGCAGCACCGATGGGCTGTCGGCGTCGAGCGAGCGGCCGGTGTAGGTGCGGGTGTCGATCCAGGGCGGCCCGGCCGGCTGGCCGCAGCACTCGGGCGCGAGCAGGCGGCCGGTGTCGGACAGCGTGAGGTCGACCCCCTGCGGGAAGTTCATCAGGATCTGCACCATCGGGCTGAAGCCGTCGAGCTGGTTGTAGGGCGTCGCCGAGAACGGGATGCCGTTGACGGTCGGCATGCCGGCGTTGGGGAGGTCGACGCGCAGGCCGGTATCGGTCGATGGGTCGGCGACCAGGAAACGCGACGACGGATACGGCAGCAGGCACTCGGCGGTATTGAGGATCTCACAGCCCGGATCGAGCGCCTGGGGCGGGCAGGTGCCGATGACATCGTTGTCGATTGCGTCGCAATCGATGTCGAGACCATCCGCCACGCGCACCGCCTCACAGGCGCGGCATTCGGCGAGGTCCTGGACGCACCGGGTGAAGTCGCCCTGCGTGCCGCCGCCGAGGCAGGTGCCGGGCGCGAGCATGTCGAGGTTGAGGCTTTCGTCGACGCAGTGGCCCTGCACGTCGTCGGCCAGCTTGGTTCCCTTGGTCGAGATCTTGTCCTTGGGATCGGGCAGCGCCGACCCGGTGCCGCGCACGGGGGCGGCGCTCAGGCACGCGTTGACGACGGCGGCTTCCGTGGTCGCCCCGTCGGCCATCGCCGCCTTCTTGCACTTGCGGAACACCTTCACCCAGGCGTCGAACACCTGTCCGCTGCGCTTGCTGATGCCGTTCTGGCACTTGCGCTCGGCAGTGCCCTGCGAGATCTGGCCGGCGTCGAGGTCGGTGCCGAAGATGTCGTGGGCGAGCGCGATCGACTCCGCCACGTGTGCGGTGTTGATGGTCGTCGGATCGGTGACGAGGTCGGTATTCTCATCGCCTGCGCAGACGCCCTCCGTGGCGAACAGCGCCGTGACCTTGGCCTGCTTGCCCTGGACCTTCTGACCCGCATCGGCCGTCAAACAGGCCTCGACGGTGGTCTGCAGCGTCCCTTTGCCCTCGGCCTTGATGCAGCCGCGCACTTCCTTGTTTTGCGCGGCGGAGACCTTGCGGGCGAAGTTGTTCGCCTTGTCGGCGCACTTGGCATCGACGATCTGCGCGTGCGCCCGGTCGAGCGCGCCCGTGGCGATTCCAGCCACCAGCGCCAGCGCTGCGATGAGCCGCATTGTCATGCTTCCCCCCCCTTGCCGGGTGCACGCCCCGGGTCCGCCGGCCTGTGGCGGAGATGGGGGATCAGACACCGCCCGCGCGGCACAAGTCAACCGCAAGTTCGCTCGCCGCGACGGCGCGACTTCTCCGGCGCTTTTGTGTACCGTCCGGCCCGGTCATGACCATGCCGGTCGATGCGCTGGTGCTGCCGCGCCGGTCTCCGCTGGAGCGGGTCCTGTGCGTGTTCAGCGACGTGCGCCCCGGCGAGGGGGTGACGGCGCTGGTGATGGTCGCCAACGTGTTCCTGATCCTCTGCGCATACTACTTCGTCAAACCCCTGCGCGACGGCTGGATCGCCATCGCCGAGATCGGCGGCATCTCCACCATGGAGGTCAAGGCCTACACCAGCTTCGCCCAGGGCGTGGTGCTGGCCGGCGTGGTCGCGCTCTACGCGCGGCTGGCGGCGCGGTGGCCGCGCCGCGACCTGATCGTGCGCACGACCGTGTTCTGCATGTCGAACCTGATCTTCTTCTGGCTCTTGCGACCCGGCTTTCTCGGCGAGCAGATGCCGGCGGCGGGCATCGCCTTCTACATCTGGGTGGGGATGTTCGGCGTGTTCGTGGTCTCGCAGTTCTGGGCATTCGCGGTCGACCTCTACGCCCGTGAACGGGGCGAGCGGCTGCTGCCGCTGATCGCCATCGGGGCGACCTCCGGGGCCGTCGCCGGGTCGTTTCTCACCGGCCTCCTGCTCGACTCGGAACTGATCGACAGCAGCGCGTTGCTGCTCGTGGCGCTGCTGCCGCTGACGCTCTCGATCCTGCTCACCACGGTCTCGGATGCGCGCGGCCAGCTGGGCGAAGGCGCTGGCGCGGCCGTGCATCGGCCGGCGGCCGGGCCGATCCGCGCCAAGCACAGCGGCGCGCTCGAGCTGGTGTTTCACAACCGGTATCTGCTGGCGGTGGCAGCCGTCACGCTGTTCACCGCCTGGGTGAGCACCAACGGCGAGAACCTGCTGTTCAAGGTCGTTCAGGAGGCGCTCGCCGCGCAGATGGCCGGCAGCGGCGTGACCAACTCGCTCGAGATGAAGGCGTTCGTGCGCGACTGGACCACCGCGTTCTACGGCAGTTTCTTCTTCTGGGTGAATGCGTGCGCGCTGGTGCTGCAGAGCCTGTTCGCCTCGCGTCTCCTGCGCTACGGCGGCTTCGCCCTCATCCTGCTGCTGCTGCCGGTGATTGCCGTGCTGACGTATTCGGCGATGGCGATCGTCCCCGTGCTGCTCATCGTGCGAATCATGAAGACGGCGGAGAACGCCACCGCCTACTCGATCAACAACACCGCCCGTCAGGTGCTCTGGCTGCCGACCACCGCCGAGATGAAGTACAAAGCCAAGCCGGCGATCGAGACGTTCTTCGTGCGCGTCGGCGATGGCCTGGCCGCCGCCACTGTCGTCGTCGGCGTCCACGTGCTCGCACTGTCCACGGAATCCTTCTTCCTGGTCAACGTCGCGCTGGCCATCGCCTGGCTGCTGGTCGCCATCGTCGTCGTGCGCGAGCATCGGCGGCTTTCGGGGAAGAATTACAACCGCGAGAGCAAGTGTGAGTAGGATCGCGCGGTAGGCCACACGCTGCCGGCGCTGGCGATTGCTCCGCAGGCTTCGGGCACGGAACCTGCAGAAACGCCGGCAATGCAATTCTCACACTGTTGCCGGACTGCGTGGAGACGGCACTCTGCCGCGCTTCGCCGTGCGTCGGAACGCCGGCGTCCCCGCGCTGAGCTCGGAGCACGAGACCAATGCTCGCGTACCCCGTAGGCCTGTTGAACCCCGCACCGGAGTTTCCCGAGCCGCTCCCACCGCCGCCGCCACCTCCCCTGCGGCTGCGCGGTCTGCGCGCCGAGATCCGCCGGCGCATCCTGCGCGCGCGGGCATTGGAGCGTGTACCTCCGGAGACGTTCGGCTTCAGCGTCAACGCTGCGACCTGGCTATATCTGATCACCGCCCTTGCCTACGGCTGGTATTTCCGCACGCGGGTATTCGGCATCCACAACCTCCCGCACGGCCCCGTCATCCTCATATCGAACCACGGCTCGCATGTGTTGGGATGGGACGGCGCCAACATCCTTACCGCTTGCCTGCTCGCCGCGGATCCGCCGCGCCTGGTGCACGGCATGGGCGAGCATCGATTGATGGAGCTTCCCGAGCTCGGCCGCGTCGCACGCCGCATCGGCGCCGTCGATGGCCGGCGCGAGACCTGCATCCGCCTGCTCCGCGCCGGCGGCGCGGTGCTCACCTTTCCCGAAGGGGCGCGTGCCCTCGCCCGTCCGTTTCGTGATCGCTATCAACTGGTTCCCTTTGGTCACGGCTTCGTCCACGTCGCGCTGGCTACCGGCGCGCCGATCGTTCCGGTCGCCGGGATCGGATGCGAGGAGGAGGCGCCGATGCTGGCCAATCCGGCCTGGCTGTGTCGGCTGCTCCGCACCCCCGTGGCCCCGCTCACTGCGACGTTGGTGGTGCCGTTCCCGGTGCGTTACCGCCTGCATTTCGGCGAGCCCATCCGGGTGCGCGGCCCGGCCACAGACGACAACGTCGCCGGCGAGGTCGCGCGCGTCCGCGCTGCGCTGGAAGGTCTGATCGCGCATGGGCTCGCAGAGCGCGAGCACATCTTCTTCTGACCCTGCCCCGCCCCGGGCGACGCATGCGTCGCCCCTACGCATGACTACGCATGACGCCGAATTCCCGTACGCATGACGCCGAACTCACATCGTAGGGGCGACGCATGCGTCGCCCCCGCATGCGTCGCCCCTACTTGAGGAACAACTTCTTGCGGTCGGTGGTGTGACCGGCGCCGACTTTGCGCAGCTCCCGGTTGAACTCGTAACCAGGGGTGCTGTCGAACGCCGCCGGGCGGAGCGTGTAGAACTGGATCGTCTCGGGGGCCCATTCGGCCTCGTAGAGCGGCACGTCGGCGGCGGTGTGCGCCTCCTGCGCCTTCTTGCCGACGAAGCGGCAGGTGGGGACGCTCTTCAGTTTCGCCTTGCCGACCGGGGCGAGCGCGATGTTGTCGCCGTACAGCCACCGGTAGAACGGCTCGCGCTTGTTGGTCACGTAGGCGGCGACGGGGGTGTGCTCGTTGCTGCGGTAGGCGAGGTAGTACTGCACGCCCATGACCGCCGGACGGCCGCTGCCGTCGACATCGAAGACGTCATAGCACTGCGGCAGATCGCGGTAGGTGACCACGTCTTCCAGCACCGTCGAGCTCGCCGGCAGGCTGTTGCGCAGCTCGCTCATATGCCCCGAGCCGAGCCGCGTGCACCCGTGCGACGTGGGACCACGGCTGGCGATCCACAGATTCTGATACGGCTTGCTTTCGTCGCGCACGCTCCCCACCTTGCGCCAGGCGCTGGGCAAGAACGGGGTCGACCCCAACGCGCAGCGCACGCCGGCATTGTGGAAGGCGTTGTACGCAATGCCGCCGGCGTGTTGGTACGGCAGCATGGTGATGAAGCCATAGCCGGGGTTGGGGGAGATGTAGTCGACCATGCCCACCAGCCCGCGACCCTGGCTGCGCTTGATGAGCGGCCAGATCCCGGTGACGCCGAAGTCGGGCAGCGTCTCGCCTTTGTACGTCGTGGTGCCCTCGAGCGTGCCGGCCGGATAGATGGCGGTGAACTCGACCGCGTCGACGAACCCGTCGCGCACCCGGTAGTGCCCGTCGGTCGCCTGCTCGAGAAACGCCGCCGTCTGCTGGCGAAAGCCCGCATCGTCGGGCCCGACCGTGCGGGCGCTCGCTGCCGCCTGGTCGAGTGCCGCCGCCAGTTGCGGGCTCAGCTCGTAGCGGTTCACGCGGCCGGGAAGCACCGCGTTGGCGGCGTCGAGCCGCGCCGCGGTGTCGCTCGCCGCCCCGCCGAGTGCCTGCAGACGGGCGTGCCAGGCGGCGGCAGCCTGTTCGATCGGCTGGTGGATGCGAAATACGCGACCCGGGTTGAGGGCGGTAAGGATCTCGATCGTCTTGGCGCGATAGGCCTCGGGCGCCATACCGCTGCGCCCGGACAGCGCCGCGGCGACGCCCGCCCGGTCGAGCTCCGCGCTGAAGCGCTCGTACTCCTTGTTGGTGGTGAGCTCGATCACCTTGGCGTCGATCAGCTCCTGATACGTCGCGCGGCGCGTCGCGAGGTCGTCGAGGTAAGCGTCGAGATCGGCGTCGTCCAACACCAGCGTGAAGCGAACCTGCTGGCCGCGCGATAGGCGGATGTGCGCCCGGCTCGGGGCCTGCGTGCGCGGCGCAAACCCCGTGTAGAAGGACGGCTGGTACCAGTGGAAGTAGATCCCCTGCGGCGGCTCGCTGCCGTCCCAGGCCTTGTCCGTCGCCTGCAACGCAGCGAAGGCTGGCGCGGACAGGAGCAGCAGCAGCGCGGCAAGAGACGCGCTCCCAGCGGGAAATCGAACGGTCATCCGATCTTCTCCTCGAGCGACAGCGTATCCTCGCCGCGCGTGGTTGTCGCCCATTCCAACGGCGCGAGGGCCGGCACGTTCTTCAGCTGATCGTTGCCGAGGAAGGGGCGACATTGGAAGAGCCAGAGCTTGTCCTTGGCAAAGCCGAACTCGATGTCCCAGGGCCGGGCTTTGCCGGCGGGATCGAGCACCGGCTTGAAGCTGGCGGTGACCTTCTGCCCGGCCCCGACGATCTCCTCCACCTCGGCCGGGCTCAGCACCACGTCGCGGCCGGTGGAGGGAACGATCGCGGTGCCGCCGCCCGCCTGGAGCTGATTGCGCCAGGGTGACTTGAACAGCGTGATCAACTCGACGCGCTCGCGCGACCACAGGATCGTCTCCGCCGAGGTGCCGTCGACCGCGCCGCCGACGCCCTCGGAAGTCGCCACCAACATGCGACCGGGCTCGCCCGAGTTCGGATCGCCGGTCACCAGCACGCCCGACTTCTCCGACGGAATCGCCTCGAGGATGACGACCGAGGACAGCACCCACAGCGGATCGTCGATCAAGGTCTGGCGCCAGGAGAAGGAGCGGAAGGTGAACGGCGACGCCCACACCTCGGTGAGCCCCGAGTAGATGTCCTGCAGCGACTTGCGGTTGAACACGGTGAGGTTGAGCCCGGCGCCGTTGAAGTTGTCGAGATCCTCGACGTTGGTGTCGCTGCGCACGAAGCAGCCGACCGTCTGCTCAGCCCCGCTCATGAGCCCGTTCGCTTCGAGCCCTGCACGGATCGCCGTCTTCAGCTCGGACGACAGGGGCGCCTGTCGAATCGAGTGGCGGACGATCTCGAGACGCGGCGTGATCCAGGCGGTCAGCGCCGCCTCGCCGGTGTTGGCCGTCATCATCTCGCCGAAGAACTGTTTGTACGTGCGCTCGACGAAGCCCGGCAGTGGCTCGCCCGGGGTCGCCAAGCCGCGCGCGCGCAACGCCTCGGGGATCGCGACCACGGCCTGCTGGTAGTGCTGATAGTACGCGCCGAACGGCACCACGATGCCGCGTGCGACGCGCTCGGGGAAGGCGTGCTTCAGCTCGCCGAGATACGCCGCCTTGGGGCCGCAGAAGACGCCGGAATCGCTGCGCCGCACCTTGCTCAGGTCGATCGGCATCGTCTTGCTCAAATCGACCTTCTCGCGGTCGATGTGCAGGCGCGGCTGACCGCCGCCGAGACTGCCGTCGGCGGCGCGCGTCTGGTTGCGCGTGTACTCGTCGTAGACCATGCGCTCGACCTCGGTCATCGCCTTGGCTTCTTTCAGAATCACCCGCCCGCCGGGGGTGACGATGAAGAGCACATCCTGGCCGTCGTGTGGTTTGAGCCGTTCGTACGCGCTCGGCCCGAGGACGACGTTCGGAATGCCGAGCGCCCGCGCCAGGAGCTGAACGTGCGACAGCATGTTGCCCTCGCCCTGGGTGAGGATGCCGGCGGCGGGATCGAGATCGGCGGGCGTCTCGGGCAGGGCGACGATCTCGCTGCGCGTGAAGCTGCCGTGCGCCGGCGCGACGCGCAGCCGTCCGAACGCCAGGCCCGGGTTGAGGGCGCGGACGTCGGTGTCGACCTCGACCCCGAACAGGTCGTGCCGGATGCGTTGCGCGCCGCCGGCGAAGTCGTCGAGACGGCTCGCCACCTGGGCATAGAGCAGGAGCGGCGAGCCGCGCAGGATGTCGTCGCGGATGCCGACGGTCTGCGGCAAGACCATCTGCCAGGGAATCGCCACCTCCGCGAAGGCGAGCGTGGCGTTGGCCTGTGCCCACTCGGTCACCCGCTCCGCCTCCTTCAGCCCGGCGGTGAAGGCCGCGCGCGATTGCGTGGGCGCAGCGAGCAGCCGTTGCAGGGCGGCGTTCCCCGCCTGGCGCTCGCGCGCCGTGAGCAAGCCGACGCCGTAGGTCGCGTCGGTCAATGCGGCGAGCAACCGCAGCCCCTGCTGCGCGGTGAGCGCCGTGCCGCTGGTGAGCAGCGCGCTGCCGTGCCGCTGCAGATCCGACGCCGCGCTGATGTCGAGGTCGATGAGGCGGCGGGCGTCGGCCGTGGAGGTGGTGCGGGCCGCGACCTTTTCGCGCGCCAGCGCCATCAGCTTCCCGAGCGCGACGATCGCGTCGAGCGGGCCGCGCCCGCCATCGGGCAGGAGCGGCCGCAGCTCGGCCTCGAGCTTGGGATTCTCTATGCCGCGTGCCAGGCCGGCCAGGGCGAGATCGTCGACCGAGGTGAGCCGGCCCAGCTCGAGGATGAGCTTGTCGAGCGTCGTGCGGGCCGCCCCTTTCGGCATCCCCTCCGCGTACGCCTCGAGCTTGGGAATCAGGCTGGCGGACATCTGGTTGTGCACCGCATCGCGCAGGGGCTTGAACTTCGGGTCGGCCTGGTGGACGCGCACCGCCAGCGTGCGGATGTCTTCGATCTGGACGATGTCGTCGATGATGAAGAACCGCTTCTGCAGCTCGTAGGCGAGGAGAAAGTCGCGCGTATCGTTGAACTCCGGCGAGGCGAGATAGCGCTCGAAGAACTTCGCCGAGGCCGCGGCCTCGTACTCCGAGCCGGAGAGCCCACCGAACGCGCGCAGCTGACTGAGCTTGTGCTTCGGGTTGGTGTCGACGAAATACTTCTCGAGAATGTAGCCGCGCACCAGGTCGTTGTGGTCGGGGAAGGTGTCCCAGAGGTAAAGGTCGCGCGAGAAGATGTTGCCGATGTACACGCCCTGTTTCGCCACCTCCTCCGCCCACGCGGCGCGGTACGCCGAGCAGAAGATCGCGTCCTTGCATCCGATGGCCACCTGTCCGCTGGCGCTGCGCACCGGGATCTTGCGGCCATCCGGGCACACGCAGACGTTCTCGGTATACGGTCCCTTGAGCTTGCTGACGCAGAGCGCGAAGTTGTCGCGCAGCGACTTCTCCTGCTGCGGTGACAGCTCCGGCGCGCGGAACGCCGCTGCGGGGACAGTCGTGAGCAGTGCGAAGAACGCGGTACAGATGAACACCCATCTATCGAGGTACACGGAACCTCCAGAGCGCTGTTGAGGACGAATTCGAACCGCGGATTACGCGGATTCCATGGATTGTCGGAATGCTGGTTGGGCTTACTGAATCAGGGTTTTGAAGACAAGGTTCCTCCCCCGTGAGCGTCTCCGCGAACGGGGGAGGTCGGGAGGGGGCCCGGTGAGAGCCGTAAGCGCGCGATGGATGCTGGTCATTCTTGGCCTCGCCCTCTCTGCCCCCGCGTCCGCACAGCTCTCGAGCGCCCGCGACTACCTCGCCTCGATCCGTCCGTCGCCCGAGCTCCAGGGGTTTCTCGACCGCACCATCGACGCGCGCCTCGCCGTCGATCCGCCGCTGCGGCGGGCCGCGATGCGCGTCGCCCTGCTCGACCTGAGCCACGACCCGCCGCGCCTGGCGCAGCGCCACGGCCATACCCCGATCTACCCGGCCAGCGTGGTGAAGTTCGTCTACCTGATGGCGGCCTACGCGTTTCAAGAGCAGGGGAGGCTGCAGATCGATGCCGCGCTCGACGCGCTGCTGACCGAGATGATCCGGGTCAGCAGCAATCAGGCTACACAGGGCGTCGTCGCGCGCGTGACCGACACCGCCCCGGGGCCGGAGCTGGCGCCGGAAGCCTATGCCGTGTTCAAGCAGCGCCGGCTGACGGTGAACGCCTGGCTGCGTTCGCTCGGCATCGACGACCTGCACTGCGCCAACCCGACCTACGACGGCGGCGGCGACCTGTTCGGGCGCGACGCGCAGTTTCTGCGCGACCATGCCGTCGCCGGCGCCCTGCCCGCCCGCGGCGACCAATACTCCAACCGCAACGCCATGACCGCGGTCGGCACCGCCGAGCTCCTCGCCCTGCTCGCCACCGACCGCGCCCTGTCCCCGGCCGACTCGCAGATCGTCCGCCAGCGCATGCGCCGCGATCCGACCGAGCAGCGCCATCTCGCCGCCCGCATCGCCGGCGGCGCAGCGCGCATCCCGGGCCTGGCGGTGTATGCGAAGAGCGGCACCTGGGGCCCGATCTACGCCGACGCCGGCATCGTCCGTCACGAATCCACCGGCCGGCAGTTCGCCGTCGCCGTCTTCACCGAAGATCGGCCGCACTACCGCGGCGACTTCATCGCCGACCTGACCTACGAAGCAGCGAAGCATCTCTTCTAAAGACTTCACCGCGGAGGCGCGGAGACGCGGAGATATCCGGCTTGTCACGATCCTCTCCGCGTCTCTGCGCCTCTGCGGTGAAGAATTCTCCTTGCCGCCCTCCCCGGCGCGGTGGTAGCGAGCCCCATGCTCTCACGCTTCGACGATTACCCCATCCACCAGACCCCCGAGCCGCTGGCGCACGTCGCCACCACCGACCGCAACGCCTACGATCGCTACTGGTTCAACGGCTACGCCGGCGACGGCGAGTTCTATTTCGGCGTCGGCATGGCGATCTATCCCAACCTGCGCATCCTCGACTGCGGGTTCTCGATCGTGCGCGACGGTGAGCAGCACGCCTTTCACGCCTCGCGCCGCGCCCCGCGCGACCCCGCCGAAACGGAGGTCGGGCCGTTCCGCGTCGAGATCGTCGAGCCGATGAAACGCGTGCGCGTGCACATCGCCCGCAACGAGACCGGCATCGAGGCCGAGCTCGAGTTCAGCGCCCGCACCGCCTGCATCGAGGAGGGCCGCCAGATCCTGCGCCGCGAGGGACGGCCGATGCTCGATTCGACGCGCTTCACCCAGCTCGGCCGCTGGCAGGGGGAGATTCGCTACGCCGGCAAGACCGTGCGCGTCGACCCCGAGCGCGTCTACGGCACCAAGGACCGTTCCTGGGGCATCCGGCCGGTGGGCATCCCGGATCCGGCCGGCGCGCCGCCCACCGAGCTGCCGCAGATCTTCTTCCTGTGGGCGCCGGTGCACTGGAAGGACCGCTGCACGCACGCGCTGGTTTTCGAGGATTCGCAGGGGCACGCCATGCATCAAGAGGCGATGGTGATCCCGTCGTATCGGTCGCCGGCGGAGATTCCGGGCACCGAGGACCCGCGCACCGAGCACCTGCCGCGCGTCGAGCACACTCTCGAGTACATCCCCGGCACCCGCCGGGCCAAGCGCGCCGAGATCGCGCTGGTCGGCTGGGACGGCGCGCGCCGCGTCATCCAGCTCGAGCCGCTGCTCTGCTTCCGCATGAAGGGCATCGGCTACACGAACCCCGAATGGGGCCACGGCATGTGGAAGGGCGAGCTCGCCGTCGCCGGCGAGTCCTGGCAGTGCGACACCCTCGACGAGATGGCGCTGCCGAACCTGCACGTCCAGCAAGTCATGCGCGCCACCATGGACGGCGAACAGGGCATCGGCGTGCTCGAGCAGCTCGCCCTCGGCCCCTACCCCCGCTACGGCTTCCGCGAGTTCCTCGACCCAGCGCGCTGAGCCCCAAGGTACCGCGACGAGGTTTCGGCACCGCCCCAAAGCCGCGCCCGGCTTGGACGATTCTGTCGTTCTTCAGGGCAAGGAACGAAGCCGCTGACGCGGGGGTCGGAGCGGAAGGTCTGACGTCTCGATTGCGGCGTCTGTCCCAGCGGGCGGCGCGCATCGGTGTGAGGTAGCGCCGCTACCCCGTCGTCACGCTACCCATACACAATGCCCTCCATGGACGGCGCGCCAGCGGGGCGATTTCCGCCACGCCCGTGCGCGCAGCACGGAGGGCACCATGGGACGACTACGCACCAGGATGGAGCAGGACCTCGCGATCCGCGGGCTCGGGAAGGGCACGACTGGGAACTACCTGCGTGCCGTGGAGGGATTGACCCGTCACTACGGCCGCGCCCCGGACACGCTCAAACTCGACGAGGTGAAGGGCTACCTTGCCCACCTGCGCCAGGAGCGTCAGGTGAGCTTGAGCCGGGTGGCTTCGGTGGTCACGGGATTGCGCTTCTTCTATGAGGTCACACTCGACCGTCAGCGCCGGGAGTTCTTCATCCCGTCGCCGAAGCTCCCCCAGTCCCAGCCGCATGTGCTGAGCCGCCAGGAGGTGGAGCGGCTAGTCACCGCCACCGCGCACCGCCGCGACCGCGCGATGTTCATGACGGCGTATGGCGCCGGCCTGCGGGTCGGCGAGCCGGTGCGGCTCAAGGTGAGCCACATCGACAGCGAGCGGATGCTGCTGCGCCTCGAGCACACCAAGGGCGGCAAGGATCGCTACGCGCTGCTCAGCGAACGGCTGCTGGTCGAGCTGCGGGCGTACTGGCGGGTGTTCCAGCCGCCGGTGTGGCTGTTTTGCGGGGAGCCACCCGAGCACCCGCTCTGCGTGCGCACGGTGCAGCGCCACTACCTCGCGGCCAAGCAGCGCGCCGCGATTACCAAGCCCGGCGACATTCATGGGTTACGCCACGCGTTTGCCACCCACATGGTCGAAGCCGGCGTTGACCTCTCCACCATCCAGCGCCTGCTCGGACACAGTCACGTCGAGACCACCACGCGCTACCTGCATCTGGCCCCCGCACCCTGGCGCGGCGCGGCTCGATCTGCGATCTGCTCGCCTTCACTCCCACGCCGTAGGCGATGCACGCGCCGCCGACTCGGGCGGCGGCTGGAACGCAGCAGGAACGCTGGGAGCTCGCCGTCATCGTGCGCCGCTACGGCGCGCGCTATCGGGCCGCGCACCCCCTCTCGCGCATCCAGCGCCGCGCGCTGCGCGCCGTCGAGCAGTGCCGCACCGCCGCGCTCGGCGGGCATCTGGAGCAGTGTGCCTCCTGCGCACCCGCCCCGTCTACAACTCCTGCCGCAATCGGCACTGCCCAAAGTGCCAGTCCATCGCGCAGGCCTCTTGGCGCGAGGCCCAACAGGCGCTGCTGCTGCCCACTCCCTACTTCCACCTCGTCTTCACCGTACCCCACGACCTCAATCCCCTGATCCGCGCCAACCAGCGCCGGCTCTATAGTCTGCTGTTTCGCACCGTCGTCGACACGCTCACCACCTTCGCCCGCGATCCGCGTCACCTCGGCGCCGAGCTCGGTGTCACCGCCGTCTTGCACACCTGGTCGCAGACGCTCACCGACCACATTCACCTGCACTGTATCGTCACCGGCGGCGGCCTCAGTCGCGACGGCTCGGGCTGGCGATCGAGCAAGACGCCGCACTTCCTCTTTCCCGTGCGCGCCCTCTCCAAGGTCTTTCGCGGCAAGTTTCTGGCCCGACTCGACGCCGCCTACCAAAAACAATTGCTCGTCTTCGCGCGACGCAGTGCCCGGCTCGCCGATCCGAAACAATGGACAGAGCTCCTGGCCGAAGTCCGCGCCAAGCGCTGGCACGTCTACGCCAAGGCCCCGCTCGCCGGCCCCAAGCAGGTCCTCAACTATCTCGCCCGCTACACCCACCGCATCGCCATCTCCAACGAGCGGCTCCTCGCCGTCGAAAATGGCACCGTGCGCTTCCGCGACAAAGACTACGCCGCCGGCGCCGTTCGCAAGGAGATGACCCTGAAGGCGTGCGAGTTCCTGCGCCGTTGGCTGCTGCACGTCCTGCCGCGCGGCTTCATGCGCGTGCGCCACTACGGACTACTCGCCAACCGCACCCGTACCGAGAAGCTCACCCGCTGCCGGGAACTGCTCGGCGCCGATCCACCGCCACCGGAGCAGCCGCCTGTCGCCGACGAATCGATCGTCGAGCGCATCCTGCGTCTCACCGGGCTCGACGTCCTGCGCTGTCCGTTCTGCGGCGAGGGGCCGATGCAGCGGATCGAGCGGATTGCCCCGGATACCTCGTAGCGTCGATGCCCCACTTCGCCCCGATCTCGCTCGACTTCATCGAGCCTCGCCAGCGCCACCACATGACCGCATCGCGGTCGTGCGCCCACTGTGCGGGGTCGTACACTCCACGCGCACCGTCCCCGACGCACGACCCCTGCAAA
>Ga0187893_10007928_pt1 | contig 17065 bp, 13 predicted proteins | sample MA1701074metaG_FD_139574 | JGI IMG/M metagenome (GOLD analysis project Ga0187893, IMG submission 139574) | White microbial mat communities from a basaltic lava cave in the Kipuka Kanohina Cave System on the Island of Hawaii, USA - MA170107-4 metaG ...
CCGAGTGGCTTTATCGTAGTTGCCTTGGACATGGCGGATCTGCTGGCCGAGAGTATCCAGAGGCTGGCGCACGCGACCGAATTCCAGAGCAAGATGGGCCAGGCCCTCGCGAATTGTTGCTGCCTGGCGTTCGACCTGCATGCCCTTGAGGCCGTATACCAAAGCTACGAGGTAGGCATAGAAGGTCGTCGGTGAGACGGGGATGACCCGTCGGTCCATCGCGAACGCGTAGAGCCCTTCGGCCTCGTCCCCTTGTACAATCGCCTCGTAGTATACGTTTTCGGCAGGAACATACATCAGTGCAAAGTCAAACGTGCCTTCACCAGGCAGAATATACTTCTCGGCGATGGTTTTGATGTGCCCTTGGACTTGCCGGATAAATTCACGGCGGGTCCTCGCACGCTCATCGTCCGAGCCGGCCCGCAGCATCGCCCGAAAGCCCTCGAGCGGAAACTTCGAGTCCACCGGCACTAAGTGCTCGTCCAAACGGATAACGGCATCAATGGACGTTCCGTTGCTGAAGCGGTGCTGCATAGTGAACTGTGCCTGCGGCAGGCGGTCGCGCAGCAGGTTCTCCAGCAGCACTTCTCCTACGCCCCCGCGCAGTTTCGGCGGTTGCAGAATTTCCTGAAGCGAAGTAAGGTCTTTCCCTAGCTCAAAAATCCGTCCTGCCGCGACTTCCAAATCCCTAAGTTTGTCGACAGTCTCGCTAACCCGCTGGCCTACCATCTGGAGATTTGTGTCCAGGCGTGTTCCAAGCGCTTCGTGCACCTTGTGGAGAGTCTGCGAGTTCTCCGCCAGTCGGTCGTTCACTGCTCGAGTGACTTCCTGGAGCCGCGCGCTAAGTTGTGTTTGCAAGCCTTCGGTGCGCTCGGCGAGTGCTCGGGCGTTCCCGTCCAGGCTGGCACCGAGCTGGCCGCGCAACGCGTCGAGCTGCTGCTGTACCAGCAATAGGCTCGAGTCGGCGGTGACTTGTCGGCGCGCCAACTGCAGCCATATCGCCAGAGCGGCAAGTCCAATTGTTGCTACAGTCAGCGCTGCGATGATTGCCGGTTCGCTCATCGTCTGTTCCTCCGACTATGGGAAGCCGCTAGTCAGCCGTTGCCGTGTATGGGCAGATCGATGCGAATGCACAGTACCTGCACGCGCGGTAGTAGTCAGGCGTCGCGATGAACTGCTGGTTGCGGATACCCGCGGCCGCACGGTCAATCGCCTCCGCGGCCTCGGCCATCATCGCCGGGCTCGGCGCCGTCGATCCTACAAGCACCTGATGGGGTCCCAGGAAGTGGAGCTCCAACCGATCGGGCACGCGGCCATAGTGACGCTCGTAAGCGAGCGCATAAATACCCAACTGCATGCTCTCCTTGGCACGACGGTCGGCGTCCTTCTGAGTGCGCACATCGCTCGTCTTGAAGTCGATGATCACCACCTCATCGCCAGCTGCGGTGGCGGCATTGCGGCGAATGTCCACACGATCCCAGCGGCCGAGGATCTTATTCGCGCCCAACTGGAAGGCGAACCGGCTTTCGACCATCGTCGGCGTGGTCCCGCTGGCCTCTTGAAACTCGAAGAAACGCCGGAGCACCGTCCGGCCTTGTTCCATGCGCTGGTCCTCGTGCTCGCGGCTGATAAAGCCTTCGTTGACCCAAGACGCTTCGAACGCCCGGATCAGATCGTCCGGGGACACGGGCTGCCCGCGCGCCCGCCGGCGGTTGTACTCGTTGGCCCCAGCGTGCACCGAGGCACCGTAGGCGAAGCTGTGGTGTCGCCACAGCGGCACGCGGAGCACGTGCGCGAACTTGTACTGCAGCGGGCACGTAGCGTAGTCGTCCACCTGTCGAAACGAAAGCACGATAGGCGCCTCCGGCGGCAGCACGCCGGGGAGCACCTGCTGGCTCTCGGCCGCGGGGGCGTACCGGTGGATAGCCTCGATGGCGGACGGCCGGAACGACGGAGGATCGGCGCTGGGTTCGTCCAGAGCCTCCAGCACGAACCGGCTCACCTTGCGCGGCCGCACTCCCCCGTAGTCACGGGCGCTGGTCATCACCAGTGTGTGCCGTGCCCGCGTCATACCGACATAGAAGAGCCGCCGCTCTTCCTGAAGGTGGGCATCGCCCGCTGGCAAGACCTCGCGGTCGCGCACCAGTTCATCGGGGAGATCGAGCGGCTCTCCCCGGTGGCGGGCTGGAAACCGTTCGGCGACGCAGCTGACAACGAAGACCACCGGATATTCCAATCCCTTGGCCTTGTGAACGGTGAGCACCTGGACCCCGTCGAATTCGGGGTCGGGATCAGGGATCGGCGGGTCATCCCCTGCGGCGATCAAATCGTCCATCCTCCGGACAAACTCGGGCACCCGATCGTACACCGCCACATCGCCGTGGCGCGCCACGATATCGAACAGGCGCGCCAGGTTGGCAACCTTCGATTCGTCCCCGGGCTGCTCAGAAGTGGCCAGCCGGCGGATGTACCCGGTCCGCGCCACCAGGTACTCGTAGAGGACGCGCCCGGTGGCATGATGACGCATCAGCGTGCGCATCTCGTCTAGGTCTTCGACCAACCGCGCTACAGACGCGTGGCTCTCGGGTGAAAGTTCCGCCGCCAGGTCGGGCGCCGCGGCGAGGTGACGAATGGTGTGCTCGAGCGACCGATTGCGCCGGTTGGCGTATCCCAGGGCGCGAGCCATATCGGTCGCGTCGACCATGTAGAGATCGGAGGCACCGAGGTAGTAGAGGCTGAGGTTGTCGGCGGGGTTGGCCAGCACGCGTAGAAACGAGAGGGCAACGCGCACTTCCTCCCGGTCGTAGAGGCCTCGCGTTCCCGAGAACCACCAGGGGATTCCGCGGACGTTGAGGGCGCGCAGAAACGGGTCGGCATCCTGGTTTGCGCGCACGAGAACGGCGCAGTCTTTGTACCGCCCGCCTGCCGCGGCGTAGTCGGCGATGAACCCGGCCACCGCATCGGCTTCGGTCGTCAGGGCGTCGAAGTGATGATGACGCACGGCCGGCCCCTCGCCCAGAACGGAGACCAGCCGTTTGTCCAACTGATTGCGGACTTCGAGTCGATCGGGGTTGTTGTGTTGAATGAGCCGGTACGCCGCGTCGAGCACGGCCTGCGGTGACCGGAAGTTCTCGGTCAGGACCACCTGGGTCGCCTCGGGATACGCGGCCGCAAACCCAAGGATGTTGCTGATCGCTGCGCCGCGGAATTTGTAGATCGACTGGTCATCGTCGCCTACGACCGTCAGATTGCGAGGCGAACCTGCCAGCAACTTGACGAGCTCAAACTGAGCGTGATTGGTGTCCTGGAACTCGTCGACCAGAATGTATCGAAACCGCGCCTGATACCGCTCGAGAATATCGGGCCGCTGGCGGAAGACTTGAAGCGGCAGCATGATGAGATCGCCGAAGTCTACCCTCCCAGCCTCGCGCAGCAGGCGCTGGTAGGCGCCGTACGTGCGGGCCAACTCGACATGTCCTGCGGCGGCCTCCTGTTGTTCGGTGGACGCGAAAGGATGATCTACTCGGTGCAGCAGCGCCTGCGCGTGCTCCTCGTACGCTCCCGGCGAAATATCTTCATCCTTTGCCCGACTGATAAGAGACAGAATCGCGTCGATATATCGGGTAGGATCGCCCAGCGGCCGGTACCGGCTCAGCGGCAGCTCGAAGAGCCGGTCGCGGAAGAAGATGAACTGCTCTGGCCGCGAAAGGACGCGGAAATCTGGTGGCAGGCCGGCCTCGAGCGCCTGGTCTCGCAAGATGCGGTCGCCGAAGGCGTGAAAGGTGCTGATCCACGTGTCGGTATAGCCATAGGGGACGAACTGATCGACGCGGGTCTCCATCTCGGCCGCGGCCTTCTCGGTGAAGGTCAGGGCCAAGATCTCCGAGGGCCGTGCCCGACGGGTCGCGATCAGCCAGGCAATGCGCCGGGTGATAGCGAGCGTCTTGCCTGTGCCGGCGCCGGCGACGATCAACAGGGGCCCATCGCCGTGCGTCACGGCGCGACGCTGCCCGGCGGTGAGACCATCCACCGCCCGATCGGCCGCATCATGGCCCACGCTCCCGGGTGCCTCAGCGACCGGGAAGTGGAGCGTCAGCTGTCCAGTGCTGATGGGTGCCGATTCACTCGGAAGCTTCGGCATGTCCCTCGGCTGTTGTACCGGCCTCCAGATTGCGGAGCGCGCGGGCGATCGCTGGCTGCCCGAAACCGCGGCGCTGGAGCCACCCGGCGAGCCGCCGGCGCGCAACCGGTGGCGGCAGCCTCTGCAGCCGCCGCCATCGCCCGCCTGCCTGGGCCAGGGCTAGCTCTTCCTCTGCCTGCGGGGTGAGCATCGCGCCGATCGTCTCGTCGGCCAGGTCCCGAGCGATTCCTTTCGCGATCAGCTCCGCTTTCAGACGCCGTCGGCCGCCTGGCCGTAGCGCGAGCCGGTCTGCCACCCAGGCCCGCGCAAAACGCGCATCATCAATCCACCCGGCGTGGGTGAGTTCGGCCAGCAAGGTCTGGAGAACCGCACCAGAGGTACCCCTGCGCCGGAGTGCCGCGGCAAGCTCGGTTCTGCTGCGCAGCCGACGGTTCAGGAGACGCAGCGCCGTCGCACGGCCATCCTGACGGACCGCGGCATCGGCGATTCGACGCGCCGCTCGCGCGTCAATGTCGCGCCCCTCCTCAATTGCCAGCGCGCTTACGGTCGCAGCGTCGAGGCGGAATCTGCCTACGCCATCGATCGCGACGATCCGAACGTGGGGAGCGCGTTTCGGGACCGCAACACGGGACACACGAAGGGCTGTGGACCCCGCGGGGTCTCGGTTACCCTGCGACCCCGCGGGGTCCACAGGCTAAGCGTTTACCCCCGCCCGCGAACCGCCACCGCTCGGGCCGGCGCCTCAGGGGTCTCAGTCGGTGTCTCTGAGGCCGGCGGCGCCGACCGGAGCAGACCGCGGGCTTCACGTACGCGCCGGTCGAGCTCGCGCGCGACCTCAGGGTTGTTGTCGAGGAACTCGCGGGCGTTGTCCCGGCCCTGCCCCAGGCGCAGCTCGCCGAACGCGTACCATGTCCCCGAGCGCGAGACGAGACCCACTGTGGTCGCGACGTCGAGAATGCTTGCGGTACGCGAGATCCCATGCCCGTAGATGATGTCGATCTCGGAATCGCGGAACGGCGGCGCGAGTTTGTTCTTGACTACCTTCACGCGGGCGCGCATGCCCTTGACTTCGTCGCCGCTCTTGATGTTCTCTATTCTGCGAATCTCCATGCGAACAGACGCATAGAATTTCAGCGCCCGGCCACCGGTCGTGGTCTCGGGGTTACCGAACATCACGCCGATCTTCTCGCGGAGCTGGTTGATGAAGATGACCGTGGTGCGCGACTTGCTGATAGTCCCCACGAGTTTGCGGAGAGCCTGGGACATGAGCCGCGCCTGCAAGCCCACGTGCGCGTCGCCCATCTCGCCCTCGAGTTCCGCCCGGGGAACGAGCGCCGCAACCGAATCCACCACCACCACGTCAACCGCGCCGCTGCGGACCAGCGTCTCGGCAATCTCCAGGGCCTGTTCGCCGGAGTCAGGCTGCGAGAGAAGGAGATTGTCGACATCGACCCCAACAGCACGCGCATACGTAGGATCGAGGGCGTGCTCGGCATCGATGAACGCCGCCACCCCACCGTCGCGCTGGGCTTCGGCGATGACGTGATATCCCAGCGTCGTCTTTCCCGACGCCTCGGGTCCGTAGATTTCGATCACGCGTCCGCGGGGCACGTCGCCGATCCCCAGCGCCAGATCGAGCCCCAACGCCCCGCTTGAGATCACCTCGGCGTGCAGCTTGGCCGAGACCTCCCCCAGTTTCATAATCGATCCCTTGCCGAACTGTTTTTCGATTTGGGAGACGGCCAAGTCTAGCGCCCGCTGACGCTCATTCATGGGGCCTACCTCCTCGAGGGCAACTCGATGGCGCCACGATACCAAACAGATGTTCGCTTGTCAACGCTGCAAAATCGCCGTTCCGAGCCGATATACAACACGTTGAGGCCTAACCGGCTGGTGTATTCAACCCCTGGGCCAGGGGAACCTCCTCGAGGGCTGTGTAGACGGGGCCATCGTGGGTCAGGTGGCTTTCCATGACAGTGACCGCCCGAATTTCCTGCTGGCCGATTTCTTGTTCGCGGAAGCGCTGCAGCGCCCGTAGGAGGTCGCCCCACTGACGGTCATCCTTCGCTCGGCCCAGTGTCAGGTGGGGCCTAAACCGCCTGGACTCAGACGGGAACCCTTGCCGGGAGAGCGCGGCGTCAAGATTGGCGGCCAGGTGCTCCAACGTATCGGCGCCCTCTCGCGAGTCGATCCAGATGATCTGGGGCCGGTCGAAGTTTGGAAAAGCGCCGAGGCCGGCAAGCGTGATCGCAAACGGTGCCGCGCCCCGAGCGGTCTCGCGAACGGCAACGACCGCCCTCGCGAGCTGTGCCGCCGGGATCTCGCCCAGGAATCTGAGCGTGAAGTGTACGTTGTGAGGCTTCACCCAGCGCAGTCGCGCGCCGGATGCACGCATGCGTTCTTGCAGATCGGCGACCCCATGCTGGAGCGCCGGGTCGAGACCAACCGCGATGAACGAGCGATGCATCTTCATTGGCGCACTATCGTCACGCGAAGCAGGTTGAGCGCAGCCTGGGTAGCGAGCGTGCGTATTGTGTCCCTGCCGAGTCCCGAGCCGAAGTGCAGCTCCTCCGTGCGGATGTCCGTTCCGGTCGCGATCGCAAGATAGATCAAGCCTAGCGGTTTGGTGGGCGTCGCGCCTGCCGGCCCGGCGATCCCCGTGACGGCCAGGCCCACATCGGCCCCGGCTGCGTGCCGCGCGCCGGCTGCCATAGCCCCTGCTACCTCTGCGCTGACGGCTCCCTGCTCGGCGATAAGCGTGCTCGGCACGCCTAAGTCGTGTGTCTTGGCCTCGTTGCTGTACGCAACGAACCCGGCTTTCAGAAAGGCCGATGCGCCGGGAACCTCCGTCAGCCGCGCGGCTATCAGGCCGCCCGTGCAGGACTCGGCAAGCGCCAGGGTCAGCCCGCGCTCGGTCAACAGGCGGGCCGTTGCCCCGTGCAGCGTCTCATTATCGGTTCCGAATACAGCGTGCCCCAACCTGCTGCGCAATCCGGCTTCGGTGTCCTCGATCAGGGGTCCGACTTCCTCCGGTGTGCCCTTGGCGGTGATGCGCAGGTGGACCTCCCCGAGCTTGGCCAGCGGCGCGACAGTGGGATTGCTGCCGTGAATGAGGTCACGCACGCGTTCCTCGACGACGGATTCGCCCAAGCCGGCAATGCGCAGCACGCGCGACCTGATGACGGTATTTTCCAGTCTGGCTTCGAGCCAGGGGACCAGCCCCTCGGCAACCAGGCCCTCCATTTCATGGGGGACGCCGGGGAACATGAAGATCGTCCGCTGCCTCGCCGGCACAATAAGGCCGGGTGCGGTTCCACGACGGTTTGGAATGACTTGGGCGCCAGACGGGATACGCGCCTGCCGAAAGATCGACTCCGGGGCCGTGCGGCGTCGGTGGACAAAGAAACCGGCGATGGCATCGGCCACGCCCTGATCGAAGACGAGGGGCACGCCCGCGGTCAGAGCCACGGCCTCGGCCGTGAGATCGTCTTCCGTCGGCCCGAGGCCCCCGGTCATGACGATCAGATCGGCACGGTCAAGCGCGAGATCGACCGCTGCGCGGACACGCTCCAGGTTGTCTCCAACTGTTTGCTTATGGAGGACGTCGACGCCGTAGGAAGCCAGCAGGCGCGCGAGATAGGTCGCGTTGGTATCTGTAATTTGTCCGAGCAGCAGCTCGGTCCCGACAGAAATAAGCTCAGCGCGCATCGCGACTCACACGTAGCCGCGCGGCCGGACCTAGGGCTGGGCGGCTTTGCTGAAAGTCCGGCTCACCACCTGGCCCCGCCGTCCGAGCGTCCCTACTGTTCTGCCGTTGACGGTCAGCACGACGGCGGCGGCGTTTCCAACGCGAATGGTCAGTGGGCCCTCGCTCTGCCAGCGGCGGGATTGACCTGGTGACAGGATTCCCTCGAAGATTTCCCCTTCTTCGCCCAATACGCGAATCCAGGATCGCCCGACCGCCTGCACGTCGACGATAATGCCGATGGCTTCAGACGCTCCCGGCGGCGCTTCCCCAGCCGGTGAGATCTGCGGCAGCGGAGGAGCCCCTGGCGCGGGCGGAGCCACAGCCGCGCTTGGCGGCACATCTGTGGGGGTCTGGGTGTCGTCGGTCGTCGCCGGCGGGACGGCCTGGCGGTTGAATTCGCGGACCTGCTGGAAGAAGAAGATCGCTAGAATAACGCCCGCGACCGCGGCGATGGTCGCCGCATTGGTGGCTGTTTGGCGCAGCTTCGAAATAGGCCGCCCGGGCGTGATCGCGTTGTCCAGATGGCGCAACTCTTCAGTCGCGGGTGGCTCGTCAACGGCCAAGAGCGCGACCAGCCGCCTGACCAGCGGTTCCGAGTCAAGACCGAGCTCGATTGCGTACGTGCGGAGGAACCCTCGGGCGAATGGCAGCGGTGGAAGGTCTGACAAACGATCGGATTCAAACGCGGCCAGGAATCGACCGTCAATCTTGGTCCTGGCCCGCATCTCGGCGAGCGACACCCCGCGTGCCGCGCGCGCCGCCCGCAGAACCGCTCCAATGCTGTCCTGCGGTTCGTGCTGCGGCGTGGGCGGAGTCGTCACGAGTACCACTTCCCTCCGCCGATCTTCTTTCCCTTTGCGGCCGCGAATCAGGCCGCGGTTGGCTCGTAAAGGTCGGTTCAGCGCGCCCTGCGGCGCGACAACGCCACCGCCACGGCAACCGAGGCCGCCAGCGCGGCGTTCGCTTCTAGTAACCCGATGTTAGCTCGCAAGCTTCGCCCCTGCGTTGCGTCGGCGATGGCCCCGAGCAGATACGGCGTGAGCGCAGGACCGCGGACCTTCTGTTTGTGCGCCCGCCGGACCGACGCGGCAATCACGCCCTCGACCGCGCGGGTATCGAGCGCAAGGGCCGCCGGGGCCGACTGCACCACGAGAAGCGCGCTGCGCGCACCGAGTGCGATCCGTTCTCGCTGAATCGCGACGATCTCCGCCGCCGTCTCAACCCGGTGCGCAAGCGCAATACCGCTGGATCGTACGAGAAATGCCGGAAAGAAATCTGTGCGATAACCGATGATCGGCACACCGAGCGTGTCGAGAGCCTCCACGGTGCGCTCCATATCGCAAATGATCTTGGCCCCGGCGCAGACCACGACGACGGGATGCCGGGCGAGCGCGTGGAGGTCTGCCGACACATCGTGTGGCCTGTCCAGATGCACACCGCCGATGCCGCCGGTCGCCAAGACGGCGATCCCGACCCGGTCGGCCAGGGCGAGGGTTGCCGCGACGGTCGTCCCGCCTGACCGGCGGGCGGCTACGGCGACCCCGAGATCACGCTCGGCCAGCTTGAGCGTATCCCGCTCAAAAAGAAAGCCGAGATCGTGCGGATCGGCGCCCACGACAATCCGGCCATCTTTCACCGCGACGAGCGCCGGGGTGGCCCCGGCCTTGCGCACGATCCGATCGAGGCTTGACGCGAGGCGCCGCGCGTCGTCTTGGGGAAGCCCGTGCGAGAGGACCGCGCTCTCGAGCGCCACACAGGCAGCGCCCTTCCTCAACGCCGCGCCGATCTCGCTACCGAGATGGAGCTGTGGCCTCCTCGCCCCACGCCTCGCGGAAGCTATCATGAGGTGAGGAGCGCCGCGAACCCTGCCGGCGTGGCCTCATCCGACTGGACGACTACGGCGGCTGCCGCCGCGGCCAGGGCGCCGGTCTCGGTCGGACCGAGCCCGGCCATGTGGGCATGCACGGCCACCGCGGCGACCGCGTCCCCGGCTCCGAGGGGATCGATGACCGGTACCGGTACGGCGGGGCTCAGCACCGCCTCGTCTGCGGTGAGCACCGCGATTCCCGCGGGTCCCAGCGTGAGAACGACGCGCTCGATCCCTTCGGTGAGCAGCGCCGTCCCAAGGGCCTGCCAGCCCAGGGTCGCGGGGAGACCGGTCATCGCTAAGGCTTCATCTCGGTTGCACACGAGTACCGCGGCACCCGCCAGAACGGGCCTCAGCCGAATGGCTTTCTGCGGTGAGGTCGCGAGCAGCACGCGCGGGATGGACGAGGCCTGAGCGGCCAGCGCCCGCTGCGCGGCCTCGGGGAGATTGGCATCGGCGACTATCACCGCGGCTCCGGCGATCGCCGCGGCCCATGGTGCGAGATCCGATGGCTCGAGGGTCTCCAGCGGACCCGCATCCGCGATGCTCCAGGTGTCCCCGCCTTCTGGTCCCACTGTTACAAACAGCCCGGTACGGTGTGCACTTGACATGACGTGCGTAACGTCGACGCCCGCCTGGGATGTTTGCGCCAGCAACCACTCGCCGAGCACGTCAGCACCCACAGATGACAGCAACGCAACCGGATGGCCGAGGCGGGCCAGGTTGACCGCGACGTTGCGCGCGGCGCCGCCCGGGCGAAGCCGCACGCTGCCCGGGAGGGATCGCCCCGAGGCCCACGGGGCACGCGTCGTTGCGCGGAGATCGACCAATCCCCCGCCGACGACGACGACCCGCTGCCGGGCGACGTCGATGCTCCGGTCCCCCGCCCCCCGCTCAGCCAAGCGTCCGCCTCCAGTCGGCGGGCACATCCGTTCCGACATCGATGGCACCGGCGCCGAGAAAGCGCGCGAGATCCTCCACAGACGATCTCACCGACGCCCTGACCGATGCGGCCCCCGACGGCCCGACCGTTCGCGATCCGGGAGCCAAGGGTTCCATGTGGACCGCATTGATCAGTAGCCGGCCGCGCCTGCGGTCCAGTGCCGGGTCGACGCGACCAATGAGCTTGTCACCGTGCAGAATCGGCATCACGAAGAAGCCGTACATCCGCTTGGCTTTGGGGACGTAGATCTCGAGCCGGAATCTAAAGTCGAACATGAGCTCGGTTCGGGCCCGGTCGCAGATCAGGTTGTCGAATGGCGACAGAAGCGTCGTGCGTGGCGCCCACCGGCCGGCCCGCAGGCCCTCCACCAGGGCGACGTCGTCCTCGTGGATGAACCACACGCCGGGCCAGGCGCGGCCGTTTGCGTCGACTGCGACGCGCCTGATCCGCCCGCGCGACTCCAGTACGGCCAGGGCGTTGCGCAGCCCCGGGTAGCGACCTCGGATGAAGTGTTGTTCGATATCCCTCGGCCGGGCCACCCCAAGCGCGCGCAGCGATCGCTGCGCCGCCTGAATCACAACCTCGCGGTCCGACAGCCGGTCACGCGGGGTCCACGGAGGAAGAACACGCCCGGCAAGATCCCACACCCTCCCCTGGGCTTTCCGGCCCGCTACCAGAATCTTGCCCTGGACCCACAGGAACGTGAGCATGCGGTCCACATTCCGATCGTGGGTCCACCCCGTCGAGACCCAGATCGACGTCGAGCGATCTTCAATGTCGCGCGAGGCCAGAGGACCACGCCTGCGTAGAGCCGCCAGGATATGCCGGCGCAGCGGAGTGTTCGCTTCGATCCACGCCCGAACCCGCCGGTTCCACAGAGCGTCTCCCTTGCCCCACCGCCGCATCCCGGCCGCATGAATCGGATAGTCTTCGGTTAACACGATGGACGCTGCGTGCGCCCAGTAGTCGAAGAGCCTGCGCTCGGTCCATCGCAGCCGTTCGAGCACCCGCCGGTCATAGGCGCCGAAGCGGCTCCACAGCACCAGCAGGTGACTCTGCGCCACCGCGCTCGTGGGGTCCAGCTGGAGACAGCCGAGGGCTCGAATCGCGTCCATCATGCCGGCGCGGGTGGCCGCCGGCGGCGGACCAGCCAAGCGCTGCTTCACAACGGCCAGCCGGCGCGCAACCTCAGGCGAGATGACTAGCGGCGCCGAGTCCTTCGCGCGGCGGCCCTCACGCACGCGTGGTCACGCTTCTTCCTTCGTATACGGAATGCCGTCGGCGGCAGGGGGCGTTGCTCGGCGCATGAATCCGGCCAGTACCAGGATCGAGACGATGTGCGGCAGTACCGTGATGAACTGATAGGGGATGCTGGACTGCACGACGCGCAGGCTCAGCGCGTCGAAGTAGCCGAACAGCGCCGAGGCACCGAGTGCCCCGACCGGCCACCAGTTGCCAAAGATCATCGCGGCCAGCGCAATGAATCCGCGGCCCTGGGTCATCCCTTCCAGATAGCCGCGGCCCTGCTCGATCGATAGATAGCCGCCGGCCAGTCCGCCGAGCGCTCCACCGATCAGGACGCCTGCATAGCGCATGCGCGCGACATCGATGCCCAGTGCATCCGCGGCACCCGGATGCTCGCCCACGGCACGCAGCCGCAGCCCGAAGACCGTGTGCACCAGAATCCACTGGCCGGCGATGACCGCGATCAGCGCCACCGGCACGATCGGCGAGATGCCGGTGGCAATGGGCGCAAGCGCCGGGATCTCCTTGAGCCCAGGTATATCAAAGGGCGCGAATCCTCGAATCCCCGGCGACTGTGTGGCGACGCCAAAGAACAGAATGTTGAGGAAACGCGCTAGACCCACCGCGAGGAGGTTCAGCGCCACGCCGCTGATGATCTGGTCCACCCTGAACGTCACGGCGACCACGGCGTGGATCAGCGAGAAGGCGACGCCGGCGACCATCGCGGCGAGCATGCCGGCTGCTGGCGCCAGTACGGCAGCAGGACCGCCCGCCCCGGCCGGCAACACCGTCTGGGCCACAACGTGCGTGATCGCCGCGCCAAAGAACGTCCCCATGATCATGATGCCTTCCAGCCCGATGTTGACCACACCGCCCCGTTCGGAAAACACGGCGCCCAGCGCCGTCAAGAGGATCGGCACGGTGAGGCGCACGGCTGATGCGATTAGGGCCAGACTGCCCAGGGACAGCAACAGGTCGGTCACGGCACCGCCTCTCCCATCGCCGCGGGAGCCGCGGCCGCGACCCGCTGGGCTTCTCGTTTGCGCTGCGTGCGCACGTACCGTGTCAGGAGCTCGTAGGCAACGACGATCGCCAAAATGACGATCGCCTGCAGGATTGTAATGACCTCTCTGGGGACGCCCGCAAACACCTGGACCCCCTGCGCGCCGCGGTCCAAGAAGCCGAAGAGCAGTGCTGCGGGGATGATTCCCAAGGGATTGTTGCGCGCCAGCAGCGCCACCGAGATACCGAGGAAGCCCAGCCCCTTGGGAAAGTCGATGTCGAAGTATCCGAAGAATCCCAACACATCGGACAGGCCGACCAGGCCGGCGATCGCGCCGCTGATCAGGAACACCAGGAACTGCACGCGCCCCAACCCGATCCCGGCCGCTTCCGCCGCCGCGGGATTCGCCGCGACCGCGCGGACCTCGTACCCGAACCGGCTGCGAGCCAGGAGAAACGACGCGAGCACGCAGAGCGCTATGCCCAGAACGAGAAACCAATTTAGCGCGGAGTGCTCGGGGATTGGAATGCCCAGCGGTTCGAGCAGCGGCCGCAGCAACGGGACGCGCGCGCTCGGTAGCAATTCCGGCGTGCGAACCCTCGGACTTCCGGCTTGCGCCGGATCGCGGAACACGTCGGCCAGCAGATAGAGCACCAGCGCGCCCGCGATGTAGTTCATCATGATCGTCGTGATGACCTCATGCGCGCCGCGCTTCAACCTGAGCACGATCGGCACCAGCGCCCACAGCATGCCGGCCGCGAGCGCGGCGACAATCGCCAAGGGCAGGTGGATGGCGGCGGGCAGGCCGCGAATGGCGAACCCGACCCAGGCCGCGGCAAACGCGCCCACGTAGTACTGACCCTCGACGCCGATGTTCCACAAATTTACGCGAAAGGACAGCGCCACGCCGAGCCCGGCAAAGATGAGCGGCGTGGCTTTGAAGAGGATCGCGGCGATGCTGTCGACGCGGGTAAGGCTGAATCGGAGCATCATGCCATACACGTCCAGGGGATCCTTGCCGATTGCCAAAATGATTCCCGCGGCGGCGACAAATCCGAAGAGGATCGCGAGCGGCGGCGTCATCGCTTGGAGCAGGGCGAGCCTCATCCCGGTGCTCACGCCGGCTGCCCTTCCACGCGCGCGCGCCCGGATGATGAGCCCCCGGTCATGTAGAGCCCGATCTCCCGCGGCGTGGCGCCCCCACGCGGAAACTCGGCGACGATGTCCCCCGCATGAATTACCCCTATGCGGTCCGCAAGCGAAAGGATCTCATCCAGCATCGCGGAGACGAGGACCACCGCCAGCCCCGCAGATCTGGCCTCAAGAACCTGACGCCTCACGAACTCGGTGGCCCCGATGTCGAGTCCTCGCGTGGGCTGGGCCGCAATCAACACCGACGGCGCGAAGGCAAACTCTCGGGCGACGATCACCTTCTGTTGATTGCCGCCAGAGAGCGCAAGGGCGGGTGTCTGGACTGACGGCGTGCGGATATCGAAGCGCTCTATACGATCGTCGGAGAACGCATCGATGCCCTCCTGGTTCAGCAGCAGGCCGCTGCAGAACGTGGGCCTGCCGTGATGCCCCAGGATGAGGTTCTCCCGGACTTCCATGGGCAAGACCAGGCCGCGCACATGACGATCTTCGGGGATGTGGCCGACCCCCAGCAGCCGTATCGCCCTGGGGCCCCCGTGCGTGACATCCTGCCCCATGATGGTCAGCCGCCCAGCGATCAGCGGCCGCAAGCCGACCAGGGCCTCCACCAGCTCGGTCTGGCCGTTGCCTTCGACACCGGCGATGCCATAGATCTCGCCGCTGCGCACGGCAAACGAGACGCCGCGTACCGCCGGCCTGCCGCGCGCGCCCGCCACCACCGCGCCCTGCACCTCAAGTCGGACCGCACCTGGCGAGACCGGCGGCACCGGCAGATCCAGGAGTACAGGCCGCCCCACCATGAGCTCGGCGATCTGCGCCTTTGTGACACCGGCCGCCGGAAGCGTGCCGACCACGCGCCCGCGGCGGAGCACGGTAATGCGGTCGGCGATCGCCAGCACCTCCTCCAGGATGTGGCTGATGAAGATGATTGTTTTCCCCTCGGCCCGCAGGCGCCGCAGGTTGCCGAACAGATCGTCGACCTCCTGGGGGGTGAGCACCGCCGTGGGCTCGTCGAGGATGAGAACCTCGGCACCCCGGTAGAGCACCTTGACGATCTCCACCCGCTGCTGCTCGCCCACCGATAAGGTGCCGACCTCGGCGTCGGGGTCCAGCACAAACCCATACTGCGCGCACAAAGCGCGCAGGCGGACGCGTGCTGCGTTCATGTCGAGCCTGCCCGCACGCGACGGTTCGGATCCCAGGACGACGTTTTCCGCGACTGTGAAGCGGGGGATGAGCTTGAAGTGCTGGTGGACCATTCCGATGCCAAGCGCGATTGCGCGCCGGGGGCTGACGAGGCTCACCGGGTTACCCGCCATCCGAATCGTCCCTGCATCGGGTTGATGCAGCCCGTACAGAATCTTCATCAATGTCGACTTGCCCGCACCGTTCTCGCCGACGAGAGCGTGAATCTCCCCTCTCTCGATTTGCAGGGAGATGCGGTCGTTGGCGAGCACGCCGGGAAAGCGCTTGGTGATATCGATGAGCTCGATCGCGGGCGACATGGTGAGCGGGGTGAGGGACGGCACAGCCGCCCCTCACCCCAGCGATTAAGGGGTTAACGCTTCAGCGTTTTGACGAAGGCGTCCAGATCCTTCCTGTTCTCGGGGACCTTGATCTTTCCGGCAATGATGTCTTTCTTCAATGACTCGAGGCGGGGCAAGATATCGCTAAGCATCTGCCGGTTGTGATCGTTGACGGCGTACCCGACGCCGCCCTCTCTCAGGCCGAAGGCCTGGACGCCGGCCTTGTACTTGCCGTTCACCAGCGCTTTGATCGTCTCGTAGACGGCAACGTCCACGCGCTTCATCATGCTGGTGAGAATCTGCTTTCGTTGATCCTCTTTGGCCGTCAGCGACTGATCGGCATCGACTCCAATCGCCATCTTCTTCTTGATGACCGCGGCCTCGAACACGCCGATGCCCGTCCCGCCGGAGGCATGGTAGATAATGTCCGCCCCGCGGTCGTACTGCGCGGTGGCGAGCTCTTTGCCCTTGACCGGATCCCGGAACGCCTCGCCGGTGGTCCCCGCGTAGTCCGAATACACCTCTATCGAGGGCCTGACGTACTTTGCGCCCGCAATGAACCCGGCCTCGAACTTCTCGATCAGCGGGATCTTCATGCCGCCGACAAATCCCACCTTGCCGGCCTTCGACTTCAGCGCGGCGGCGGCGCCGACCAGGAACGATCCCTCGTGCTCTTTGAACAGGAGGCTGACCACGTTGGGTTCCTTATCGATGAAGCCGTCAACGATGCCGAACTTCACCGTTCGAAAGGCCTTGGCCACGCGTGTGATGCTGTCGGTGAACAGGAACCCGATGCCAAAGATGAGATCATACTTTTCCCCCGCCAGCAGGCGCAGCAGCTCTTCCCGGTTCTCTCCGCCCGCCGCCGGCTCAAGGTCCTTGGTGTCGACCCTGGCGCCGAAATCCTTCTGGGCCTTCGAGAGACCGGTGTAGGCCATGTCGTTGAACGACAGGTCGCCGCGTCCGCCGACGTCATAGACCATCCCCACACGCATCTTCTTCATCTGGGCGCCGGCCGGCAGGGTCGGTGCGGCGATGGCCAGCATGAGAAGCCCGGCGCACAGCAGTCCTCCGAGACGGAGGAGCGTCTTCATCGATCCACCTCCCTGATTGTGACCGGCCCGCCGAATGCAGCCGGCCGGTGATGGGAAACCACAGGAGGATTCGCGGGGAGCGCGGGGACACCTTTCACTGAGTTGCGTGAGGGACACTTATCAAACCCAGAAGAAGATTCGCTGGGGTCTTGACAGCTTCTGGCAGGGCATCTCAAAATCCGCGAACCGCCGTTCGTAGATGCCCACCACATGCGCCAGCATGGCGTGAGCGCGGCGTTGCGACTGCGGATTACGGCATGAACGCGTGCAGCTGCCAGCGACGCACTGTGACGCTCCTGAGGGCTTCGAAATCGTCATGCTATAACTGAGCCATGAACTCTGAGAC
>Ga0187893_10007929_pt1 | contig 17065 bp, 13 predicted proteins | sample MA1701074metaG_FD_139574 | JGI IMG/M metagenome (GOLD analysis project Ga0187893, IMG submission 139574) | White microbial mat communities from a basaltic lava cave in the Kipuka Kanohina Cave System on the Island of Hawaii, USA - MA170107-4 metaG ...
CTACGGCCCGTTCCGCGACGGGCGCGACGTGCGGTCTGCCGGCGTGCTCTTGCGCGATGCCATCGCCGCCGATCTGCGCGCGCGCTCGCCGTTGACGCCCCCGGCGGAGGCGAGGCTGCGCGTAAAGGAGCGCGTGCGGTAGGGCGGCCTGTCGCGCTAGAATGGACCCGTGCGTCGCGCCTCGCTCGCGCTCCTCTTCCTGGCCGCACCCTTAGCCGCCACGACGGAGGAGCCGGTCGAGGTTGCCTGCCCGCTCTGCGCCAACGCCTTCCGCGCGATGGAGTGGGGCTCCACGAATTCCCTGGGCGGCCAGGACCGCGATTTCCTCACGCACGCCGCGGGCGGCCAGGTGTTCCTCAACGCCTGCTGGACTTGCCCGGCCTGCCGCTACACGGGGCTCTCGCAGGACTTCGAATCCGAGCAGGCGCCGAAGGAGCTGCTGGAGGCGTTGCGCAAGGAGAACTCGCTCCGGCCCGCGGCGCCCATCGATCCCAAGCTGAAGGAGGCCTGGAAAATCCCGGCCTGGGTCCGCTACGACCTCTGGATCCAGGCTCTGCGGCTACGTTCCGACACCCCCCGCGGGCTGCTGGCGTTCGCGCACCTGCGCGTGGCGCAGACGCAGCGCTTCGACTGGATCGCCACGGAGGGAGTCCGGGACTTCGAGAAGCGCGGCGGCGCGCTTTGGGACGCGATGAAGGAGAGACTGAAGGAGATCGACGACGGATACGAGCGTGAGATCACCTTCGCACGCGGGCTGGAAGGCATCGAGGGGGCGGAGCGCGAGTTCGCGCTCCTGCTCGCCGCGGTGATCTACAAGACCCGGGGCGAGGATCCAGACGCGGCGCGTCTCGTCGCGGTGCTGCGCGAGCACAAACAGCTGGAAGAGGGGGTGGCGGCTGCACTCCGGGAGATCGAGGAGCGCATCGCCCGCGCGAGGGAGTACACCCTCCTCGCCCTCCCGCTGTTCCTGGAAGAGTTGGGCAGCGAAGCGGGCGATCGCGAGAAGGCGCTCTGGCTCCGCTACCGCGTCGGGGAGCTCCTTCGTATCGTGGGCGAGAAGGAGAAAGCGCTCGCGCAGCTCGAGCCGCTCCTGAAGGAGGAAGAGCCGCCGGACGGGTTCCGGGCCTGGGTGGAGGAGGCGATCGCGAAGACGGGGCGGTGAGGGCGCTCGCCTCGTCAATTGTCTTGGGGGCGCGGGGGCCGCAAGGGATAATCCGGGCACGGAGGTGACGTTCATGCGGGGCGTCGTGTGGATGGCGGCGGTGCTCGTGATCCTGCCGGCGTGCGGAGGGGGCGGCGGCACCGTTCTCGACGCGCTGGCGTTTTCCATCGTCTCGCCTGCCGCCGACGGCGCGGCCAACGATGCGCGTCCGGTGATTCGCTGGACCACGCTTCCGGCGTTCGACCGCTTCCGCGTGAGCTGCTTTCGCGACGCGGCACTCACCGACCTGATCGACCGCGTGGAAGTGCAGGGCGTCACCGAGATCGTGGTCTCGGTGGATCTGCCGGACGGCACCACGATCTACGCCCGCGTCGAGGTCCTGGACGACATGGGCGAGGTCGTGGTCACGGGGCCCGTCCGGCGCTTCAAGGTGATTCTGCTTCCCCCCGATCTCCCGCGCTTCGAGCTCGTCCGCCACGACGCGCGCAAGACGCAGCGCGGCTACCGCCTCTTCAACATCACCGATCGCAGCCCCCCCACCCCCGCCGAGCGCGTCTCCGCACTCTTTCTCGTGAACGAAATGGGCGAAGTCGTCTGGTTTTGGCGCCGGCCGCTGGGCACCTTCACCGACGCGCGCGTCCTTCCCAACGGAAATCTGCTCTACATTTTCATCACCCCCGCCGCCGGCACGCAGAAGGCATACGAATCGACATGGGACGGCGTCGAGGTGTGGCAGAGCCGGGACGGCGTGAAGGTCCATCACGAGGTGACGCCGGGCCCCGGTGGCAACTACCTCTGCCTCACCTACACGCACCGGCCGGTCGGCGCGCTCCTCTACGAAGGGGACGGCCTCGAACTGGTCGATCCGGCCACGAACGCCGTCCTCTGGTCGTGGGACATCTTCGACCACGTCTCCACCGACGAGGTGGATCCCATCGACATCCTCGTGACGGGCCGATCGGGCATGGGCCAGGATTGGACGCATTCCAATGCCGCCGTGTGGGATCCCGATCGAAGCCTGATCTGGGTCTCGGTGCGCCATCTCGAACGCCTCCTGGGCGTCCACTATCCGAGCGGCGATGTGCGTGTCGTCCTGGGGAAGGGGGGGCTTGGGGGGGATGGCCTCCTGAGTCATCCGCATGCCCCCGAGGTGCAGGAAGACGGCACCCTGCTCGTCTTCGACAACGGCAACCGGCGCGATCCTCCCTACTCGCGGGTCGTGCAGCTCCATTGGGACGAAGCGGCGAACAGCGTCGCGGAGTTGATCGAGTACCGGGAGACGCCCGACTACTACGCAGGGGCGGTCGGCGATGCGGACCGGCTCCCCAACGGAAACATCCTCGTCGTGGCGGGCACGATCCGGCGCATCTTCGAGATCACGGATACGGGCGAAAACGTCTGGGAAATCGCCTCCACCAACGAGCGCTTCTGGGTCTACCGCGCGGAGCACGTCGCGCCCCACGAGATTCCTGCCGGCGTCCTGCCCTTCGATTAGCGCACCCGGAAGGTCGCCGACCCGGGCGCGAATAGCACCAACACCATGCCTTCGTGGAAATCGTGGTGCGGGCGGTCCCACCACCCCGCCACCTTCGCCCGTGCGTAGAGCAGCCGCAGCGCCTGCCGGTGCACGTGGTATTCGGCGCGCGCGAGGCGGGAGGAGTCCGCCGGCGCGGGGCCGGAGGAGAAGGACCATCCTTCATCGAGGTGCAGGCTTTCCACGAAGAGCGCCCAGACCCGGCCCCCGCGATCCAGATGGCGCGCCAGCTCGTCGAGGAACGCCTGGATGACGACGGGATCCTGTTCCCGCTCGCGCAACGCGATCCACGCCACGCGGGTCACGCGACCACGGAACGGGAAGGCGAGCTGCTTCTGCGGGCCCGTGAAGTGCAAGTTGAACGACGAGGCGTAAGGCGCCGGGAAGATCCAGATGAGATCGTCGGGACGGGCGCTCCGCTCCACCAGCGCCGCGAACTCGCGGGCGGGGCTGGAGGGACGCAGCCAGCGCGCCGGGTCGAGGTACTGTGTGACGAGCGCGGCGGCGAGGAGCGTCCAGGCGATGCGGCGCCGCGTCGCCCCGTGGAGCTCGAGAGGGCGTGCGCGCCAAGGCAGGGGGAGCGCGAGGGGGGAGCCCCGAAACATCGTCGACCAGTGGAGGCAGGCGGCGGGGAGGAGAGGGACCACGGTGGCGACGAGATAGCGCTCCTCGAACGCGCCGCGATAGACCTGGAGGACCCAGGCGAGGGCGGTCGGGGCCGCGCCGAGGGCGACCAGCGACCAGAAGCGGAGCCGCACGACGCCCCGGGGACCCTCGCCCGAGCCCGCGCTCCACCGCAGCGACAACGCAGCGCTCAGGAGCGCCGCGAGGAGCAGGTAGGTGCCTGCGCGCCCGAGGGGAAGGCGTAAGACCGTGAGCAAGCCGGCGGCGTCGGTGCGGGGGAGGTACCAGGGCTGGAGATCGGAGCGGAACTGGAGGAGGAACGTGGGGAGCCAGGGGGCGTAGGCGATAAGGAAGATCGCCCCTGCGGCGATGCAGCGCACCACCTCCGCGCGCCGCGGCGCGCTGGCCAAGGCGGCGAGGCCCGCGCAGAAGACGATCGGGAAGGCGTAGTAGTGCGAGTAGGCGAGGGCTGCCGCGCTCAGGCCCCAGAGGCAGGCTTCCTTCATGCCCCGTCGCTCCACGTAGCGGAGAAAGGCACCGGCATGCACGACGGCGAGCATCCCGAAGAGCGGGTAGTTGCGCAGCTCGCCGGAGATGCGGATCATGTAGGGGCTCACTGCGGCGAGCAGGGCTGCCAGGATGCCGCAGGCGGGACTGAACGCGCGCCATCCAACGAGAAGAACTCCGAGCACGGTGAGTGTGCCGAAGAGGATCGAGAGCGCGCGCAGCGGACCGAGGCGCGCGCCCGCCATCCGTTGCATCGCGTACTCGAGGAGCGGCTGCAGAGGGGGCGAGCTCTCGACCTTGAGATTGTGCAGCAGCTGTCCCACCGAGCCGCTCTCCTGCACGACGAAGTAGGCGTTGGCCTCGTCGCGCCAGACGCCGCCCCGACCGACTCCGTGCCCCACGCGCACCAGGAGCGCCAGGAGCAGGACACCCGCCGCAAGCAGGATGAGGGGCCTCCGCATGGTGCCGGGTCGCCTAGTCCTTATTAGGCCAGCGAGGCTCGGCGAGGTCGGCCGCCCACCGGTCGTAGGCGGCCCGGAGGGCGCGCGCGCGCTCCGGCTCCTCGGCGACCACGTCGTGCTTCTCCCCCACATCGCGGCCGAGGTGGTAGAGCTCGCCCTTCCCCTGGCGCAGAAAGAGCTTCCACTCTCCGATGCGCACGGCGCCCTGATCGCCGAACCTCCAATAGAGCGCATCATGCGGAGGCTGCGCGTGCTTGCCATCCAGGTAGGGAAGGAGATCGACGCCGTCGAACACCCGCGGCACTTCGAGCGCCGCCGCCGCGAGCACCGTCGCGGCGACATCGAGGGAGCTCACCGGCTCGTCATAGACGCGACCCTCGCGCAGCCGGCCCTTCCATCGCAGGAACAGGGGCACGCGGATCCCGCCCTCGTAGAGTTGCCCCTTGACCCCGCGCAGCGGGCGGTTGCGCGCGGTGGTCTGCCGCGTGGGACCGCCGTTGTCGTTGAGGAAGATGACGAGCGTGCGCGCGTCCAGGCCGGTTTCGCGCAGTTTGGCGAGTACGACCCCGATGGCGTCGTCCATCGCCGCCACCATGGCCGCATAGGTCCGGCGGCGCGGATCGTCGATGCCTGCGAAGCGGTCCTCGATGTTCTTCGGCGCCTGGAGCGGCGCGTGGACCGCGTTGAACGCGAGATAGAGGAAGAAGGGGATGTCGCGGTTGCGATCGATGAACGCGGCGGCTTCGCGGCCGAATGCCTCGGTGAGGTAGTTGGCCTCCTCCACGGGATCGTTTTGCCGGAGGACCGGATCGGCGGCGTCTCTGGGAAAGTAGCTGCGCATTCCCGAGAGGAACCCGAAGAATTCATGAAAGCCGCGCTGCGGCGGGGTGAGTTCCGGGCGGAAGCCGAGGTGCCACTTCCCCATCATGCCGCTGCGGTAGCCCGCCACCTTGAGCCGTTCCGCCAGCGTGGTCTCCTCGCGGGGAAGGCCGTAGTCCTGGGCGCGCGCTTCCGGGGCGTTGAACTCGAAGCCGAAGCGCTGCTGGTAGCGGCCGGTGTGGAGCCCCGCGCGGGTGGGCGCGCAGACCGGGCTCGTCACGTAGGCGTTGGGAAAGCGCACCCCCTGCTTCGCGATGGAGTCGATGTGAGGCGTGGGCAGATCCGTGGCGCCGTGGATCCCGAGATCCCCGTACCCCAGATCGTCGGCCAGGATGAGAACGATGTTGGGTCGCCGGTCGGCTCCCCAGACCGGCGGGGATACGAGGAGCGCCAGCAGCCAGACCCGCGTCATCCTCCCATTAGACTCTCCGAGAGGTCGCGCCTACAACGGCGGATTTGCGCCACCGATGGCGCACCCTCCCAGCGCAACCCGTTATCCCAAAAGCACTTGCACCTGCCCCGGACTTGCAATGAAAATCCCCACAAATCCCCAGCTCAGCGGATCGTAAGGTAGGATCCGGAGAATCGGGGCGTGAACAGGCCTTGGACGAACTTCGATTCCCACGAGGCGGCGCGATGAAGGTGCTGGTGGTGGAGGACTCGGAGCGGCTGCGGCGGTCCCTCACCCACGGCTTGCAGCGCTCCGGGTTCGCCGTGGACGCGGTGGGCGACGGGGAAGAAGGGCTCGCCTACGCGCGCCACGGGACCTACGACGTCGTGGTGCTGGACCTGATGCTTCCGAAGATGGACGGCCTCACCGTGCTGCGCCGGCTGCGCGCGACGGGCAGCAAGGTGCACGTGCTCATCCTCTCGGCCAAGGATCAGGTCGAGGAGCGCATCCAGGGCCTCCAGATGGGCGCCGACGACTACCTCACCAAGCCCTTCGCCTTCGAGGAATTGGTCGCTCGCCTCCGCGCCCTCATCCGCCGTGAGCACGGGGCCAAGTCCCCGGTACACCAGGTGGGACCGCTGGCGATCGACACGGGACAGCGCGCCGTGAAACGAGGGGAGGAGGAGGTCCCCCTCACCCGGAACGAGTACGCCGTCCTCGAGTATCTCGTGGCCCGACGCGGGCGCGTGGTCTCCAAGAGCGAGCTCTTGGAGCACATCTACGCGGGCGCGGGCCACGGATCGGACAACGCCATCGAAGTCCTGGTCCACCAGCTCCGCAAGAAGGCGGGCGACAGCGACGCCGAAGTCATCCGGACGCGGCGCGGGCACGGATATCTGGTCGATTGATGCACTCCCTGCGACGGCGCCTCATCCTCGTGCTCTCCGGCGGATTCGCGATTCTCCTCGCGCTCGCGGGCCTCTATCTCGCCGATCGCGTCACGGCACGCGTCACCGACGAGTTCGACCGGGCGCTCCTGGCCCAGGTGCAAGCCCTCGTCGCCCTGACCGAGGAGGAGAACGGCCGGATCGAGCTCGACTATGTCCCGTCGGCCATGCCCGAGTTCGAACGGGCGGAGGCGCCCGACTACTTCCAGTTCTGGCTGGACGACGGCACCGTGCTGCTCCGCTCGCGGCACCTGCACTCCGACCTTCCCCGCCGAGACCTCCCCCCCGACGATCCCGCAGTGGCGGAGGTCCTGCTCCCGGACGGGCGGCCGGGGCGCGTCGCCACCTGGGCGTTCCTGCCCCACCGCCTCGGCGGATCCCAGGACCCCGAGGAGGCCTCGGCGCCGGCCACCGCCCCGGGGGAGCGGCGCGGCGTGGTGCTCGCGGTTGCGCGCGGGCGCGAACCGCTCGACCGGCTGCTCGCAAAGATCCACGCGGCGATGCTCGGGGTCGGGGGCGGGGCCATCCTCTTGGGCGCGCTGCTGGTCTGGCGCGCGCTGGTTTCGGGGTTCCGGCCCATCGACGCGATCGCTGCGCAGGTCGCACGGCTCGACGCGGAGAGCCTCGAGGCACGCATCGCCGTGCCGCGCATGCCCCGGGAGCTGGCGGCGGTCGTCGGGCAAGTGAACGCGCTCCTGAACCGGCTCCACGCCTCCTTCGAGCGCGAGCGCCGGTTCACCGCGAGTGTCGCGCACGAGTTGCGCACGCCCATCTCGGAACTGCGGTCTCTGGCGGAAGTCGGGACGAACTGGCCCGGCGACGAGGTGGCCACGGCGCGCTACTTCCAGGACGTACGCGAGATCGCCTCGCACATGGAGACCGTGATCGCCGATCTCCTGCTCCTGGCGCGTTGCCAGGCGGGCGTGGAAGCGGTGACGTCGGTCCCCGCGGATCTGCGGGAGCTGGTCGCGTCGAGCTGGTCGAAGCTCGCTCCCCGCGCGCACGACCGCGGGCTCGCGCTTCGCCTGGAAATGCCGCCCTCCCTGATCGTCGCGTCCGATCCGGGCAAGCTGGCGATCGTCTTCAACAACGTCTTGGGCAACGCCGTCTCCTACGCCCGGCCGCAGAGCGAGATCCGCCTGACGGGATCCGCGCAAGGCGACGCGTTCCTGATCGACGTCGCCAACAGCGCCGAACCGCTCAGCCCCGAGGAGTTGGATCGGCTGGCGGAGCCGTTCTGGCGCAAGGACGGCGCGCGCTCCGAGCCGGGCCACGCGGGCCTCGGGCTCTCGGTGGTCTCGGCGCTCGTGGCACTGCTCGGCTTGCGGATCACGTTCGGCCAGGATCGGGACGGAATCTTCCGGGTGCGCCTGGAACGCGGCGTCTTGGGCCGCACGAGCGCCTATACTGGGCGGGTTCCTCCCGCCACGGCGACCTAAGGAGAACGTAAGTTTGGTGGCTAGACTGATCTCTGAAGGAGGCGAGTCTTGAACGCGCGCCTGCTCTTCCCGTTGATCTGCTCCCTCGTTCTCGTGGGTTGCGGGAACGCCGTGTCGGTGCCTGCGCTTCTGCCGGCGCAGGACCCCGCAGCGCAGGGCGGTCCCCCCGCACCCCCCCCCACTCCCCCCGCCGCGCCGGTCGCGGGCGAGGAGCCCCTCGTCTTCGAAGGCTACACCGCCGCGGGGGAGCGCCACTCCTACTTCCCCCTCGTCGCGGGCTCCTACTGGATCTACGAGGGCGAGGACGAGGGCCGCGTGCGGCGCGACGAGGTGAGCGTGCTGGCGGAGAAGCGGACGATCGCGGGCACGCCCTGCACCGGATTGGAGCAGCGGGTCACCCTGGACGGCCAACTAGCGGAGTGGACGACGGAGTGGTTCGCCGAGGACCCGGCGGGGAATGTGTGGAAGTTCGGGGAAGAGTCCTTCGAGATGGATGACGGGGAGTTGCAGCCGAGCCGGGATTCCTGGCAGGCCGGCACGCGCGGCGCCATGCCGTGGATGCTCCTCCCTGCCGCCCCACGGGAGGGGGATCGCTACAGCGGCCCGCGCCCCGGCGGGAGGGACGATCTCCTGGTGGTCTCATTGTTCGCGGTGGCTTCGGTGCCCGCAGGCGTCTTCTCGAACTGCCTCCAAGCCGTCGAGAACCCGGAGGACGAGGAGGATGCCGACATCCTTCTCTACGGGGGCGGCGTGGGGCTCGTCTCGGAGTCCAGCGCCTCCGGCCGAATCGAGCTGGTCGAGTACGGCCGCCGGTAGCCCGCCCGACTGCGGCTCCATGCCGCACTCCTCCCCCATAACCCGTTTTCGCCCAATGGGTTACGCTGCCACCGGACTCGCGATGCAAATCGCGATTCAAGGACGCGGCTCGAAAAGCCCGATACGCCATGCGGATACCACGTACGCCCGTGGGGGGTTCTGCATGGGGGGAATCCCGGCGGGCGGCCGGTGGATGGCATGCACGGCTGGATCGAAGTTCAGTTCCTCTTCTGGGGGGCGCTGGGCGCGGCAGTTTTCGCGCCCATCGTCTCCGCACTCATTTCCCTCCGGGAAAGAAGGCGCCTCAACGAACGCATCAAGGCGCTCGAGGAGGTCTTGCGGCGCATGCGCACGGCCGACCCGGGCGACCAGTTCGGGGATGGGGCCGGCGAGACCTCCCTGCAGCTCAGCCGCGAGCGGCTCATCCTGCAGAACATGCTGGACCGGTTCCCCGAGATCACGCAGAAGTTCGTGCTGGTCGAGACGATCCCCGAACTGAGCACGGTGCTTCTGAGCTCGTTCAACCGCGTCTTGGGCACCGTGCATGGCGTGGTCTTCGTGCGGGAAGGCAGCCGCCTCACCCTGACCGCCCGCGCCGGCTTGAAAGAGGAGGATTGCCCCAACAACCTCGTCCTCGATCTCGGCGCCGGCCGGATCGGGTATGCCGTCGAGAAGTGCCTCATCATGCGGTCGAGCGACTTCACCGCTCTGGAGCAGAAGGGGCAGCCCTTCCACTCGCCGGCAAAGGACGTCACCCGGGAATTCGACCTCTACGTGCCCATGGTCCACCGCGGCGTCGCCATCGGGTTGGTGGCGGTGGGCGGCATGCGCCGTGTGGTGCAAAAGGCGCACTCCGTCTCGATGGCCGTGGCCAATCTCGGATCCCTCGTGCTGACCAACATCCTCCGCGCCAATGAGATTCGCGTCCTCTCCGAGGAGGACCCCCTCACCGGCCTTTCCAACCGCCGCCACTGCTACGAGCTGCTCGGCGAGCGCCTGAAGACCCGCGCGACCCAGCCGTTCGCGCTCTTTCTTTTCGACATCGACCACTTCAAGCGCATCAACGACCAGTTCGGCCACGCGTTGGGCGACCGCGTCCTCCGCAAGGTGGCGGAGGCGGCGATGGCGCTGGTCCACCCCCAGGACCGCGAGTTCGCCTGCCGGTTCGGCGGCGAGGAGTTCCTCTGCATCCTCAACTGCTCGGACGTTCACGCGCTGGGAGCGCGCCTCGAGTCCTTCCGCCAGGTCCTCGCCGCGATCGAGTTGGAGGCGGGCTCCTGCGGCGTGCGCCTGAGCGGCGGCGTCGCCTTCTGCCCCGCGGAGCATGAGGACACCGACTCCCTCATCGGTCTGGCAGACAACCGGCTCTACGCCGCCAAGGACGCGGGCCGGGACCGCATCGTCTTCGAGTCGCAGCCCACGGGAGTCCGCCGATGAGCCATCCGTCGCTCCTTCCCCGCGCCCGCCTCGTCGGCGCGCTGTTCGGCACGCTCAAGCTGGTGCAGATGTACGGTCCGCGCCACGATGCCGCCGCCGGCGCGCTGGTTTCGCTCGCCAACGCCGTGCGCGACGGCGCCGAGGGGGGCGATGCGTCGATCGGGATCTCCGGGCCGCGCCTCCTCGTCAACGACGAACGGATGCGCGCCTCCGACTGCGGCCAACTCGCCGTCGGCCATCTCGTGGACGAGTGGTCGCGCCGCGGGATCCAGGCGGTGCGCTTCGCCTCCGGCGTGACTCCGCAGGCTCTCGAGGCGTTCGCGGTGGCCTTCCTCGACGTCGATGTCGTCCAGCCCGGCACCGCCGAGAGGCTCATCGCCGCCATCGCGGCCGGCGGCGCCGAGGGGATCGTCGTCGAGCCGCGCGAGGAGCGCGCGAACGACCCGGTGCCCATGGAGGAGCGGCGGGAGAGCGCGATGCGCTCCTACCTGCGCGGCCTCCGCGCGTTCCGGGACATCCTGCGCCGGGGCGGCACGGGCGACCGGTCCAAGGTGCGGCGCGCCCGCCGCGCGGTGCAGGGGCTCGTGGACCGGATCCTGGAGGACGAGGCAGCGGTCCTCGCCCTCGCCCAGATCCGCGGCCACGACGTCCGCCTCTTCAACCACAGCCTCAACGTCTGCCTCTACACCCTCGCCATCGGGCACAGGCTCGGCATGTCGCGCAAGTAGCTGGGGGAGCTGGGGCTGGCGGCACTCTTCCACGACCTGGGCAAGACCTGGAATACGGGCGAGGAGAAGCCGCCGGAAGGCGAGCCCGTCGGGAGTTGGGAGTCCTTGCGGCACCACCCCGCGCGCGGGCTTCGCATGCTCCTCGAGGTTCCCACGACCCACGAAGGCATCCTGAAGGCCGCCATCGCCGCCTACGAGCACCACGTCCACCTCGACCGCAGCGGGTTCCCCCACATCGAGCACGACCAGCACCTGGTCTCCCGCATCGTCGCCGTGGCGGACTGCTACGAGTCGCTCACCACGCCTCGATCCTTCCGCGAGACCCCCTATTCGAGCACCGACGCGTTCGCGCTCCTCTTCAGCAAGGCGGGCACGCTCTTCGACCCGCTCCTGCTCAAGGTGTTCGTGAACGCCCTGGGGACCTACCCTGCGGGCACGGTCGTCCGCCTCTCCACCGGGGAGGTCGCCATCGTCACCGCCGGGCCGTCCGACGCCCAATACGTCGACCGCCCCAGGGTGCGCGTGGTGCAGATGGCCGACGGGACGCTCCCCCCCGACTCCAGCATCGACCTCGCGGCGCGGCTCGAGGACGGCTCCTTCCCGCTCTCCATCGAGGGCGTGCTGCCGGCCCACGAGATCTTCCCGACGGTGGGCGGCTACGTTTCGGCGCTCTAGCCCGAATGATTCACGAGTCTCGCGGTTCTGGGCGGTCCATCCGGCCGATCTCTGCGTCGCTCCTCCTCGCAGGCTCCTCGGGAGCCAGCTTCGTCGTCGCTCCTTGATCTCGTCCGGCTCTCCTCGCCCAGAACGCTTCCCGGAGGTTTGTGACGCCCTCGGTTTCGTTGAACTGCAGCGGGCCGCGCGGCCGACCACTCCCGTAGGTCGCGATCCTCATGAAGAATGCGGGCTAGACGCTCGTGCCTGCGGCGCCAGGTCTACAGATCGAGATCCGCGAGCGGATCGTCGAGGAGTTCGCGCAGCCACTTGGGTCCATGGGCGCGCAGCTGCTCCACCACCGTGCCCGCCTCGGCGGAACGCATGCGGCGCAGGGTGCGCGCGCAGGTCTCCTGGAGAGGCGTCCGCGTCCGAAAGAGGCTCTTCCAGCCGCCCTTGGTGCAGGTGTTGGCGAGCACGTGGGCCACATGGGCGTCCCCGGCGCGCACCGCGGCTTCGAAGAGGAGGTTGGCCTCCTCCACCGGGCGTCGCTCGATGCTGCCGGAGTCGATCATGCGCTGCAAGGCGGGGCCGAGCAGCGCCCCGTCGCCGCGGCCGAGGGAGAGGATGGCCGCGCGGCGCACCCGCTCCTCGGGATCGTCCACCGCCACGACGAGTAGCTCTCGGGGCCCGCCTTCCCCGCGCGCCACCAGGGCGACCAGGTCCTGCCGCGCCGCCGGCGGCAGCTGGGCGAAATCGCTCGCCAGCGCCATCAAGGCGTCGCGGGTGCCTAGGTTGAGCAGTGCGCCGGCGATGCGGTCGCGCGCGGCCTCCGTGCAGGTGGCGAAGGCGGAGATCAGTGCCTCCACTCCGGGGTCGCCGAGCACGCGCATCGCGCAGGCGACCTCCTCGTGGAACGGCGTGTCGGCCAGCCACTGCGCGGCGATCTTCGCGCAGGTGGGGCCCAGGGCGAGGAGGAGCTCCGCCAGGAGCCGCGTCTCGCACGAACCCCTCGCGTCGATCTTCTTGAAGAGGACGCGGAGCTGCGCGGGGTCGCGCAGCGTGGTGAGCGCCGCCTCCGCCGCGGCGCGCGCCCCGTCGCCCCCGGAGGCGGCAAGCAGGTGTCCCCGGTCGAGCACCTCCAGGAGCCCCTCGAGGTTCCCCCCCGCCACCATGCACGCCACGAGCGTGCGCAGCTGGTTGGTGAAGATCTCGGTGGCGCCTTCGTCCCCCGGCTCCGTCGAGGCCTGCAGGAGCAGCAGCGCCGCGTGGCGCACGGTGGCGGCGAACTGGTCCTCCTCCAGATGCTGGAGGACGCGGCGCCGCTCGACGTGGCTCAAGACGAATCGGTCCTGGTCCACCGGCTGGCGCTGCACCGCCTCGATCTGTTCGCGGGTGCGGCGCTCCAGTTCGCCGCGCTCCTGCTCGTAGTCCTCGCCGGGCGCTGCGTCCGAGGGGGTGCCGACCTCCGCGATGCGGCGCGCCATCTCTTCGGCGCTCCCCTCCTCCTGTCCCATCGGATCGTCGGTGTCGAGGAGGATCCCGAGGTGGGCCAGTTCCGCCTCCCACAGGAGGGTGGGGAAGTCGATGGAGCCGTCGGCCTCGCGGGCGAGCGCGTCGACCAGCGCCTTCATCTCGGCATCGTCTATCCCGGCATGGAGCACGAACCCCACCACGCCGTGCTCGTAGAGGAGCGTCGGCACCACATCACGACCGGTTGCCGCCTGGTAGATCTCCTCCTCGTCGAGAAAGACCGCGTTCTCCGTGAGTCGGAGCGCGAGGGAGCCGCCGCGTGTCGCCTCGTCCCAGCGCAGCGCCAACTGGTCGAAGAGGCCGGTGAGGGTCGGGTGGTTCCGGTCGTAGAGGCGGACGCTGCGAATGGCGCGCACGAGGCTGCGCAGCAGTTGGCGCACCGCCTCCACCTCGAGGTCCGCGTAGATCCGGCCCGTGTCCGGCATGTTCCCGTACCCCTATCGGCAACCGCGGCGCAGGGCCTGAAACCCGTGCGCTTTCAGTAAGTTTTACCGGAATGCCTGGATGCCGGTAATCTCGTGGCCCAGGATGAGGGAGTGGATGTCGTGGGTCCCCTCGTAGGTCTTCACCGACTCTAGGTTGCACATGTGGCGCATCACCTGGTACTCGGCGGTGATCCCGTTGGCGCCCAGCATGTCGCGGCAGGTGCGGGCGATCTCCAGCGCCCGGTGGCACCCCTCCCGCTTGGCCAGAGAAACCTGCGCGGCCGACGCCTTCCCCTCCTCCTTGAGGCGGCCGAGGCGCAGGTTGAGCAATTGGAGCTTTGTGATCTCCGTGAGCATCTCGGCCAGCTTCGCCTGCACTAGTTGGAACGACGCGAGGGGCCGGTCGAACTGGATCCGGCTCAACGTGTACCGTCGCGCCTCGTCGAAGCAGGCCATGGCGCTTCCGCACACACCCCACGCGATGCCGTAGCGCGCCTGGGAGAGGCAGTTGAGCGGCCCCTTGAGCCCCTCCACGCCGGGCAGGAGACTGCTGGCGGGCACCACGACATCCTCGAGGATCAACTCGGACGTGACCGAAGCGCGCAAGGAGTACTTCTTCTCCATGAGCGGTGCGGAGAACCCTTTGGTGCCGCGCTCCACGAGGAAGCCGCGCACCTTCCCCTCCAGCTTCGCCCAGACCAGCGCGACATCGGCCACCGTGCCGTTGGTGATCCACATCTTGGCGCCATTGAGGACGTAGGAGTCGCCCTTCTTGACGGCACGCGTCGTCATGCCTCCGGGGTCGCTCCCGTGGTCGGGCTCGGTGAGGCCGAAGCAGCCGATCGCCTTCCCCTCGTGCATGGGAGGCAGCCAGCGCTCTTTCTGCGCCTCCGAACCGTAGGCGGAAATGGGCCACATGACGAGGGACCCCTGGACCGAAGCGAACGAGCGGATGCCCGAGTCGCCGCGCTCCAACTCCTGCAGGATGAGCCCGTAGGCGACCGGTCCGAGGCCGGGGCAGCCGTAGCCCTCGATTCCTGCGCCCAAGAGACCCATCGACGCCATCTCCGGGATGAGGTCGTCGGGAAAGGTGCCGGCCAGGTAGTGGTCCCCGACCGCCGGGACCACGCGTCGCGAGACCCAGTCGCGCACCGTATCGCGAATCATGCGCTCGTCCTCCGTCAGGAGGGCGTCTAGGTCGTAGAAATCGGGGGCCTCGTAACTCATGGGGGCACGGTACCACCACCCCCCACCCCCGGCCAATCCCGTACGGCGTAAGGAATCCGCACACGGGAGGGCCCTCCCTGCCCCTGGGCAGCGGAGATCCACCGGCACGCGATGTGATACAGGAACGCATCCAACAGGAGTCCCGATGACCTTGCGAACGCTAGCCCTGCTCACCCTGCTCCTGCTTCCGGCCGCCCTGGTACGGGCTGAGGAGGAAGCCGCCAAATCCGCCGAGACCGCCGCCATCGCCGAGATCACCCTGGAGATCGCCGATGCGGAGGATCCCCCGTCGGACTTCCCCTTCGGGCCCAAGTCGCGCAACCTCAGGGAACTCCTCGCCACGGTGCGCCGCGCCGCGGCCGACCCGAAGGTGGACGCGGTGCTGTTCCGGCCGAAGAGCTACGGCGTCGGCTGGGCACGGCTCCTCGAGGTGCGCGACGGGCTCAAGGCGCTGCGCGCCTCGGGCAAGAAGGTCTTCGTCTACCAGGAGTCGATGTCGGCGCCCGACCTGGCGCTGCTCTCCCTGGCGGACCGCATCTCGATGCCGGAGTCGGGATCCGTCATGCTCCCCGGACTGGCGGTCGAGTCGCTCTACATGAAGCGGCTCCTCGACAAGCTCCGCATCCGCTTCGACGTCATCCACATCGGGGAGTACAAGTCCGCGGGCGAATCCTTCGTGCGCGAGACCATGTCCGACGAATTGAAGCAGTCGCTGGATCCGATCCTCGACGAGATGTTCGAGTCGATGGTCCAGGCGATCGCCGAGGGGCGCCGCATCCCCGCCGACGCGGTGAAGGCCGCGATCGACAAGGGGATCCTGAGCGCGCGGGAAGCGCAGGCGGCGGGCCTCATCGATCGCGTGGAGTATGCCGACCAGTTCCGCGCCGGCATGGAGGCGTTCTTCCCGGGCAAGAAGGTGACGGTTGCCGCGTACGAGCGGAAGCAGGGGCCCAAGATCGACGCGAACAACCCGATGGCTGCCCTGATGCAGGTGATGAACCTGCTGTCGGGGGCGGGGCGCGAGAAGCCCCCCGCCGGGCCCAAGATCGCGGTCATCTACTGCACCGGCACCATCGTGAGCGGCACGAGCCAGTACGGCTGGACCGGCGAGGTGGCGGCCATGGGGTCGGAGACCATCGTCGCGGCCATCGACGAGGCGGCCCGCAACGACGAGGTGAAGGCGATCGTCCTGCGCATCAACAGCCCGGGCGGCTCCGGCCTCGCGTCCGACATCATCTGGCGCGCCAGCGCGCGCGCCAAGGAGCGCAAGCCGGTCCTCTCTTCCATGGGGGACGTGGCGGCGAGCGGCGGCTACTACATCGCGGCGAACAGCACCCTGATCGTCGCCGAGCCGCAGACCATCACCGGGTCGATCGGCGTCGTCGGGATGATCCCCAACCTGGAGGGGTTCCTCCAGTGGGTCGGGATGGATCCGCAGCGCCTCACCCGCGGCAAGCGCGCGGCGGCGCTCCTCACGACGCAAGGCTTCGGCGACGAGGACCGGGAGATCTTCCGCGCCTATATGAAGGCCTTTTACGACGACTTCGTGGCGAAGGTGGCGGCCGGGCGCGGCCGCACGCCGGCCGAGATCGAGCCGCTGGCCCGCGGCCGCATCTGGAGCGGGCGCAAGGCGCGCGAATTGGGTCTCGTGGACGAACTGGGCGGGCTGGAGCGCGCCATCGCGCTGGCGCGCGAGAAGGGCGGCATCCCGGCGGACGCGGCCTTCCACATCCTGGAGTCGCCGCAGCGCGCCGGCCCCTTCGAGATGCTCGACCAGCTCTTCAGCTCCCAGGCTTCCGCGGAATTCGCGGCGCTCGCCGCGCTCCCCGGCATGCGCACGCTCCTGGACCGCATCGCCGTGGCGCGCCTCGCCGCCGTCGATCGCATCTGCTGCATCGCACCTGAACTGGAGGCGTTCGCGTCGCCCTTGAGGGCACGCGTGCGCTGAACCCCTACAAGACCGTTTCCGGCCGTGGAGTATCGTCGGGACCGGCTCCCGGCCAGCCGGGGCGGGGTGTACCCGCCCCGGCAACTTTTTTCCTCCTTGGGGGTAAGCTCGGGGCGTGAGCCGGGTCGTCGGTCTGCTGGCATGCGTGGGAGTGGTCCTCTTCCTCGTGCTCCAACCCTCCGGCCAAGGCAGCGTAGAAGAAGCGGATCCGGCCCCCCCCCCCCCCCCCCCCCCCCCCCGCCGGGCCGGCGCACCCCCCCCCCCCCCCCCCCCCCCCACCCCCCCGCCCCCCCCCCCGCCCCCCCCCCCGCGGGGCCCCCCGCCCCCCCCGCCCGCCCCCCCCGGGCCCCCGC
>Ga0187893_10007930_pt1 | contig 17064 bp, 15 predicted proteins | sample MA1701074metaG_FD_139574 | JGI IMG/M metagenome (GOLD analysis project Ga0187893, IMG submission 139574) | White microbial mat communities from a basaltic lava cave in the Kipuka Kanohina Cave System on the Island of Hawaii, USA - MA170107-4 metaG ...
GCCGTCGGATCGCACGCCGGCGGTGTCCTTCTATCGGGGGCTGGCGCTGCTGATGAGCCGCGACCCGCGGGCGGCGATCCGTGTGCTCGACGAGGTGCCGGCCGCGAGCCCGTATGCGGCTGAAGCGCAATTCTACCTGGCCAAGGCCTGGCTGCGGGCCGGCAATGGCGACTCCGCGCTGGCGCACCTGGCGCGGATTTCCGCCGGCACGCGGATCGCGGCGTCCGCGGCGGCGTTGGCCGACAGCGTGCGAGAGGTGTTGCGCTGAGGAGCGGAGTGCGACGCGCGACGCTGGCCGGGCTGGTCGCCCTGGGGACGGCGGGAGTGCTGCTGCTCCGCGATGGCGGCGCCCGAGCCGGGCGTACCGCGCGCGCGGATGAAGCGCGTCGGCTGTACTTGGCGGGAATCGCCCGTCTGGTCCTCTTCGACGATGCCGGCATGTGGCGGCACTTTCGGGCGGCCTGGATCCGCGATCCAGCGTACGCGCCGGTCATCGTGCAGGCCGTTACCCTCACGACCTTCCCGGAAACGATCGCCGACGAGCTCGATTCGCTGGCCGCCGCGGTGGCCGATGCGGAGCTCGGAGCGTGCCTGGGTCACCTGTTGGCCAGTCGCCGCGGGCTCGTTCCGCCTCCGCCGCCTCCCGCGAGCTCCTTGCGCAGCTCCGCCGCGCGCGACTGTGCTGGCGCGCAGGCGCTGATCCGGCCGCCGTCCCCGGGCCACGCGAGCGACATGGTGATCCGCCAGGCGTGGGAACGGTTCCCCGAAGGCCATTTCAGTAGCAGCCGACTGATCGGCCAGTTCGCCAGCGCCGGGCAATGGGATTCGGTAGTGGGATGGGCTCAGCGCTTCGTCGCCGATCAGCACAATCCGCTCACGCGCGTGACGGGATACGTTCTGGGTGCGTCGGCCCTGCACCGCCTCGGACGCCACGCCGAGGCGATCGGATGGGAGCGGCGCGCCGATGGCGACACGCGACGGTTCCCGGGCATGCGGCTCCGCTACCTGATGGAGATGGGCGGCGACCATGCCGTGCTGGTGCGCGACAGCCCCGGCGACTCGGTGACGCGGCGGCATGCGCTGGCGGTCCTGCTCGCGGCGGAGCGAGAGGCGCTGGAGCTTACCAGGCGCGGGGACGGACGCGCCATACTGCAGCTCGAATTCCAACTGCACCGCGCGGAGCGGCTGCTCGACAACGGAGCGCTCGCCGCCAGCCTGCATGAGTGGAATCGCCTCGTGCCGGTGATCGAAAGCGTGGGAGACGCGCGGCTGCGGGCCCGCGCGCGGGTCCGCCGCGGCCGCACGCTGGTGAAGCTGGGTCGGCCGGAAGACGGGGAAGCGGACCTGCTCGCCGGCCAAGCGCTCGCGGCCCGTGTGGGAGATCTGCAGTGGCAGTACGAAGCGGCACACAACCTCCTCCATCTCTATGAAGCCGCGGGCGCGGCGCAGCGGGCCCAACAGGCCGGGGAGGCGTTCCTGGCGCTCGCTCGGCGCGCGGGGGCCCTGCCGATCTATCAGATGGCCAACCACGATCTCGCGTGGTTTCACCAGCGGCGGGGAGAGCGCGAGCGCGCGCGGCGCTACTTCGAAACGGTGCTGGCGTACGCCGATTCGGTGGAGGGAAACGAGTACTGGGCCGGGGAGTACTTCGAGCTCACGGGCGACTTGGAGCGGGCGGACGCGGTGTTTCGTCGCACCAAACTGTACACGACCCGGGCGTATGCCGGCCTCAGCCGGATGGCCGAGGCGCGGGGCGATCTCGCACGCGCCGAATGGTTCGCTCGAGCGCACGATGAGGCGGGCGCGGCGGCGATGTACCCCGAGTTCGCGCCGCTGCTTCCGGGCGTCCTGGCCCGGCAAGGTCGCTTCGTCGCGGCGGCGGCGGCTTTGGCGCCGGCGCGGCAGCGGGCCCAGGCCGATGGCCAGGTCGCGGCGTGGGCGACGTTGTCCGCGGAGCTCGCCTTGCTCGACTTGCGGCGCGGCCGCTTGGCGGCGGCGGCCGCCCTCGCCGACAGCGCCGAATCGGCGGCCGACCGCCTCGGGCTGCGCGAAGTGCAATGGCGCGCCCACGGCATCGGCGGATTGGCCCGCGTGCGGGACGGTGGGGACGCAGCCACCCGTGGGCTGGCAGAAGTTCGCCGGGCGGCCGGCCGCGCCGCTCGCATGGGGATGCCGCGACTCCAGGGCGAGGTGCTCGCATGGTATGGCGAGGCGCTGCTGGCGAGCGGCCGCACTCTCGAATCGCTGGCGGCATTCGCCCGCGCCGCGGATGTCACGGACTCCATGGCCGCGTCATGGTCGCTGGACCCCGCCCGGGCCGGCTATCGGTCGATGCAGGTCCACGTGTCCAACGGCGCCCTCGAGGCGGTCCTGCGCCTCCCCGACAGCGCGGCGGCGCTCGCCGCACACGCCACGTGGTCGGTGCGCCGCAAGAGCCGTGGGGTGCTGGACCGGACCGGCGCTCCCGTCCTGCCGATGCTCGCTCAACTGCGGCGTTGGGTCGGTCCCGAGGACGCGATCCTCGACTACGTCGTGCTCGATTCGAGCGTCGCCGTGCTCGTCGTGACCGACCGGGGCGCGGCGGTGCAGCGGCTAGCGGCGACCCCGGATACGTTGCGGGCCAGCGTCGCCGAGCTGGTTGGTCGGTTGGTCCCGCGACTCGGCGGGATGGTCGACACGGCGCGCGCGGTGTTCGACACCGCGCTGGCCGAGCGGCTCTATGCCGAGCTGCTTGCGCCGATCGAACCGCTGCTGGAAGGGCGGTCGCGATTGTCGATCATCCCCGATGGCCCACTGCACCTGCTGCCGTTCGACGCGCTGGTGATCTCGCGCTCCCCGGTGCTCCAATTCGCCGTCGACCGCTACACCGTCAGCCTGGCCCCGTCGCTGTCCTTGGCGGACATCGGCGACCGTCCGCTCCCGCCCGGACGGACCGTCGCATTCGTGGGGGGGGGGGCCGCCCCGCCGGGGGGGGGGGGCCTGGAAGGGGCGGGGCGGGGGCCCGCGGGGCGGGCCGCGGGGCTCGGGCCGGCCGGGGTCACCGTTTTCCAGGCCCCGCGAGCGACCGAACGCGCCGTGCGCCAGCACGCCGGCGGAGCCGGGGTGCTGCATTTCGCGGTCCACGCTCGGGCGAACGATGCCGAACCCGCCTACGCCCGTCTCGCGCTGACCCGGGACGGGGATGACGACGGGCGATTGCACGCCTACGAAATCGAATCCCTACCGTTGCGCGGGACGCTCGTCATCCTCAGCGCCTGCGAAACTGGTGCGGGACGGCTGCTCGCCGGCGAAGGCGTGCTCAGCCTGAGCCGGGCCTTTCTGCGGGCGGGGGCCGGCGGCACGGTGGCCACGTTGTGGCCGGTCGGATCCACGACCGCTGATCTGATGGGGCAGTTCTATCCGGCGCTTGCGCGGCGGGAGACCCCCGCCGTGGCGTTGCGCCAGGCCAAGCTCGCCCTCCGCCATGGCCGGTGGTCCAACCCATTCCACTGGGCCGGGTTCACGCTGATCACCAGGTAGCTCCTCCGCTCGCGGGAATCCGAACCCGGGGCCGTCCGGTCACACTTCCAGCCTCACGCCGACTCTAGATCACACGCTACCGCTCGGCGGAGGGACCATGACGACGATTCGGGCGAAAGCCATCAAGGGACGATCACCGTCACACGCAGCAACGGCATCATCACGGCCTATGGGAACACGACTGTTGGTGTGGAGGCTTGGCGGAATCGGGGCCTGTCTCGTGGCGCTTTCCGCCTGTGGCGACAGCGGCACGGGGCCGGGTGCCGTGAACCCGTCGCCCGGCACGTTTGCGGGTCTGACATCGCAAAACCGATCGTTGTCGTTCGACGTCACCCCCCAGGGCATCACCACGGCGACCCTGAACTACCAGCTCGCCGGTTCGGTCTGCAGCTACACGGCCACTGTGACGGTCGGCAGCAGCTCGCCCGCGCCCGTGACGAACGGCCAGTTCAACACGGGGTCATTCCCGGTCGGCCCCAACGCCACGATGAGCGCCACGGGGCGGTTCACGTCGGCGACCCAGGCCACCGGCACCATCGCGATCGTCGATGGGGACTGCAGCGGCTCTGTTAACCTGACCTGGAACGCCACGAGGCAGTGAGGGCCCATGGATCGGCGACCCACCAATCGCGCCGCGGCCGCGGCCTTGGCCATCGTGCTCTGTGGCGCCTGCTCGAAGGATTCCTCCGGCCCCGCGCATCCGCATGACGGGGGGTGGACCGGGCTGATCGCGCAGAATCAGCCACTCAGCTTCCTCGTCGCCGAGGATGGCATCGTGATCGTGACCGCCGCTCTCCCCGTGTCCGGCGTCTCGTGCGCCGATACGATCGTCAGCCTGGTCGGTCGCGACCCGTCCGAGGCGGCCTTCGCGATCACCGGCGGGGGTTTTACCGTATCCTGGACGACGAGCCGGGGGACGCGATCGCTGACGGGCACGTTCGACGGCAGCTCGGCATCGGGCACCCTGAGCTTCGTCGACAACGTGTGCAACGACACGCAGAGCCTGTCATGGACGGCCACCAAAGCCGCCGGCGCGGACGTGAATCTCGCCGGCACCTGGACCGGGGAATTCAGCTCCAGTCAGTTCTCCCCCACGCCTGGGGAGATGACCTTGAGCCAGTCGGGTGCCGCGCTGACGGGATCGTGGAGCGCGCAGAGCGGCGGCTTCGGAACGGTGAGTGGCACCGTCACCGGGCGGGCGGCCACCTTCCAGCTGCAGCAGACTACCCCCGGGTGCAGCGGCAGCTTCGATGGGTATGCCGTCGTGGTCCCCTACTTCGGCGACCTGGTGTTCTTTTACAGCGGCGAGGATTGCCTCGGCCCCCACGTCAACGGCAGCGGCTTCGGGCAGCGGGCGCCGCTATCTGCCGGGATGAGAGCGCCAGGCGGTTCGGAACGGAGCATCACCCTGGATTGGTAGCGGTGGCCGAGGCCGGATCGCTCTGGCCTCAGGGGGAACGAATGTCAAACCGGATGGCTGCCGAGGGCTTCACGCTGTTGAGTGTCGCGATGGCGTTCTTCGTGTCCTCGTGTAGCGATGAGTCGTGTCAGCGATGCGATTTGTCGGGTAATGGGTATCAAGTCTGCCCCGAGATCACGAAGCAGTGCAGTTTCGGAACCATCGTATCGCAACAGTGTTCCGGGAGTGGTGGCGCGTCGAGTGGCTGCTGCGCTACCAGTCCCGACCAGATCTCCTGCAATGTCCTTGCCGACCAGTGGAATGGTCAGTATCGAGTCGTCGATGGCTTCATCTGGCTTGAGGTGGCGACGGACAAGTGTTTGGTGAAGGCAAGAATCGACCCCGTGGCCAGCGGTTGGATCACCGACACCATGAGCGAAGCCGAGCAGGAGCGCGTTATCGGTGACCGGATGACCCGATTCCATATGATGCGGAAGCCCGGAGGTTAAGCAGGTAGTGCCCCCATCCTCTCGAAGCGGACTGCCGCTTGCATACGGACGATCTCGACAACTGAGCCCGTGCAGTTGAGGCGGCTCGCTAGCGCACCTGCGTGGACGGAACCACGACCTGGGCCGTGAGCGCGTGCGCGATGCGGGTTCGGGAATCGGCGAAGTGGGCGCGCGTATACTCGTCCAGGCGAGTGGAGCCGAGGGCCCGCGCCAACTGGGTGTCGAGGCCGCTGAGGGTCTGGCGCGCCACGGTGCGCGCGTCCTCGGGCGTTCCCGGCGCCGGATTCACGACCATGCGCAGGAGCTCGACCACGTACATACGTTGGAGATCGCGCCGGATCGACCCGGTGCTGCGCGCCGCCGGGCTCCGCCGACCCTCGCCGCGTTGCGCAGGCGGCTTGCGCCGGATCAGGCGGTGATCGACTACGTGGTGCTCGATTCCGCGGTGGCGGCGCTGGTGCTGACCTCGGACGGCCCGGTGATCAAACGCCTGCCGGTGACGAGCGACAACGCTCCGCCAGCGAGTCGAGTTGCTTCTCGCCCGGCTCGTGCCCCGGCTCGGTACGCAGGTCGACACGGCTCATGCGAACTTCGACGAGCGGCTGGCGCCTAGCTCCACCAGGATCTGCTCGCTCCGATCGCACAGGAGCTGGGCGGTCGGACTCAACTCACGATGGTGCCGGAAGGACCGTTACACCTGCCACCGTTTCCGGCACTGGTGATGGAGCGTGCGCCGATCCAGTTCGTGCTCGACCGCTACACAATCGCGCTGGCCCCGTCATTGGGATTCCTCGGCGGCGCCGCCCAGGGCCCGGTTGGACGATTGATGGCGGTGCGCGGTTCGGGGCCCGTCGAAGGCTCCGACCGGGAGTTGACGGCCGTCACGGGCGCCTGGCAAATCCGTGGCGCTCTGATGCTGCGAGACTCCGCGACGACCGAGACGGCGATCCGGCGCCTGGCCCCCGGCCCTGCCGTACTCCATGTCGCCCTGGTGGTGCTCTCGGCCTGCGAGACCAATGCGGGCGGCCTCGGCGGCGAGGGCTTGCTCAGTCTCAGCCGCGCCTTCCTGCCACCGCCGACCTGATGGCCGCGTTCTATCGGGAGTTGGGCCGCGGGCGCCCGACGGCGGACGCGTTGCGTGAGGCCATGCTCGAGCAGCGCCGAGGGCGCTGGTCTAACCTCTTTCATTGGGCCGGGTTCATGCTGATCACGCGGTAACTCAGCTCAACTCAGCCGTCCTCAGCTCCGCGCGCGGTCACACTCCACCCATAACGCCGACATCTAGGTCACGAGCCCCCTGACCTAGGAGCCGGCATGCAGAAGCACATCTGGGACCGTGCCATGAACGGGCGCTTCGCTTCGCTGCACTGGAAGCTCGCGGTGCTCGGAGCCCTGCTCGGAACAGCCGCGCTCGCCGTGGGATGCAAGGAACCCACCGGCCAGGGCAAAGGCGAGATCAGCGGGCAGGTCAGCGACGCTGTGAGCGGGTCAGCGGTAGCCGGCGCCTCCGTCACCACTCAGCCGGCGACCGGCGCCGTCCTCACCGATGCCCAGGGCCGGTACACGATCAGCGACGTCGCGACCGGCTCCTACACTGTCAGTGCGGCCAAGGCCGGCTACTCGACGGGGACCGTACCAGTCTCGGTCAGCCGGGGGCAAACCGCCACCGCCAACCTGGCGCTCACCCCCATGGTGACGGTAGGGACGATCGCGGGCAAGGTAACCGACGCGGGCTCGGGGCAACCGATCGCCGGGGCTGCTGTGTCGACGCAGCCCGCCACCAGCGCCGCCACCACCGATGCCCAGGGGAACTACACGATCGCCAACGTGGCCGCCGGCAGCTACACGGTGACGGCCGCGAAAGCCGGCTATCAGAGCAACTCGACCGGCGTCACGGTCACGGCCGGCCAGACGGTCACAGCGAACCTCGCGCTCACCCCACTGCCGACGACCGGGACGATCGCGGGGCAGGTGACGGATGCGAGCAACGGGCAACCACTCACCGGGGCCGCGGTGTCGACCCAGCCGGCATCGGGAGCCGTTACCACCGACGCGCAGGGCAACTACAGCATAGCCAACGTCGCCCCGGGCAATTACACGGTGACGGCGGCGAAGGCCGGATACCAGAGCGGCTCGACCGGAGCCGCCGTCACGGCCGGCCAGACGGTGACCGCGAACCTGGCCCTCACGCCCTTGCCCACGACGGGGACGATCGCCGGGACCGTGACGGACGGGGGGACGGGGCAGCCTCTCGCCGGGGCCGCGGTGACGACGCAGCCGGCCACGAGCGCCGTGACGGCCGACGCGCAGGGCAACTACACCATCGCCAACGTGGCTCCCGGCGCCTACACGGTGACGGCGGCGAAGACCGGCTACCAGAGCGGGTCGGTCAACGTCACCGTGACCGCCGGCCAGACCGTCACAGCGGACATCGCGCTCGCCCAGGCAGTGAGCTACGACGGCAATTGGTCCGGCGTCACGTCGACGAGCAACCCGATCTCGTTCACGATCGCGAGCAACGCGTTCACCGAGTTCTCGATCGAGTTCGACGTGCCGCAATGCGGCGCGACGGTGGGGACGACGATCACCTACAACACGCCAAAGCCGATCACGGGGAACAGCTTCACGATCACCTCGAGCGGCGCGCCGCCGATTAACATGTCCTTCACCGTGAACGGTACGTTCACCTCGGGCACGAGCGCGAGCGGGACGGCGAGCTGGACGCTGCAGCTCTCACCCCCCGTGGGCTCGTGCAGCGCCTCGGGGAATGTGACATGGATGGCGACCAAGCAATAGCCCAACGATCCTGGCTGGGGCCCTAGCGCTTGCCTTGGGGCTCCTCCTGGTACTGGTGCTCGCCGCCTGCGGTGGCAACGGGAGCGGTGGCAGTGGCCCCACGGATTCGGGTGACTCGACCGAGGCGTTTAGTGGCAGCATACCGGAACCACCACAAGGTCCTCCAATCACTATTTCTCCATGTCGAGGGATGGGACGGTGGAGGCCGTGATGCAGTCGGTATCGCCGAGCGATGCCCAGTATTACTTCGTGCTCTGCAAGAGATCGATGCGGTGGCGGACGGTTGGATCGATAGCGCCATGAGCGAGACTGAGAAGGCGCGTAGAATCGGCGCGAGGATGGCCGGACTCTACGCGAGGTGGAGTCCACGGTCAGGCCGCAAGTGAGAATCTAGGCCTGGAGGGGTCGATGCACGCGATTCGCCTGGGGTGATGCCTGCTATCTCCTTTACGCTGCTGCATGCGGCCCCCGCGCTCGATGCGCAGAACTCCTGCGCGCACGTGGAGGTCGGCCTCGACCAGATGGGCCAGCGAGTTCGCAGCCCCGACGGCAACTGGCGCTACATGACTCCGCGGTTCGGGCCAGTGGCCAGGGACGGTCGGACTTGGTGGTGGGCGGAGGAGCTGACGCATGAGGCGGCCGCGCTGCGGGAGCTGTTCGGAGACTGCCTGCAACAGGTTCCGATCGTGGCCGCGCTGGCCGGTATCTACTACCGGAGTCCGGACGGACGCCTGATGCCCGGTCAGAGCATTCCCGTGTATAAGAACGGGCAGTACCGCCCCACCGAAGCCCGCCTGTACACGACCGACAGCGCTCACCTCCTGATCAACCGGCGCGACTTGTATGGCCTGGTGACGATCTCCGGAGGCGCGGGGTGGCTCGAGGTAGTGTGCCGGCTCGACCGGTGCAAGCCTGATCAGGTTGCCCGCCTAACCGGTTCCGTGAGACAGATGGCAGAGTGGCTCACCGCGCGCCCAGCGGGGGGAGGTCGCCTCGCCAAGGCTACCGGGAAGTTCGAAGCGGGCCGCCTTCAGGTGGAACTCGAGCTGGATAGCCGCTCGGAGGGAGGGGAGCCGGAGATCGTCGTGCTGCCGCCGCCGCTCCCTCCCCGATGACGAGCCCCGTCCCCTCCGCCGTCGCCGCGATCGCCCGCCGCAGCTCGGCGATCGCGGCGTTGCTGTGGCCCGCCGCTTTCAACCGGCGGTTCATCTCCACCGCCTTCACCGCGGCCTTGAGCGTCCCCAGCGCCAACGTCGCACAGCGGGGGCGCGCATCCGCTACGTCGCGCCCGACGAGATCCATCATTTGCTCGTAGGTGAAATCGAGTACCTCGGCGAACGTTGGCCGTTGACGATTGGTGCGCTCGGCCAGAATCGACGCCGCCGCCTGGCTCAGCGTGCACCCCGTGCCCTCGAAGGTGACGGCCGCCACCCGATCGTCCACCGGATCGGCCCTGAGATGCAACGTGATGAGGTCGCCGCATCCGGGATTGCCGCCCGGCACCGAGACGTCGGCGCCGGGCAGCACGCCCGCATGGTGCGGCCGCTTGGCGTGATCCACGAGCCAAGCGATCCGCGTCTCGCGATCCATCACGGCTTCTCGATCGCCGCGCGGACCGTGTTGCCCCACTCGGTCCAGCTCCCATCGTAGTTACGCACCTGCTTGAAGCCGAGCAGGTAGGTGAGCGCGAACCAGGTGTGCGACGAGCGCTCGCCGATGCGGCAGTAGGCGATCACGTCCTGGTCAGCTTTGAGACCGTTCTCCTGTTCGTAGATCGTCCGCAGCTCGCTGGCTGGCCGGAAGGTGTGGGTATCGGGGTTGATCGCCCGTCCCCACGGGATGCTCTTCGCGCCGGGGATGTGTCCCCCCCGCAGCGCCCCTTCATTGGGGTACTCGGGCATGTGCAGCCGCTCGCCGCGGTACTCCTCCGGGCTGCGCACGTCGACCAGCGCCTTCTTGGCTTGCACGTGAGCCGTCACCTGGTCGCGGAACGAGCGAATCCGGGCGTCGTCCCGATCCTGCACCGTGATATTCCCTGCGGCGACCGTGGGCACCGCCGTCTCGAGCGGGCGATCCTCATCGACCCAACGCAGCCGCCCACCGTCCATCACGCAAAGGTTCTCGACGCCGAACAGCTTGAACACCCAAAACGCGTAGGTGGCCCACCAGTTGTTCTTGTCGCCATAGAACACGACGGTCGTGTCCTGGTTGATTCCCTCGGCGCGAAGCAGCCGCTCGAACCGGGAGCGGTCGACGTAATCGCGGATCAGGGGATCGTTCAGGTCCGCCACCCAGTCGATCTTGACGGCTCCGGGGATGTGTCCGGTCTCATAGAGGAGCACATCTTCGTTCGACTCGAGCAACCGAACCTTGGGATCGTTGCGGTGATCGGCCACCCATTGAGTGGAGACCAGGACCTCGGGGCGCGCGTAACCGCGCGCGGCGAGGTCGGTGACGGGAGCGAGTGTCTGAGGCATGGGATTCCTCCTTATGTCAAAAAAGAGTGCGGCCGCCGCCCGGGTTCTAAAAGGGCGGCGGCCGCGGCTGACCAGGGGCACTGGGTCCGTTAGGTGACGACTGCCTCCGCCCCGTGCATCCGCACGGGGTTCCGGGTACAGAGGCAAGCCTGCGTCCGAAACTGCATACGGGCTAAGTAGACAGCCGGGGCAGCAGAGTCAAGACGTCACTAGCGCACCTGCGTCGCCGGAATCACGACCTGGGCGGAGAGCGCCTGGGCAATTCTCACCCGGGAGTCGGCAAAGTGCGCCCGGGTGTAGGCATCCAGCCGGTTGGACGCGAGGGCGGTTCCCAGCCGGGTGCGCAGCTCGGCCAGGGTCTGACGCGCCACGGTGCGCGCGTCTTCGGGCGTTCCCAGCGGAGGATTCACCACCATCCGCAACAACTCGACCAAGTACATCCGCTGCAGGTCACGACGGATGGATCCAGTATTGCGCGCCGCACCCGCCTCGGACCAGATGGCCGCCGTCATCGACTGGAACACGTCCGGGATCGTGACGACGGCTGTCCCTGCGGCCGCGCGCAGCTCGTTGTCGCGGATCCTGGCCATCACGTCCGGATCGAGCAACAGACTGACCAGAATCGACTGAAAGGTCAGGGCCCAATCGTGCAGCGGGAAATCGATGCGCCCCTCGCCGAAGGGATTGGCGCCCCAGTGCCACCACCGGGACGGGGCGAGCCGGTTGAGCAGCTCCGGCCGGAACTTGTAGGCATTTTCTCCCAAGCCCGCCTGCGTGATGAACGCGAGTGCCTCCCGCTGCTTGGCGGCGGGCACGGGCGTGAACGCGGGTCGCGCGTCCGGGTCCCCGCGATGGTCGCGGGCCGTATACACGCCGGAGAGGTACTTGGTCGTCACGAGGGTGGCGTACCAGCGCTGGAACAGCAGATCCACGAACCCGCTGCGCAGCCGCGGGTACCCTTCGCCGGGCGCGATGAGACGCGTCTCGAGGGAATCGAACAGCCGATTCACCAGGGTGACCTGCTCCTTGGCCCAGCCGATCGGGTCGGACGTCTGGTCCCAGCGCGTGACGTTGGGATCGGCCCCGAATCCCGCGAAGCCGGCGTCCTCGTCGGAGCCGTAGACGTGGTCGGGGTGGGCGGCCTGGCTCGCGATGCGGGACAGGCCGGGACGCTCATCGTCCGGCGTCTCGGTGCCGATGGTGGCGTACCCGTAGGCGATCGCCCATCGATCGTAGGTGCCGATGGTGGTCGAGTAGTAGTCACCCTGCTGACTGCGATCGAGGGCGATGGCCGGCGGGTTGTAATCCATCACCGACGACGAGGTGCCGTGAGTGCTGGTGAACTCCCGGTCGCCGAGCGAGGCCAGGGCGATGCCGGAGGTGCCGCGGAAGTTGTGCCGCAGTCCCAGGGTGTGCCCCACCTCGTGCATCACCAGCTCCTTCAGCGCCTGGCCGATGAACTCCTTCGGGACCGGGGCGCCGGGCGGGATCGCGCCGCTCGCGGCGAGCGACGCCCGGAGCATGGTGCCGTAGCGCGGCAGGCCGCCCGCGTAGCGGCACAGACGCCGGAGCCGGCCGTGCGGATCCCGGCGCAGCAGCGAGTCCTCCTCGAACACCGCGCGCGTCATCGCTTGGGGTCCCGCGTATTCCCGGTATTCCCCCTGCCAGTACTGAATCCACGAGGCGGCGATGAGAATGTCGGCGTTCAGGATCTCGCCCGTCCGGGGATCGACATCCGAGGGGCCGATCGCATAGGTCGAGAAGAAGTTGGCCATCCACCGTACCGTGCTGTAGCGCGCGTCCTCGGCGCTCCACAGCGTGTCGTCGGGAGCGTCGAGCACCTGGATCGCGTTGCGGATCCCGGCGGCTTCAAAGGCGCGGTTCCATTCCAGGATGCCGGCCCGGACGGCGGGGCGCCATTCGTGGGGAATCGTGCGGTCGAGATAGTAGGTAATGGGCCGGACCGGCTCGCTCACCGCGGAGTCGGGGTCCTTCTTGTCGAGCCGCCACCGGTTCACGTAGCGCACGAAGAAGGTGTTCGCCGTGTCGCGTGAGAAGTCCAGCATCGCCGAGATGAAGTAGCCCACCCGGTCGTCGGCATAGCGGGGTCGCATCGGCGCGGCGGGCAGCTCGACCAGCGAGTAGTGCACCGTGAGCGGGAGATAGCGATAATCGGGCACCGTCTGGATGCCCAGCGGCTTGGAGGCCGTAAAGCTGATGCGCGCCTCCGCCTCGAGGTTGGTGGGAAACATGCGGAGGCTCTGGAACGCGGACCGGTCGCGATCCAGCGTCACGCCGCCGCGGATGTGCAGCGCCTGCACGAGGAAATCAAAGTACCCGCCGATGTCCGCCCAGTCCGAGACGAGAAACGGCGTCAGGTCGATGAGCACGTCCCGGGTCGAATCCTGCACGCTCGCGATGGGGAACGCGTAGGCGACCGCATTGCCGAACGAGTAGCGTACGGTGTGCGCCATCGGCGTGCCCGGGGCGGCCGTGAGGTAGGGGTTGACGATCACCAGCTCCACCTTGGTCGGCGCGCGGTGGAAGCGGACCAGATCCGAGCGGAGATCCGTTCCCCCGTCGAGACCGAAATCGCCCAGCCCCTGCGCGAGCTCGGTGACGAGCAGCAGGTCGCGATCGAATTGCTCGGGCCGCAGCGCCAGGTACACGTTGTCCCGCTTCAGGTACGCGGTGAACAGCCCGTGCACCGGCCGGGCATCCTTGGTCACATCGGCCCACGGCTTCCAGGGGACGTCTTTCTTGGCGGTGTCGGCCTGGGCGGTGGGGGTGGTGACGGGTTTGGCGGTGCCACGGGCGCAGGCGACGAGCGAGACGGCGAGGATGAGGGCGAACCAGAGTCGGACCATGGCGGCGCTCGGAATGGGGGAGGGTGTGATTCTAAGATCTGGCCCACCCGGCGGAAGAGGCCCGATGCGGAAGCCATCGGGGGTTGACCTAAATGCAAGCCCCCGCTTAGCTTTCAAGTCTGTTTCGGAACTTTTTGGCCCGGGTCCCCGAGGGGTATGCCGACCATCAATCAGCTCGTCCGGCGCGGTCGTCGCGACGTCGCGAAAAAGGAAAAGGCGCCGGCGCTGCGCGGCAACCCGCAGAAGCGTGGGGTGTGCACGCGCGTGTATACGACCACGCCGAAGAAGCCGAACTCGGCGCTCCGCAAGGTGGCCCGCGTGCGGCTCACCAACGGCTTCGAGGTGACCGCGTATATCCCGGGCGAGGGGCATAACCTGCAGGAGCACTCGATCGTCATGATCCGCGGCGGCCGCGTGAAGGACCTGCCGGGCGTGCGCTATCACATCATTCGCGGCACGCTGGACGCCGCCGGGGTGAACGAGCGCAAGCAGTCGCGCTCGAAGTACGGGGCCAAGCGGCCCAAGCCGGCGGGCCAATGAGCCGCCGCAAGAAGGCGGTGCGCCGACCGGTGCCGGCCGACCCGCGCTACGACAGCCAGACCGTGTCCAAGTTCGTGAACAACCTCATGAACCGGGGCAAGAAATCACTGGCGGAGCGCGTGTTCTACTCGGCGATGGACTTGATCGAGCAGCGCACCGGGCAGCCCGGCGTGAACGTGTTCAAGCAGGCCCTGTCGAATGTGAAGCCGGCGCTGGAGGTGAAGTCGCGCCGGGTCGGGGGCGCGACGTACCAGGTGCCGGTCGAAGTCCGGCCGGAGCGGCGCACGGCGCTGGCGATGCGCTGGATCATTTCCTACACCCGCGCGCGCCGCGAGAAGGACATGTCGGAGCGCCTCGCCGCGGAGCTGATTCTCGCGTCGAAGGGTGAAGGCGAGTCGATCAAGAAGAAGGAAGACACGCACCGGATGGCGGAAGCCAACCGGGCATTTGCCCACTATCGCTGGTAGGGGTGGGTTGACCCCGGGGCGGTGCCCCGGGGGAACGCCTAAACCGACAACTCGGGACCCTGGTTTAAGGGATCCTGCATCGAGGGGGCCTGGCCCCCCGATGGTGGCGGAGCGAGACCGGCCCGGATGGGCGTCACGGTCGCCCCGTCTTTTTGCTGAGTAAAGGACTGCCATGCCGCGGACGACACCGCTCGACCGGATTCGCAACATCGGCATCATGGCGCACATCGATGCCGGGAAGACGACGACGACCGAGCGCATCCTCTATTACACGGGCCGCACCTACAAGCTGGGTGAGGTGCACGAAGGTACGGCCACGATGGACTGGATGGAGCAGGAGCAGGAGCGGGGGATCACGATCACGTCCGCCGCGACGACCTGCTTCTGGCCCCGCCGCAACAACCAATACCGCATCAACATCATCGATACGCCGGGACACGTCGACTTCACCGTCGAAGTCGAGCGCAGCCTGCGCGTGTTGGACGGCGCCGTCGCCGTGCTCGACGCGGTGGGCGGCGTCGAGCCGCAGACGGAGACGGTATGGCGCCAGGCGGACCGGTACGGTGTGCCGCGCATCGTGTTCGTGAACAAGATGGACCGCGTCGGCGCGGACTTCCACCGCTGCCTGGCGATGGTCCGGGAGCGGCTCGGCGCCAAGGCGATCCCGGTGCAGCTGCCGCTGGGCTCGGGTGAGCTGTTCACCGGTGTGGTCGACCTGATCCGCCAGATCGAGATCGTGTACGACGACGAATCCATGGGCAAGAAGTACGTGGAAGGGCCGGTGCCCCAGGCGCTCGAACAGCAGGTGGCCGAGCTGCGCCACCAGATGTTGGAAGCCGCCGTGGAGCACGACGACCAGATCCTGCACAAGTACCTCGACGGCCAGCCGCTGACCGAAGACGAAATCCGGCTCGTGCTGCGCAAGGCGACCATCGCCGGGCACGTGGTGCCCGTCATCGCCGGCGCCGCCTTCAAGAACAAGGGCGTGCAGCAGCTGCTCGACGCCGTGATCGACTACCTGCCGGCGCCCGTCGACGTCCCCGGGATCCAGGGCCACCAGCCGCACCACGACGCGACGCACACCGAGCGGCATGCCACCGATGACGAGCCGTTCGCCGCGCTGGCGTTCAAGATCGCCACCGATCCCTACGTGGGAAAACTGACGTTCTTCCGCGTCTATTCGGGCGTGCTGGCCGCCGGATCCTACGTCTACAACAGCAGCAAGGATCGCCGCGAGCGCATCGGCCGGCTGCTGCAGATGCACGCCAACAAGCGCGAGGAGATCGAGGAAGTCCGCGCGGGCGACATCGCCGCGGCGATCGGCTTGAAGGACACCAAGACCGGCGACACGCTCTGCAGCGAAGAAGATCCGATCATCCTCGAGGCGATGCGGTTCCCGAATCCGGTGATTTCCGTCGCCATCGAGCCCAAGACCAAGGCCGACCAGGACAAGCTCTCGATCGCGTTGCAGAAGCTGTCCGAAGAAGATCCGACCTTCCGCGTCCACACCGATACCGAGACCGGGCAGACCATCATCTCCGGGATGGGCGAGCTGCATCTCGAGATCATCGTCGACCGCATGAAGCGGGAGTTCAAGGTCGAAGCGAACGTAGGCCGCCCGCAGGTGGCCTACCGGGAGACCGTGCGCAAGCGCGTCGAGTACGTGGAAGGAAAGTTCATCCGCCAGACCGGCGGCCGCGGCCAGTACGGGCACGTGGTGATCCATATGGAGCCCGGCGAGCCCGGGACCGGCTTCGTGTTCGAGGACCGCATCGTGGGCGGGACGATTCCCAAGGAATACATCGGGCCGGTGGAGCAGGGGGTGAAGGAAGCGCTCGAGAACGGCGTGCTCGCCGGGTACCCGATGGTCGACGTCAAGGTGGAGCTGGTCGACGGCTCCTACCACGACGTGGATTCGAGCGAGATGGCGTTCAAGATCGCCGGGTCGATGGCGGTGAAAGAAGCGGCCCGCCAGGCGAGCCCGGTGCTGCTCGAGCCGATCATGGACGTGGAGGTGGTGACGCCGGGCGACTATATGGGCGACGTGATGGGCGATCTCTCGTCGCGGCGCGGCAAGATCGGCGGCATGACGCAGCGCGCCGACGCCCAGGTGGTCGCCGCGAGCGTGCCGCTGTCGGAGATGTTCGGCTACTCCACGACGCTGCGGTCGATGAGCCAGGGCCGCGCGATTTATTCGATGCAATTCAGCCACTACCAGGAAGTGCCGAAGTCGAAGGCGCAAGAAATTGTCGCGAAAGTAAAAGGCTAAAGGCGCTATCAGCCATCGGCTTTCAGTTTGGCCGATCGCTGACAGCCGAATGCTGACAGCGCATTTACGACACGAGGAACGAAACGACCATGGCGAAAGCAAAATTCGAGCGCACCAAGCCGCACGTGAACGTGGGGACGATCGGGCACGTGGACCACGGGAAGACGACGTTGACGGCGGCGCTGACGAAGGTGGCGGCGGAGAAGGGGTGGGGGACGACC
>Ga0187893_10007931_pt1 | contig 17063 bp, 4 predicted proteins | sample MA1701074metaG_FD_139574 | JGI IMG/M metagenome (GOLD analysis project Ga0187893, IMG submission 139574) | White microbial mat communities from a basaltic lava cave in the Kipuka Kanohina Cave System on the Island of Hawaii, USA - MA170107-4 metaG ...
TGGCGAAATCCGTCAGGCCAATCAGCGGCGGGAGGTTCAGCCGCCTGGCGGCTTCGACGACCAACTGGCCGACGCTGATCGAATTGAGATGCAGGTCGCTCAACATGCGGCTGTCGTCGCGGATGGCGCTGGCCGGAAGTTCGGCGCGCTGGGCGACGAGCGTGCGTACCAGTTCGAGTGGCGGCGGAGTGCGCCCGTCCTCGGACGCAGAAAGCTGAGAAGGAGATGAGGCTTCGGAATATTCTTGAGCACCGGAAGAGACGACGCTTTTGCGCCCGCGGACGGGCGCACTCCGGTCGATCACCGGCGCCAGTTCGCACGGGTTGACGAAGAACCTGGGCCGCCAGTCGAGGTTGAAGGGACGGATAAATCGCCCACGGAACAACGCCTCGTGGTTGATCGGAGCACCCAGCGCAAACGCCGCGCCAACCGCATGCCACAATCCTTTGAGCGACGTCCCACCCGCATCCAGCGCGACGATTGGGACTCGCACCGAGTCAGCCGCGAGTCCGGCCAGCACTTCGCCCGGGCCGACTTCGACGAACAGGTCCACCCCTTCAGCCGCAGTCGTCACCGCCTCGATGAACTTCACCGGAGATGTCACCTGCCGGCAGAGGAGATCGCGCAGATCGTCCTCGGGCCGCAAGACAGCGCCGGAAACAGTGGAGACGACGTGACGCTGCGGGGCTTCCATTCGTTCCTGCAAAAGTTGTTGCACCAGCACGGGGGCAGCGGCAGCCACGAGCGGCGTGTGGAAGGCGTGCGAGACGGGCAGCTTCACCGCGCGCCAGCCTCGGGCCTGCGCGCGTTCTGTCACCGAGGAAATGGCGGTGGCTTCGCCGGCCACGACTGTCTGGCGAGGCGAGTTAAAGCCGACGATGGACACTACCGTGCCATTCAGCAGTTGGCGAACGTCGTCTGCCTTTGTGGCAATGGCGGCCATCGCGCCCGTAGGGCTGCCCAGTTCGGCCATCGCCTTGCCGCGCACGCGCGCGACGCGAAGCAGCGCGGATTCATCGAATGCGCTGGCCCAGTGCAGCGCAGTGATCTCCCCAAGGCTGTGCCCGACGGCGATGGAAGCGCTGATGCCGAGATCACTGAGCACCCGAAGCGCACCGAGCGACGCGGTGACAATCGCAGGCTGCGCTACGTCGGTGGCGACGCCGTCGCTGTTCAATGGAAGGTTTGCCGCTTCGTAGATTTCACGCGCGTGATCAAACCGGCGGCGGAGCATTCCGCCGTCGAGATGCGGGGGCGAGCCCTGGCCAGGGAAAAGGAATCCAATGCGCGGCGTGGTCGAACCGCTGCCAAGAAACACGCCTGACTCGAAATCAAGCTGGCTCGTCGCGCCATCGAGAAGCAGGGAACGGAGGGTACCGAGGCGCTGCGCGAGTTCGGCGGGGGATGAGGCGGTGATGGCGGCGCGGCAGGCGTGTTGCGTGTTGCGCGTTGCGTGAGGAGCGTTGGCCAGCTCGGCGGCGAGATCGGCCAGTTCGGAACGCGAGAGGCGCGCGGCGAAAGCCAGCACCTTCTCAACCTGGCCGAGGAGTGACTCCGCATCCGTTGCGGCGAACAAGAACAGTTCGAAGTCTTGCGCGGAACCGGCCAGTGCGCATTCGCGGGGCGTGAGCTTGCGACGACGTTCGCTCGTGGCGCTCTCCAGCGTGACATGAGTGTTCATCCCGCCGAAGCCCATCGCGCTCACGCTGGCGCGGAGCGGGCGGTCACTCGGCCACGCTTCGGGTTCGCGCAAGACGCGGAGGGCTGCCTTGTCGCGGCTTAATTCCGGGTGTGGTCTCTCGCAGCCCGTTGTGGGCGGGAGCGTCTGCGTCTGCACGACCATCGTGGCTTTGAGCAAACCGGCGATGCCGGCGGCGGCTTTGGTGTGGCCGATGTTGGCCTTGATGGAACCGATCGCGGCGGGCGGGGCATCGGGGCGGGCTTCACGGCGGGCGCGGGAAATCACTTGTAACTCGGTAGCGTCGCCGACACTCGTGCCCGTGCCGTGGCCCTCGAAGTAGCCAACCGTGTCGATGCCGTAGCCGGCGCGGCGATAGGCGCGGCGGAGGGCTTGAATCTGACCATCGACTTCGGGCCGTGTAATGCCGCCCGCACCGTCTGACGAAATGCCCCAGCCGCGGATGCTCGCGTAAATGCGGCGACCTTGGGCGATGGCGTCCTCGTGGCGCATGAGCACGACGAAACCGCAGCCTTCCCCCGGCCAGAAGCCGGCGGAGCGCGCGTCATACACGCGCATGAGTTCGGGCGCGAGCGCGCCGGTCTTGGCGAAGCCGACGATCTCGAACGGGTCGAGGCTCAGGTCCACACCGCCGGCCAGCGCCACATCCAGGTCGCCAGCGGCCAGCGACGAGCAGGCGTTTGCAACGGCGAGCAACGACGAGGCGCACGCGCCGTCAATCGAGTAGCCGCCGCCTTTGAAATCAAATTGGTTGCAGATGCGCCCGGCGATGGTGTTGGAGAGACCGCCGGCAAGTGTCTCCTCGCCGACCGGCGGGAACGGCGCCTTGTACTGTTCTTCCAGCCGTTCGAGGAACTCGGTGCGCTGCTCCGCCGTCCAGTCTTGTTCGTTGAGAGCAGAGTCGAGCACGCGGCGCACATAAGGCCAGCGCAGGCGCATGAGGTTGGCGCGGGAAAATTCGCCGGTGAGTGTATTGCCGAGCACGACCCCGGTTGTCGTGCGATCGAGACCATCACCGTTTTGAAAACCGGCGTCCGTCAGCGCGCGCGAGGCCACGTCGAGCGCGAGCCAATGGGCGAGGTCGGCTGAACGGTAAGTGCTGCCGACGACACGGAAGGCCACGCGATCGAATTCGTAGCCATCGATGACGGCGGCCTCGGCGGCGTAGGTGCGGTCAGGCGAGTGTGGGTCGGTATCGAAGTAGTCTTCGGAACGGAGGCGCTCGGCGGGAATCCACCGGAAGGCGCGGCGCTGGGCGAGCACGTTCTCCCAAAGCTCCGCCGGCGAGCGCGCCTCGGGGTACACGCACGACATGCCGACGATGGCAATCGATCCAGTCACACGCTTTGTCAGTTCTGAGCGGCGGAGGCGTCATGCCCTTCACACGCGCACATTGTCATTCACTACAGAAGATTCGAATCGAGCACGATTACACGCTGCTCTTCTCATCACTGGCCGCCACCCGCGAGGCTGGTTTGGGCCGTTCCCAAGCCAGGCGCGGCCACCAGCGGCTTTTCCGGCGCGGCCTGATTGGCCGGCCGCCCCTTCATTTTGTTGTAAATCGCCCAGATATGCAGCGACGCGCCGCGGATCGCGCACACCGTCACCAAGGCAAAGAAAAGTCCGAACACCAGGTGCATGACCTGGATGATGCCATACACCATCGCGACGGAGAAACCGAAGGCGGCCTGGCGCCACGGCTTGAGCGGCGTCGTTGCCGGATCCGGAATCATGTAAAGCGTGAAGAGGATGAAGGCGGCGCTGGTCATCGGCGTGAGCGGGACGTGCAAGGGAGTGCCATACACCGTCGCCCGCACCAGACCCTGGACGATGAAGCCCAACACCCACGCCCCGACCAACGGCAGTCGGCCCGTGAAGAACGCGTGGATGATGATGCCGGTGAAAAGTACGACGCCCGGCAACAGCCAGTCGCCCCAGCCCATCAGGTTTTCGGTGAAGTGATACGGAGGCGCGAAGCCCACGGAGGGGAAGAGAACCAGCGTGGCCGCGACGCCGAAGTTCGATGGGTTGAAGATGTGCTGGTAATGCCCGTTGCCCACCGGCGCGCGGAAAATGACTTTCGAACCGATGGAGAGCACGACGGCAAAGACGACGGGCCAGAGGCGTTCGTTCGCGTAGAGCAACATGGCACAAGCGAAGCCGGGAATGATCGCGGCGGGAAGGAAGTTGAGGAAATTGCCGAGGCCACCGGTGAAACGGAGTTCGCGGTTCTTGGCCTTTGCGTCCACCCAGTCCAGAAGCATCTGCACCGCGATGGCCGCGGCGACGGCGACCACGGGCGTGGCCCAGGATTGCTCGAAGCCGAGCACGGTATGGCCAAGCACGTTCCAAATGATCATCAGGATGCAGAAATACCAGAGCGCGAACAGGCGCAGCTTGGGATTCTTGTTCGGGTAGAACAGGACGGTGGTGTTGAAAGCCGGTGTTTTCATTGCGCGCCTTTCATGACGGCGACCTGCGCCGGTCTTTCGCCGAGCCGAATAGTATGCCAGCCGGGAGCAAGCATGATGGTTGAGACGTGTGCTTTTCCTGTGTGGTCGCGCCACTTTAACTCGACGTTCAGTTTCGCGCCAGCAGGAACATCACCCAGGCCGAGATGAATGTCGGGACTGCGCCGGCCCGAATGACCGCTACCGCCATCCACTTGGGCGACGAGTTTGCGTCCATCAGACAATTCCACCGCGGCGACGGCACCGATGGCCGGACGGCCGGCTAAGTCGCGGCCCGGATGTCTCGGGCGGGCGACGAGACCTTCGCCCTGCGCGGAATCAACGGGCAACAACAGATGCAGCCCGAGGAACGCACCGGGCTTTGGCGCTTCGTTGTGAAAAAACCAGGACGGCTCCCATTGGTTGGCGAGCGCGAAGTCGAGCCGGCCATCGCCATCGACGTCGGCGGTTGCGATGCCCTTGCTGACCATCGGTTCACCAAGCCCGATGAGCGGCCCGATGTCGTGGTAGCGGCCATCTTCGCCGCGCACAAAAAATGGATCGAGGTCATGGCCGCTGAGATCGGCGCCGGGCTTGAAGTTCGGCCAGAATTTCGGATTGTGGACGACCTGATCGTTGCTGGTGCCGAGCGCCTGGAGTTCGGGCCAGCGATTGATTTTACCCTTGATGAAGCCACATGCCTGGACGGCTTCGAGCACGCCATCATTATCGAAGTCGGCCAGCTTGCTGTCCCAGCCCCAGCCGCTGCGGGACAGGCCGAGCTTCTCGGCAGCGTGGAAGTAGGGCGCAACGCCGCGCTTCATGGCGGCCACATCGCCGGTGCTCTGCCAGAGGAAATGGCTCTCAGTGAGACCGAACTCGGTGGCGATGTTGCTGACGTAGATGTCCGGCAGGCCGTCGCCGTTCACGTCACCGAAGTCACAGCCCATGCCTTTGAAGGAATCCTGGTTGAGCACGCAGCTTTTCGGCGTGGTGAAATCGCGGCGTCCTTCGAGCACGGCGAACTCCAGGTGGCCAGGCCTGGAGCGATTGTGCAGCAGGCGGTCGGGCCCGAAGTCGAAGCCGAAATATATTTCGGGCAGCAAATCGCCGTCAAGGTCCGCCGCTCCAATGGCGAGCGTCCAACCGCGGTTGACTTCCTCTGGCAAGACACCTTCGACTCGCCTGAACTGCGCCGTTGGATTGGCGCCCTTGCTCGCGGACTGCCAGAGGAAGAAATGTTTCAGTCCGCCATTGAGCGCCTTGCCTTTGCCTTCGTGCAACACCTGGACGCCACCGGCTTGCGCGTCGAGGATGCGGGCGCCGTCCTGAAAATAATTCCCGATGAGCAAATCCACGTGGCCGTCGCCGTCAAGGTCGGCCTGGGTCGCTCCGTTGGAGAACCAGCGTTCGCCGCTGGTCGTCAGCTCCGTGGCGGCGAATTCGGCGCGGGCAAGTTTGGGCTGGGATGCGGAGGCCGGCGTCTTGCGCAGGTGAATCACGGGCGTCCGGCCCCAGAAGTACACGAGCACGTCGATAAGGCCATCCTCGTTGAAGTCGCCGGCCACCGTGCCCATCGGCGCCGTCGTGCGCGCGTCATAGGGCAACGGCGCGGCGTCGAGCGCAAAGGGTTGGTAACGTTGGCCGGTTCCCGGCGCGGGCGCGACGGTGACCAGGTCGGTGCGCGGATCGACGTGGATGAGATCGTTGGGCAGGCCATCGCCGTCGAGGTCAGCAAACGTGACGGCCGCGCCGAGCGTGGAAACCCAGGCGGAGATGCGGCTGAGGCTGGGATGAACTTCGCGCACCGATTTGTGCGGTACGCCGGGGATTTCCGGGAGCGGCAATTTCTTGAACTGGAAACGGCTGGCGAGCTTCGCCAGTTCCTCGGGCGGCGTTTCCGCCGGGCGGGCCAGCAGATAAAGCACGGTCACGAGGACGAGCGCAACGAGGGTCGCGGAGTAGTAGCGGAGAGATTTCATGAGTCGCTGTTTTGAGAATACACCCCCAGGAGAGGGAACAGAAGGCGGGAGGCTCTGGAGGTTACGGGGCACACGGCGCGCACAAAGTCCGGGGAATTCTCTCTTGGGGGAGAGGGCCGGGGTGAAGGCAGTCCAATCCGTTTCATCGCGTTACTTCACGGGGTTGAAAGAATCTCTGTTGAATCCGTTGCCGCCAGATTTCGTAGGCGGGCTGTGCGCCGTCGGCGGGAAGATTTTCCAGAGCCTCGTCAGAAACTTGCGCGGCTTCGGCGGCGCTCAGTCCGCAAAGGATGCCGCAGGCGAGGTCGTAATACGGCTTGAGATTGTTGGCACGCTGGCGGGCTTTGGCGGCGAAGGCGGCGCCTTGGGCCAGTTGTGGGACAAATGGGCGGGCGGCGTCACGGAGAGATTGGAGTTCAGCTTCGCTCACTTCACCAGCATAAACAGCCGCCAACCCGACACCACTCCATAAATCACCGCGCCGCTCCGGCGAAAACCCGGCGATGGTTTGCGCGATGCGATTGACTTCAGTGCCTTCGACGAACCACAGACACCGGCCAAAGCCCTGGTCGAAAACGCGGCAAGCGTAACCTTGCACGCGGCCGGGCAGCGGCCCGCCCACCAGATAACGCGGGAAGTGAAAGAAGGCTTCGTGAAAACCGTAGCCGTCCACGATCAGCCAACGCAGGAGGGGATCGAAGCGGGAGATAAACTTTTCCACGCGGCCGGGCATCCGCGCCAGCACCCACCCGGCGCCGACGTGGACCATGTAGGCGTGGGGATCACCCGGCCCTGCGAGAAACTTCGCTGTGCGCGGGCGGTTCCAGGGCGTGAGACGGTCAAGCAGCGCAAGCGCCATCGCCGCGCCTTCGTAGGCAAAGCCGCGGAAGTCGAGGGCGGTGGCTTCGAGTCTGGGGACCAGCACGGCGTGCGTCGAATTCTCCAGCGCCGCGCGGTAGCCGGCAGTGAACGCGACCCCGACCTGTTCCAGCCGGGCGCGCACCGCCGCGTTGCCACCGCGAAAACCCCGCCGCTCAAACGACGTTTCCCGCGGCGAGATGTCCAACAACCATTTGAGCAACGAACCCAAAATCGAACCCTCTCCGAAAGCGCCTACTGTTCCTGCAACTCGACATGGGTCGGCTCGGAGGATGGAGACCATGTCTGGCCGCCATCGAGGCTAAGCTCGGTAAAGATGTCGAAGAAACTGTCCACGTTGAAAGGCCGGCTCAGGCTGGGCGAGTCAGTTACTCTCGTCAGGCCCATCGACCGGCGCGTTGGGCTTTCGCGCAACCGGACACCTGGCGTGCCCGCAACGGGAATCAGCGCCTCCAACCGGAGCATTTCAGTGTCAAACTTCATCACGCCACCGGGCATCATGGTTTGATCGACCATCACCTGGACCAAGGACTGCGCCTGTCCCTCCTGCCAGGTTTGACCGCCATTCACCGAGAACTCGAACAGCAGGGGAGCCGGAAACTCAAAAATATCCGGCGGACAGGTCAGGCAGGGCCAAGGCCGTGGAATGATGGGCGGAATGCGGATGCTGTGGCGGTAACGTCGGGCCAGAAGGCCGTTGGGGAAGCGCGTGATCTCCACTCTCGGACTGTTGTAGCTGCCCGCCGGTGGGAAGGTAGCCGTCGCTTGGCCCACTGGCGGCGGCTGCGCCGTCAGGATCACGTGCGACGGCTTGCGACCCGCCGACCAGGTCTGGCCGCCATCCAAACTGATATCGGTGAAGATGTCGAAGAAGCTGCCAATCCGATAGCCGCTCGGTTCCGCAGCAGTCAATCCGGGCACCTGCCGAAGCGTCGTCATGCCCAGCGATTTTCGCGTTGGGCTTTCACGGATCATGACGCCAAGTGGCAGTGTCCCGCCCGAGATATCGAGCTTGAGTATCTCCGTCTCATAATGATCGCGCCAGTCTTCGCTCGTCGAGCCAATCAGGTCCACCTCCACCACCACGTCGGCGGGCGCGGCAGCATCGTTCCACGTCTGGCCTGCGTCCCTGGACCATTGGAACCGGATGTCCGTATCGAACCGGTAGATTTCCGGAGGACACGTCAGGCAAGGCGGCGGCGGACAGAAGGGACAACCGCCCGGCGGAAACGGAGGAATCCGATGCAAATACCATCGGGCCAGGATGCCGTTGTCAAAGACAGTCACTTCTCCCGCGGGACTGTCGTAACTGCCCGGCGGCGGGAAGGTGGCCGCCGCCTCGTATTGCTCGGGCGGAGAAACCATGTGGCTGACATGCGTCGGCTCTTTCGAGCGATGCCAGGTTTGCCCACCGTCCAAACTGAGCTCCGTGGAGATGTCAAAGAAGCTGCTGATGCGGTAGGTGCCGTCCGAATACCGTTGTATTTCTGTATGGCCTCTCGACCGGAGGGTCGGGCTTTCGCGCAGCATGAAGGGAATGCCTGGCGCGGCCCCGGCCCCGCCCTGCCCCACTACGCCTTGGGCATCGAGTTGCAGCATCTCCGCGTTGAATCCGCGCAGAGCGCCGACTCCGGTGGCTGGACCAATAACGCCGCCGACCTTGGACAACGCGCTCACATCCGCCCAGCTTCGCCCGCCGTCAGCCGACACCTGGAAGTGAAGGTCTGTGATAAACTCGAACGGCTCTGGCGGACACGTCAGGCAAGGCGGCAGCCGCGGAATAATCGGCGGGATCGGGATCGGATGCCGGTACCATCTTGCGATAATGCCGTTGCTGAATTCGGTGAGTTGCACCGAAGGACTCGCATAAACTCCGGCGGGCGGCAGGGCCTCTGTCTCGGCGTATTGGGGGCGAGGCCGGGCGCCAAGTTCAACGTGGGACGGTTCAATGGCGCGGTGCCACGTTTGGCCACCATCCAGACTCAAATCCGTGAAGATGTCAAAGAAGCTGCCGATCATGAACGTGCCATCGGGCGCCTTGCGCAGAGTCGTCTTTCCGGTAGAACGCCGGCTCGGGCTTTCGCGCAGTCTGACTCCCGCCGGCAATCCGACACCCGCCGCCCCCATCGGCGCTTCGGGTTGAGGCTGGACTCTCAGGCCATCCATTTCCATGTCGAAGAACCGCGTGGCCCCGATGGCCCGGCTCTGACGCACCTGTACGCTCACGTCGGACATCGCGCTCACGTCCATCCAGTCCTGCCCGCCGTTGACGGACACCTGGAAGTGCATGGGGATGGTGAAGTCGAAGTCCACCGGGGGACACGACAGGCATGGCGGGTTTGGCCCCGGGATCGGGATGGGAATCGGAAACGGATCAGGCGGGATTGGGTGCAGATACCACCGCGTCAGAATTCCATTGTCATAACGCGTCACCTGCGCGCGCGGCGTGGTGTAGCTGCCCGTCGGTGGGAACGCGTCTGATTCCGCGTATTGCTCCGCCGGTTTCGACTTCAGTTTCATCCCCACGGGTGTCGCGGCTGCGAGCCAGGTCTGGCCGCCGTCCATGCTCACTTCGATGAACACATCGAAGAAGCTGTCGATCATGAACGTGCCGTCCATGGCGGCGGACTGCCGGATCGTGGTCTGGCCTGTGGAGCGCCGGGTTGGGCTTTCACGCAGCATGAACGGCGCTGCGGCGGCGGCGCCGATCCCTCCACCGCCTCCGCCCCGGACATCCAGTTGCAGCATCTCCGTGTCAAACGAACGCATGCCGGGCATGTCAGGATCGATCGGAGGCACCATCACTTGCACGGCCACGTCGGACATGGCGCTGATGTCCATCCACGTCATCCCGTCGTCCTGCGAGACCTGGAAGTGCAGGTCTGTCTGGAACCGGAAGGTATCCGGCGGACACGTCAGGCACGGTGGAGGCCGCGGGATGAAAATCTCCGGCGGCGGAATCGGATGCCGGAACCAGCGAGCCCGCAGCGGCGGGAGCGTGGCCGGCCCTGGACGGAGGATGACGGTGACCTCATCGCCCGCCTCATAGACGCCCTGCGGCGGGAACGTGTCCACCTCGGCATATACTTCCTCCGGCTCAGGCCGGGCGAGGCGGTACACCTGAATCTTGCCGGTCAGGGGCACGATCACGCAGTTCGAGCCGCCGGTGGTGGTCGGCGTGATAGTCACCGGCTGCCACTGGATCGGCGGATTGAGATCGCGCGTGCATTGCAGCACCCAGCCTGTGCAAGTGACCGACCAGCAGATCATCAGCCGGTTGTTGGGCAGCCTGGTGATGGTCAACTGTGGCACCGCGTCGTTCCGGCGAATTTCGACGCGGAACTCGCACTTGGTTTCGTTGCCGCAATCGTCGGTCGCCCGGCAGATCACCACATGGCTGCCAATCGGCAAGACCGTGCCGGACGGCGGATTGCACGCCACGGTCGGCGTGGGATCGCAATCATCCGTGGCCGTCGGACTGGGGTACACCACCCGCTCGCGTTCGCGGCAGGTCTGGATGACGATGTTGCTCGGACAGCCCGCCAGCACCGGCGGAGTCGTGTCGCGGATGACCCGCACGGTGAACGTGCAGGAGGCGGTGTTGCCCAGCGGATCGCGGGCGGTGCAAGTGACCGTCGTGTTGCCAATCGGGAAGGTGCTGCCCGACGGCGGCACGCAGGCAATCACCAGCGGCAGGTTGCAACTGCTGGAGGCCGTGGGCGCCGGATAGTTAACGGGCATGCCATTGCTGTTACACGTCCAAACCACGACGTTCGACGGACACGTGATGGTGTTGGTGCAATTCGGGTTCGGCGTATGCACTTCGCGCACGATGCGGATGCCTGTGTCGTTGCCATTGGCGTCCAGCAACGGCACCGGCTGCAGGAACGGATTGACGTAGGTGTCGCCCGGCGCCGGGGGCTTGTGGCGGATAACCGAAGCCATGTGCAACGGCGTGGGAGTGCGGAAGGTCTGGCCCCCCAGAGTGATCTCCGTCCAAATGTCGAAGAAGCTATCGGCGAGGCCGGCGGCGAACGGCGGCACGTCGAGCGTACCCGGTGTGGTATTGGCAGTCTCTTCGATCTCGCCCGTGGACGGACGATCGTTTCGCAAGCTGACCTGCACCGGACCCAGCGAACTGTTCCCGGTCAGGGTCAGCAGCGTCATTTCGGTGGGCACCTGGTCGCGGCCATCGCCGTCGGTATCCGCCGCCAGGCCGTAACCGTCACTGCCGGGCCGGTCGTCGATGCAGACTTCAACGCGGGTCGGGCCGCGCAAGGTGACGATCTCCTCCGCGCCGTTGGGCATCCGCACGGTCAGTTGCGCCACGGTGTTCGGGAAGAAGTCGATTTCCTTCGGCGGATTGGGCGAATGCATTTCGCCGGTGAGCACGTAGCCGGTGGGCTGGCCGGTGGCGCAATCGAGCAGGCGAATCTCCTGATTGAACAGGTTCATGTAGGCTTCGCCGGGACGCGGCGGCTTGTGGCAGATCATCGCCGCAATGTGCAGCGGCTCCGACGGACACAGTTCGCGTCCGCCGACTTTGATGATGGCATGGACATCGAAGAAGCTGTTCGCGCAGCCCTGGTTGCCAAACGGCGCGACGTCCAGCACGCCGGGCGTGCCGTTGACTTTCTCTTCGATCTCGCCGGTGGTCGGACGGTTCGGATTCAGGCTCACCATCACCGGGCCCAGCGAACTGTTGCCCATGAGGTTCAACTGCGTCATCACCGTGGGCACTTCGTCCAGGCCGTCGCCGTCGGTGTCGGCCGCCAGCGCCTGGTCGGCGCCCGGGCGGTCGTCCACGCACACTTCGACGAGCGTCGGACCCGCCACGATGATGCGCTCAATGCGGCCGTCGGGATGGCGGATGTTGATCTTGCCGACGGAGTAGCTGAAGAAGTCGCGTTCCTTCGGCAGGTTCGGCGTATGCATCTCGCCGGTCAGGAAGATGCCCGTGCCCTGGCCGGTGGCGCAGTCCACCAACTCGACCGGCGCCTGGTTGATCAGGTTCATGTAGGCTTCGCCTGGACGCGGCGGTTTGTGACAGATCATCGCCTCGATGTGCAGCGGCACGCGCGGACAGAAGACGCGCCCGCCGATCTTGATGAGGGGGATCACGTCGAAGTAGCTGTTCGCGCAGCCCTGATTGCCGAACGGCGCCAGGTCGAGCACGCCGGGCGTGCCGTTGACCTTTTCCTCGATGCCGCCGCGCGTCGGGCGGTTCGGGTCGAGCATGATCTGCACGGGGCCTTGCGAGCTGTTGCCGGTCAGCATCAACTGCGTCATTTCAGTCGGCACTTCTTCCAGTCCGTCTCCGTCCAGATCGGCGGCCCTGCCCTGCCCTGGGCCTGGCCGGTCGTCCACACAGACATCGACCGTGGTCGGCCCGCCCATGATGACACGTTCAATCTGGCCGTTGGGATAGCGCAGGTTGATCTTGCCCAGCGAGTAGCTGAAGAAGTCGCGCTCCTTCGGTGGGTTGGGCGTATGGACTTCGCGCACCACGAAGATGCCCGTGGGCCGTCCGTTGGCGTCGAGCAGTTCGATGGGCTGCGTGAACGGATTGACGTAGGTGTCGTCGGGTCCGGGCGGCTTATGACGGATGATCGCCTGCATCCGGATCGGCTGCGCGGGGCGCATCACGAGGCCGCCGACGGTCAGTTCCGTATGCACATCGAAGTAGCTGTCGGCCCCGGCGGCTCCCGCCACGAATGGCTCGATATCCAGCGTGCCCGGCGTGCCGTTGGCCGTTTCTTCGATCTCGCCCAACGTCATGCGCGTTGGATCGAGCGTGGCTCGCACCGGTCCCATCGAACTGCCGCCCCGCAGATCCATCGCCGTCATCTTGGTCGGCACCTGGTCGCGGCCATCGCCGTCGGTGTCCGCCGCCGTCCCGTCAGGCGGGATGCAAACTTCTACCGTCGTCGGACCGGCGAGGGTCACGACTTCCGTGGCGCCATTGGCCAGCCGCAGAGTGATCTGCGCCGTGCCAAAGGGCATGCGGTCGATTTCCTTCTCCGGATTGGGCGTATGCACCTCGCGCACGATGCGGATGCCGGTCGGGTTGCCGTTTTCATCGAGCAACATGATTGGTTGCGTGAATGGATTCACGTAGGTGTCGCCCGGCGCCGGCGGCTTGTGGCGAATTACCGCGGCCATCCGCAACGGCGACTCCGGACGGTACCGACGTCCGGCCACCCGGATTTCCGTAAACACATCGAAGAAGCTGTCTAGCGCCCCCATCGTAGCAAACGGCGGCGCGTCCAGCCGGCCGGGCGTCGTGTTGGCCTGCTCTTCCATCCCGCCCAGCGATGGACGATCCGGATCGAGCATCACTTGCACCGGCCCTTGCGAACTGTTGCCGCGCAAATCCATCTCCGTCATGCGGCTGGAAACGTCATCCAGGCCGTCGCCGTCGCTGTCGTTGGCGTCGCCCTCGGCTTCGCCATCCATGTAAACTTCCACTGTCGTCGGCCCGGCCAGCGTCACCACTTCGGTCTGTCCATTGGGCATGAGCAAGGATAGTTGTGCGGTGCCATAAGGCATCTTGTCCACTTCCACGAACCGGCGGAAGACGGTGATTCTAAAGCTGCAGGATGCGGACTTGCCCGAGCGGTCGGTGGCAGTGCAAGTCACCGTGGTGGTGCCAATCGGGAACACGCTACCTGAAGGCGGATTGCAGACGACCGTAATCGGCGGACACGTGCCCACAACCACCGGCGGCGGGTAGTTCACCACGGCGCCCGCAGCCGCGAGCGTTCCGACGGTCATATCTGGTGGGCAGGTGATGGAGAGCGTGCAATCGGGATTGGGCGTATGCACTTCACGCACGATGAAGATGCCGGTGGGCCGGCCGTTGGCGTCGATCAGTTCGACGGGTTGCGTGAACGGGTTAACGTACTCATCACCCGGCGCCGGCGGCTTGTGCCGGATCACCGCCGCCATGTGGAGAGGCTGGGCTGTGCGATAGGTCTGGCCCGCCAAGGTGATCTCCGTCCAGATGTCGAAGAAGCTATCGGCGAGGCCGACGCCGAACGGCGGCACGTCAAGCGTGCCTTGGGTGGCATTAACCCTTTCTTCGATCTCGCCCAATGATGGACGATCATTGCGCAGGTTGACCTGAACCGGACCAACCGAGCTATTGCCGGTCAAGGTCAAGAGCGTCATTTCCGTAGGCACCTGGTCCCGGCCGTCGGCGTCGGTGTCCGCCGCCAGACCGTAACCGTCACTGCCGGGCCGGTCGTCGATGCAGACTTCAACGCGCGTCGGGCCGCGCAAGGTGACGACTTCCTCGGCTCCGTTGGAGAGCCGGACAGTGAGTTGCGCCACGGTGTCGGGGAAGAAGTCGATTTCCTTCGGCGGATTGGGCGTGTGCATCTCGCCCGTCAACACGATGCCCGTGGGCAGGCCGTTCTCATCGCACAGGGGAACTTCCTGATTGATCAGGTTCATGTAGGGTTCGCCCGGACGCGGCGGCTTGTGCGTAATAATACTGGTCACGCGCACCAGCGCGTTGTTGCACGGACGGAAGGTCCGTCCGCCGACCACGATCTTGATGCAGAGGTCAAAGTGGCTGTTGGCGCTGCCAGCCGCCGTGAAGGGCGGCAAGTCCAGAATGCCCGGCGTGCTGTTGACCCTCTCTTCGATCTCTCCAAACGTGCGGCAACGCGCCGTATCGAGCATCACCATCACGGGACCGAGGCTGGAGTTGCCCAGCAGGCTCAAGGCCGTCATCTCCGTCGGCACCTGGTCGAGACCATCGCCGTCGGTGTCCGCCGCCGCGCCGTTGGGCGGAACGTCCACCATTACTTCGGTCGGGCCGGCAACAATGACACGTTCAATCTGCCCGTTGGGATGGCGGATGTTGATCTTGCCCACTGAGTAGCTGAAGAAGTCGCGCTCTTTCTCCGGGTTGGGAGTGTGGACTTCGCGGATGATACGGATGCCGGTGTCGTTGCCGTTGGCGTCCAACAGCGGGACCGGCTGCGTGAACGGATTGACGTAGGTGTCGCCTGGCGCCGGCGGTTTGTGCCGGATGACGCCGGCCATGCGCAGCGGCTGGGCCGGACGCAGAACCATGTCTCTCACGCGGAATTCGACGAAGACGTCAAAGAAACTGTTGGCGGTGCTGCCCGGCGGACCAAACGGCGGGACATCGAGACGTCCCGAAAGCAGGTTGGCCGCTTCTTCAATCAGGCCCCGGCTTTGAGTGCCGGGCCGGAGCATGGCACTGACCGGACCGAGCGAACTGCCGCCGGTGAGGCTCATGCTCACCATTTCGGTGTCCACTTCATCCAGGCCGTCACCATCGCTGTCGTTGGCCTCGCCTTCCGCCTCCCCATCGAACATGACGTGGACGGTTGTCGGGCCGGCCAGCCGGATTGTCTCCTGCGCGCCGTTGGCCAGCACGAGGGTAACATCGGCCAGTCCGTAATCCATTCGATCAATTTCCACAAACCGACGGAAGACCGTGACTCGGAACTGGCAGGTCGCCGTTTGCCCGCACGCATCGCTGGCCGTGCAAGTGACCGTCGTCGTTCCGATCGGAAACGCGCTGCCCGAAGGCGGGACGCACGCCACAGTCACTGGCGGACACCCGCCCGCAACTGTCGGCGGTGGGTAATTCACTACGACTCCTGCCGCTGCAAGGGTTCCGACCTTCATGTCCGCCGGGCAGGTCAAGGCAATCGGAGTCGCCTGACGCACCGTGACCACGAAAGTACAAGTCGAGCGGTTCAAGCAGCGGTCGGTGGCGGTGCAGAGCACCGTCGTGTTGCCAATCGGGAACGTGCTGCCCGATGGCGGAGCGCATGAAACCGCCGGATTGGGGTCAGTGTTATCCGAGACCGTTGGGGGCGGATACGTAACTACTGCGCCGGCCGCGCTGGTCGCGTTCACGACGATGTTCGACGGGCAAACGATGGTGGGAGGCGTCGAATCCCCGCCCACTTCCGGGAAGGTCGTGGCCACGCGGAGGTTATCAATATCCAGCAAGCCGATGCCTGTTTCCTGCCGAAGAACGAAGGACGTCAGAGTAGCTGGATTGAACTGATCTGTTGCCGGGACGCCGGTGTCCTGAATCGAACAGGGATTAACCCAAAGCGTGGATTGGGGTGGACCACCGGTCGCAGGACTCACATAGCGAACGACGACGCGATAAATCGTGTTAGGGGTGAGATTCGGTGGAAAGACCCCACTGGGAGTAGTGGCACCGTTGGCGATGCCAAGCCGGAATGTGCCTGCAACAGTTGCGGGAAGGATATAGACCCTGGCCATGGATAAACCAGTCGGGGTGGGAGAATTCCCGAGATGCGCGATCACATTGCCTGTCGTGCCGGCGGCTGGAGATGTGGTCACGATGAGATCGAATCCGAAAAAAATCGTGGCTCCGATGCCGACTCCGCCCGGAATCGCGCGACCAACATCTTGCGACTCGGCCATGGTCAGGCGCGCTCGGCCCGCCAGGACATCCAGCTGGTTGGCGGTCCCTCCGAAGCTGGTCCATGTGCCAGCCGGGGCCACGGCCGTGAGGGGACCGTTGGCATACGAAAAGGTCTCGCTGAAGGACAAGGCGGCCTGTGTGCTCGACGCAAAGGCAACGAGAAGTGAGAAGGTAAAGCAGGCTTTTTTCATAACGTTGAAGAATGATTTGAAGAGTCCAACCACAGCGACCATGACCTCCGTGACGGCGCGCCCCTCGCCTCCGCACTGCGCGTCTTGCCCCGCCGCTATGATTCCGCGTTTCCGCATAGGTTCTCGCAAGAGAACAAACCCGCAGAGGAGGAACAAAGCCTCACCCACGAGTTCTGGATCAACTAAAAGCAGCGCCCCGCTGAACTAATTACTGGTGTGTGTCGAGTGTGCTAGTATCCGAATTGAGGCGAGCCGTCAAGCATTTCTTTTTTGCAATTGGTCGCAGGTTTGCGGCCTCCCCAAACCTTAGCCATTGCCTGAAGTGCTGCACCGGCGGGTGAAGTTTTTGGTGAAGGCCTGAACATTTCGGTGGGTTTGGCGTCGATGAGCGGTGCCCATCACCAAACGCTCGCCCAA
>Ga0187893_10007933_pt1 | contig 17053 bp, 19 predicted proteins | sample MA1701074metaG_FD_139574 | JGI IMG/M metagenome (GOLD analysis project Ga0187893, IMG submission 139574) | White microbial mat communities from a basaltic lava cave in the Kipuka Kanohina Cave System on the Island of Hawaii, USA - MA170107-4 metaG ...
ACTTCTTCGCCTAGCTCGGGAAAGAGTTTTGCAATCACGTTGCTTCCGGAAAGCCGCTCTCGATACTTCGCTTCGAAGAACTTTTCCCGAATCTCACCCTTCGTATCGATGAAGAAGTACCCTGGCCGGGCCATACCCTTGAACTGACCCATCGCCTCACTGTTCAAAACCTGGTAGGCACGAATGATCTGGGAATCAGGGTCAGCGAGCAATGGGTAATCGATCTTACGGCGGTCCGCGAAGTATTTTAGTATCGCTTCGGTGTCATAGCTGATCGCCGCGAGTTTGATTCCCTGCTTCTCGAACCTTCCTTTGGCGTTTTGCAGCTGAACCAGCTGCCCTTTGCAGTAGGGTCACCAATCCGCGGAACGGAAGAAAAGAAGGGCGGTGCCGTGCGATCCCTTTAAACTTTCCAGTGTTTGCTGCTGGCCAAATTGGTCGCGAGCGGAAAAATCAAACGCTTTCTGCCCGACAGCGAGCCCAATGGAGCTGAGTGGTTCAAGGGATGAGACATGGATGGTATTGGCCTCGAGCACGCCGCGGATCGTAACGCTCCTCGCCAAATGCCCCACGACTTGGGTCTGGGGTTCGAGGTCATAGATTTGTCGGGTGGTATCGTCGTACAACGCCAGTCGCGCCCCCGGCGCTGTCTCTGTGCACTTGACGGCTTCGACAAACGCCTCATCGACTGTGCAGCCGCCATTGATAATGACACCGGACCAGGATCCGGAATTTGCTACATTATTCTGCCCAGCCAGTACGAACGGGGCAACGCCAAGAACCGCGACTAGGGATACCAACAAACCGTTTGCCATCGCTCCCTCCTCCCCAACCAAGAGACGACCCTCATTTTGGGATTCCTCCGCTTTGGTCAAAGATTGATCTTACACCCAATCACGCTGCGAACTTGAAGCTCGGTGCAAAGGTGTTTTGCTGACCAGAACGTTTCGTTACACGGTAATGCGCGGACGTACTTTACGTCGTGCAGAGCTCCTAAATTTACTCAGTGTGCTGAGTATGATTCTACGGTTTTCACAATAACTCAGCTGCGCAGTGCGTGGGAGCGACATCGGGTCCTGCAGGTTTCGCGCGGGAGGTGCCAGGTTCAGAAAAACCACGCCACTTCAGTAGGTGATCGGCGATCTGCAGCTGCCTGCTTCTTTAGCACAAAAGTTGGCAGGAGAATTGGCGGTAACTACTACGGGTGGTACCTAAAAAACCGCAGAAAACCATTTGTTGCCAACAGCTAAGTTATTCAAATACGGCTTGCAGCCTGCCTTGGCGCACGGCACCAAATCCTTTGCCCAGTTTCACTGTGCGCGGTTTTGTGCAGTCACCAAATAAAACTGCGGGCCTGGTTGATCGTGATGACCATGTCGTGCCCCAACAGGCGCTTCAGATGCGCTAGGCAGCCGGAGACGAATTTGACGCTCCGCGGATTGCGTAGCTTGAAGCTCTCCAAGTATTCATCGGAGACTTCTTCGAGAGAACGGACTCGTTGCTCGCGAGACTCTAGACCGTTAAAGCTCTCCACCAGCTCCCTGTGCCGCTGTTCTGCAGCTCTCTTCGCAATGGTCTTGCTCGTGCTTTTGCTCGATTCACGGATGTCGCGACCAGCAAATCTGAAGCCGTACCACCAGATGTTACCGCGCTTGATTGTCCACATGGTTACCTGACCTCGCATAGGATTGTTGAGCAAACGCTTCGACGTCGGCATCAACGTACCACAGCTTGCTGCCAACTTTGAAGAACCGCGGGCCAGTCGGTTGTATCCTGGATTTCAGCCGCCACGCGCGAAGGGTCGCTACTTTCACACGTAGTTTTTCCGCCGTCTCCTTTTCCGTCATCCATTGCTGGTCGATCAACTTCAGTCGTAAGTTCATTGTTCCCCCGTACTCATTGCTAGATCCTGTGAAGGTAGAGTGTTTAAGTTTTGGCTTGTTGCACAGTCCATCTGCAGTTCTCACGACACTACTTCACTTCCACCACGGCATCCTGATCGGCCGTCCAGGCCGTGGCGTGCCCAATGATCAAAAAGAGCTTGCCGGCATCTTTGCGGCTGCGCTCCACTTTCAGGGTCGCTCCCTTGCGGGCCAGTTCCGACAAGACGAGGCGATTCTGGTCGATTTGTTGAATTAGCTGTTCCTCGCGCTCGGCATAGTGACGGGCGGCGTTGAACCAGACGACCGCTGTCAGTACCAAGCTAAGAACTGCGGCGGCCAGCGCATAGCCGCCGATATGGATTCGCCTGGCTTGCTTGAGTTGAAGAGATATCTGCTGGGCTTCAATCGCGGTCCGACCACATCGATCCTTGATGTCATTCACAAAGTTCTCAAATGGCGTCAGAAGTCCGGATGACAGCGACTTTTTCAGGGTGGCTTCCAGTGTCTGTGCAATGTCGGTCGTGGACTTCTGAATGGCTGTTGCGATGACGGTCTTGGCTTCTCGGAACTCATTGGTAATCGTGCAAGCCGCTGTTGCGTTTCGTTCCAGCTGACTCAGCACCCGGTCCAAGCGGAGGGCCGCACTTTCATGTAACGACTTGAAGGTCTGGTGGAGAACGTCCGCCTCTTTGACTGCTTGGCAGACACGCGCTGGGATCTCGTCGTAGAAGGCTTTATAGAGCTGGAGTGCTCGCAACAGCTGTGCCAGTTCGACATCCTGACGAGTGACCCCGGCCGTGTGCAGCACCCGAAAGAACTCCAGCCGCTGTTCCAGAGAAAACCCCTTTACAAGTGGATCAAAGTTGTTGCTTCCAACTTCAGTCATGGGCAATCCCCTTACGTTTCTGAGCCTGAGCGGGGAAGAACAGATGGCTGACTTCATCGAGTTGCTGATAGATCCGGCGTTGGAAGTTTCGGAGTCGAGCGCGGACGAGCAACTGTGGCAGGATGTTCCCAAGGGGCTTGCCTCGTGCTGAAAGGCCTTGCTGAAGCCGGTCGCTATCGATGAGTTCGCTGATCGTCAGGTTCAGCCGCTCAAGTTCGGTCTGATACTCCTCGTCGAGCCGGGGAACGATGACATGGGCAGGTGCCATTGCTTTCGGAACTCGATAGCTTCCTGGGTGTCTTCGTAGTCGGGCAGAATCTCTCCGTCTTTGAGATTCTTGAAGACCAGATAGGAGACTTGGTCCCTGAGCTCACCGACCCAGTTCAGGAACGACTGAACACTGTCCGGTGAGCTGGTAATCGAACCCAGACAAACGAAGGTGACCTGACTGGCTCGGAGTTCTTCAAAAGGAACGTCCAAGAACCATTCGAGGACTTCCCGACCCGTGCCAGCCTTCAGGTCTGCCAGAATTAGCGGGTGATTGCCTGTCAGAGCTGTTTGGACCAAAACATCATGGGACGACTTCTTCTTGACCTCGACTGAGATGGCCTCTGGAAAGAATCGAGAGAGGGTGCGGTTCTCGTCGTCGAGATCCATGAGCAAGGGATTGGCACCTTGTTCGCGAAAGTAGGTCAACAGGAATCGGATGGCGGTGGATTTGCCACTGCCTCCTTTGGCACCTGCGGTGAATAGAATGGTTGAGTTCATGTTTGCCTCTTTCTTTCTTCATCGAGTCTTTTCTCCAGAGCCACTTTCTCTTCTGGAGTCAGGCGGGTCAGGTTGTACGTGTTGCTGTACGTGTAGTTGAAAAGCTTACGACTATGGGTTCCTTGGTTGCCGTCGCTTGGACGATTCGTAACCACAGCAGACGGAGCCGGCCGTTGAGAGCGGGAGACTTGAGAGACCTGCTTTGGAACTGCCTGCTTCTTTGAAACAGCTGCCCGGCGATCCCACTTTCTTCTCGTTCTGAGAAAAACAAAGACCCCGTTGATTGTTACTTCAACTCCATGTTGTTCCTTCAGCAGTTGAACGATCTCTCGATACGAAACGGGCGGACGCTTTCTCCGCAGCTCAATAATCTCCTGCTCGAAGGGAGCCAACTTGGATCGAAATGGCAATCCACTCATTCCAGGTTCCTTTCACTACAAATTCACCACTGCCACTCTGTTTTCTCGTGGGACTGGTGAAAGAGTGTTGAAAAAGCCGTGAAGCGTTCGAACTTCTTCACCACTTCGTGCAGATCCTGGACTTGGCCAGGACGTATTGCGTCTTAGCTCCAAATCGAAACGAGTCCTCGCCGCCACCTCAACATCAGTGAAGAGCCTCAAGGTGGTGGATCTACGAGTCTATTCCTCACTGCAACCTGCCAAATTCCCGCGTTGCGTCTTTCACCACAGAGGCCAGATCATCCTGCTCGATGGGGAAGCCCCACTCGAAACAGTCCACCCACAGTCCTTCCGATCGAGCCGGTCCACCACATTCGCGCACTTTACCCAAGCGGCCACGACGAGCATCCTCGAACAGCTCCCCCAGTTGATGGCCGCGAATCCGAAGCTGGCCGAATGGGTAGTGGAGTGTCAGAAGGCGCTCATCGTCGCTCAGCTCAGCCAAGGTCAGCGGAGAATCCACCAGCAAGAGGCATTCTCCATTGAGAGAAACAAACCCGGGACCCGACTGAGGTCCCTCGCGCCTCAGATAACAAACCACCTCGTCACGGCATAAGTTCAATGGACTGCCGCATGACATGGGTTGCTCCTTTCAAGGTTCCAGAGTGGGCTCAAGTCCAAAGCGCCTTACAGTGAGGCTAGGTTCATTGAGATCCTGGGTTAGCGAATGGCGAAAACCCTCCCGCAAGCGAGAGATCCAAGTCAGGCGGTTTCTCTTCACCGAAATCCCAGAGACCACGAGGTTTGGACTCGGGTAGACCCGACAGAGGCAGTTTTAAGCGGTGGAGAGGCGGGGCCAGATCCAAAGCGGCTATGCGATCTCCCGAACGACGGAGCCGTTTGAGGAAGTGCGTCAGATCGGGAACAAAGACACTGCAGCGCTCACGGCCCCGTGAGCAAGGACATAGGCCGCCTTGGCATCGATTTCTTCGGCGGCCAGGATGATGGAAGTGTGCGTGCGACCCTGGGACTTGTGGCTGGTGACGACGTAGCCATGGCAGCAGTGACGAAACTGGGGTCCTATGACGGCTCCTTCGCGAGCGTGAATCGTGCCATCGGCGTCGAGCTTAGAGACCGAGACGACACCACCGTTGGTCCCATGCGGCGATCGTTGCGTCGAATGAGAAGCCGGTCGCCTAAAGAGACCTCGATGCTTCGCTGTTCGGCCACGTCGATCCTGGCCGCGTGCCACCGGGGCTCGAACAGTTTCGTGCTTTTTTCCTCTCTATTCATAATGAGTGTTCAGGAGGGCAAACAGTAAAGAGGGAGAGAGAAAAAATTTGTGTGCTAGGTGGCTTTACCCTCACATGGTGGCTGGAATGCCGTGACTCGGTAGGGAAGCTGTTGGTCCGTCGCGCAACCGAGTGCGCAGCCGGATCACACTGCGGTTATTCCCTGGTTTCGAGATTCCGTCTGATGATCCAAGACAGCGAAGGTTTTGTTGTTTCGAGAGACTTGGACGCTGTACGATTTGACAAACGCAAGGTTGCGGAATTTGTGGGACTCGAATCTGTCTCTCGATACTCGGGGCCGGTGAAGAGTCGAGGAACCGTGCCCAGCGCAAGCAAGCATTTGTCAGAAAGGATCCAATGTTTGATTCGGCCTCTGCGATTGAGGAGATGATTGGGCTGTCAGGAATTCACGGCGATTCAGAACAGTTTGGCACTGCAACGGCGCCATCGTGTCAGGTCGGAATTGAACCGTCTTACAAGCGGCTGCCAAGGACATGCGATGGAGCAAAGAGAGAAGGCTGGATTTCGCACTTGGATTCGAGAGGACCCACAATTCACCCGCTGGTCGCCGAGGCGGCTTACGGGGTGCTGCCCGCTGCGGTTTGGTATTCGGAGGGTCGTCCTGGCAAGGCGGCTGAGGTCCTGGCGAAAACGGCCTTTGAGGTTTCAAAGCTTGTGCTTCAGAACGGCCCACCAGCAAGGACAAGGAGGTCAGGAAATCCGCGTAGCACGCGGATCATCTGTTCTGACACGCCCATCTGCGTTGTCACACAGAATCTCTATCTGCTACTGTTCAAAGGGATTAAATATTTGGACACTACAACTTAGCAACAATTGGTGGATGGAGGCACCAATTGTTGACATTTTATATTATAATAATGATATGTTAGTCTAAAACTCTGCGTTCGAAAGATCCTTTCCAGGTTCGAGCCCATGGCAAACAATACTGTGTTGTCGGATGCAACCCTTTCGCGTCGCACACGGCAAAAGGTCTTTCGCCGCATTGTCCCATTCGTATTTCTTCTATACGTAATTGCCTATTTGGATCGAGCAAACGTAGCCTTCGCCAAGATTCCCATGGCTGCGGAGCTAGGATTTTCCGAAGCGATCTATGGATTTGGGGCGGGCATCTTTTTTCTTGGATATCTGCTGTTAGAAATACCTGGAGGACTCATTGCGCAGCGCTGGAGTGCGAGGAAATGGATGGCCAGAATCATGGTCACTTGGGGCCTTTGCACGGTTTGCGTGGGGTTCGTACATACGCCGACCCAGTTCTATGTGACTCGAACGCTTCTGGGAATTGCAGAAGGCGGATTCTTCCCGTGCATTCTTGTTTACCTGACTCACTGGTTCAGTGCCAGAGATCGTGCCAAGTCGATGGCGGGCTTTTTCATGGCTTCCCCCGCGGCCTTGGTAATCGGAGCTCCTCTCTCCGCTCTCATTCTTCGTCTGGACTACTTTGGCATATCCGGTTGGAGGTGGATGTTCATTTTGGAAGGAGTACCGGCGATCCTCGTGGGCATCGTAGCGCTTGGGTATATGACGGATCGTCCAGAGGAGGCGAAGTGGCTCGAACCAGACGAACAAGATTGGATGCGTAACGAATTGAAAAAGGAACGTGATTTACGCCAGTCAACAAAGATCTCCGTATGGGAGGGCCTTCAAGATCGTAGAGTCCTGTTTTTGGCCCTAGCCAGTTGTTTCGGCAACATCGGTATATTTGCTTTCGTTCTCTGGCTTCCAAGCATGATTCTGAAGGCATCGAAATTGTCGGTGGTCTGGTCAACCGTGTACTCAGCTTTACCTTTCGTCCTTGCAATGATCTCCATTCGCTTCTTCGGTTGGTCGTCAGATCGCACCGCGAGACGCCGATTGCATACCATCGTACCATTCGTCCTGGCGGCACTATTCTTCGTTCTGAGCGCGGTTCCTGGTCAACCGTTCCCGTTAGTCTTGCTTTGGCTCTGTCTCACGGGTGCCGCAGCCTATTCATGGGGTGTTTCCTTCTGGGTATTGCCTACACTGATTCTAGGGGAAACCGCTACGGCTGCGGCTTTCGGCCTGATTAACATCGTCGGGAATCTAGGTTCGTTTCTGGGACCGTCGGTTGCAGGATACATCCTCTCTCAGGGATACTCCTTCACCGTCGTCGTAGGCTTTTTGTCGTGCTCGTTCTTGCTCGGAGCGGTGCTTGTGTCTCTTGTTCACGTGGATCGAGATCCTGAATCCAGACATGTCTCGGGAATGACGACTTGAGAAATCTTGCCTCCTTCAAGCGGCTAGTTCCATCTGAGCCGAGGCGGGTTTCCGACCATTCTCGGGTCCTTGATACGCATCCGGTGCATCTGTCAGTCATGCTTCTCGTCTTGATTCAAGAGACTAACCGTGCTTGGATCTCGCCGTTCAGACTATTGGGCTGGCAGGGATGTTAGGTACTCGATCAACCCATCCATGTCACGAGGGCCGAGACTATAGGCCGGCATCACCGTCTCAGCTGAATGGCGCTTGGGGCTGCGGATCTGGACCTCGATCCATTGCTTGGTGCGCCGATCCGCCACACCGTTCAAATGCCGGGCCTAGCTGCACACCGACGCCATTGACGATATGACACGTGCCACATTGATGTTGCTGATGAGTCATGGCTCCCTCCAAGACTTTATCGGAAGCCGATTCCAGGTCCCTGGCATTACCAGATGTCAAGGTCAGCAAGAAGGCTGCCAGCGCTGAGAGTTGAGCATCGCTCAGATGAATCGGCGGCATAGAGGTTCCGGGAACCATCTGCGCTGGGTTTTTGAAGTGCCCCCACCATCCATCCCACCGATCGCTTGATCGGCGTGGTAGAGAGATTTGGTCCCAATTTCGTGTCCCCGTCCGTCAGGTTGTGACAACTGCTGCATTGTTCCTTGCGGTAATATCCAATTCCCGCCAAAGCTTCAGGTGACAGCTGCTGCCAGCCCTCCACCGTCGTTGCACTCTCTGTAGGTCCCGTGGCGCGTGCCGGTGTAGTCACAATCGCCGTGACGGTGAGGCCAGTCCAGCCAACAGCCGCCAAGGCAATGAAACTGAAAGCACCGGTTCGCTGCGCCACTTGCTTGGCCACTCCATGATCGAGAAACGGCACCAACAAGAGCGCCAGAATCGCCATCGTGGGCAGCACGACACTTCCCACTACTTCCAGCGGCCCTTCACAGGACTTCAGAATCTGGAGGAACAAGAAGTACCAGTCCGGACGGGGAATGTAAGTCGTATCGGTCGGGTCGGCGAGTCGCTCCAACGGAACTTTCGCCGCGACTGCCATCACAAAGAGAATAGCGAAAGCAGCAAAGATGGCAAGCGTGTCTTTGAAAACCTGGTCCGGGAAAAACTTCTTTGGAGGACGGGTGTCACCGGGCGCGGGTGCAACGCCGTGTTTGCGAACCAGGTAAATATGAAAGGCGATCAGGAACGTGGTGACCGGCGGCAACAACAGGACGTGCGGGGCAAAGAACCGGGCAAAAGTGACGACGCCAATGCTGTCTTCGCCTCCCATCAGTCGCGTCAGGTAGTGGCCCAACACCTGTGCCTTGCTGGCGATTTGAGTCGTGACGACCGTTCCCAATAGGCCCGGTTGTCCCACGGCAACAGGTATCCAGTGAGTCCATAGGCCAGAGTCAGAAGCAGCAAGACAATGCCCACGCCCCACGTGGCCTCCCTCGGCCTTTTGTAAGCACCGTAGAGAAACACCTGGGTCATGTGCAGCACGACGACCACGATCATCAGGCTGGCACCCCAGTGATGGAGGCCACGAATCAGAGCCACGCCGGTGAGCTCCGTCACAATGTACTTCAAGCTGTTATAGGCGTCGCCGGGAGTGGGAGCGTAGTTGAAGGCCAGCAGCAAGCCGTAATGGCTTGGACCAGGAACAGGAACACTGCCACGCTGCCGAAAACCTGGTGCCAACCGCTCGAGGCCGGAATCTCTTCGAACAGGAAGTTCTTGACGGCGGTTTCCAGGCCTGTGCGATGCTCAGTCCAATCAATGAGCTGCAGTATCTTCACAAGTCTGCCTCCTCGGATCGACGGACTGAACCCAGCAACAGCTTTTGATCTTCTACTTTGACTTCAAATCGATCGAGAGGTCTTTGAGCAGGTCCAGTGCACAGGAACTCGTTTTTCTTCGCAACCCAGCGGACAGCGCAGCCCAGATGAGGACACTGCGGAGAGAAAGCAACGATCTCGTCTTCCGACTTCTTGACCACCCAGGCCGTGCTCTTTTCGCTGGTCACCCTCCAACCGTCAACACGGTTCTTCCGAAACCAACTCACTGGGGTTTCCGAGTTTCAGTTGTGTAGTGGCTCCCGCCTCACTCCAGTCCTGTTTGTTCCTGAGTCGTGGCGGCCACAACAGGTACACAGCTGCCGGAATCGCCAGGACGAGCCCCATTAGCGCCCAGAGGGCATATATGCAAGCCAAGTAGAAAGTCCTACGATTCATCTTCAACTCTCCCTCAGAAAGGGGCATCAAGAGCTTCAGCAGCCCTAGATTTCCATATTCACCAAGAAGTGCCGTTGCTCAGACGCGGATTCCGGAACGTCTAGGCGTACGGATGGCCTGAGGCAGCCGGTGTCGAATCGTGCCGCAGAAACGTGCGCTCCAAGCACCTTCAACGGTTTCCGGACATCGTAGATCAAGTTCTTGGCAGTATCCCCCTCTATCAGCGTTGCTATTCCAGAAGAGCCCACCGACCGGCGACATGCAAAGCCCCTTCGTGCCAATGCACTTCTGGAACGCCGCCCTTTGGTATCGATCAAGCTCTCCATCTTACGGAAGATGCGCGCGCGGGCGGCCCAGCCACTCGACCTTCACCCGGAGCTGGCATAGTTTCAAGTATTGAGCAGTGTTTCCTTCGCTGCCTCCACAGCGTGAACTCTGCCGATGGGTATCCTCTCGAAGTGGGCCAGACGAACCAATGCCATCGGGAACAGACCCTATCCGGTATGTCCTTGGGCCAAGCGGCTACCTGTGACTTTCTGACACAAGATTTGGCTGGCAGCCAATTGCTTAGCCTCTTCAGCATACTCAAACACTTCGGGATCGACGATCGCATCCATACTGTTATTGTGGAGATATCCGTTGTGATTGGCGGTTGAGTGGGTCAAGCATCAGTCAAGGATCACGTAGTGACCAGCTAACCCGATCAGTTTCACACCCGGTGCAAAGCCAACCACATCCGAGCTGCTGAGCAGCTCTTCCAAACCTGCCCAGCGGAAGTCCACGAATGTCGGGGATTCGGTCTGGATACTGTCGTGTGCCATCACCCGCATTCCCAAGGCATCTGCAATCTTGCCAACTTCTCGTCCGATCCGTCCGAAGCCGACGATGCCCATGGTCTTGCCAGTCAGCTCGATGAGCGGTGTTTTCCAGAAGCACCAATCTTTGTTTTTAACCCACTCGCCAGCGCGCACGGCATCGCTGTGTAGCCCCACCTTGTGACACAGCTCTAGCACCAAAGCGAAGGCAAACTGCTCAACGGAAGCGGTGCCGTATGTCGGGATGTTCGACACTGGGATCCGCAGCTCCCTTGCTGCATTAACATCGACAATATTGTAGCCAGTAGCTAGTACGCCAATGTAGCGAAGCCCCTTCAATTGGGTGGTCGGACGTTAGCGGTGTCTTGTTTGTAAACACCAATTCAGCATCTTGAGCGCGTTGCAAAATAAGCGCTTCCTCGGTTCTATCATGAACTTCCAACGTCCCCAAGGCTCCAAGGCCATCCCAAGTGAGGTTTCCGGGTTGAGAGTGAACCCATCCAGCACGACGATTCTCATGTGTTTAGCCTTTCATTGAGCGACGAATGATCTAGTTTTCGCGTTGAGTTCTAGAGATGCAGGAATGCCCTTGGGACGGCAGATTCTCACAAGATGGGTTTGACTTGATGAGGAACGAACCTATACTACTAAACATGCGCCCCCCTTTTCTCTATTGGAGGGCCCTGGCATACCCGGGAATCCACTGCTAGTGGGCATCGCGAGATGTTTGCTCGCCGGAGCCAGAACAAGCCGGCTTGCATTCAATTCAGGTCGATCCTGACTTATTCAACCTTGACAACCCTAGATGTTTCTTACCCGCAACGTTGTCGTGACCAATAGAGTCAAAGATCGCCGGCATGAGCCGAGGAGTCTTCCCGGCGCTGGCTGAATTGAGCTTGCACGTATTTCACAATCGCCTGCGCCTTCGTAAGGCGTACTCATCGTGGAGGTTCGTTTCACTCCAAAGTTCAGGACTTGCATTTTCATTCGGCTTTCTCCAAGCCGTTTTATAGTCGCGCCCCAAAGCATTTGTTTACAAGGTGACGACATAATAAGAATTGGCAATCGGCCAGTATGCCTCCCAGCAACTTGGCGGAACCGTCCCCGCCAAGGTCGGTCGGCTCGTCCGCGGTATCTGGCACCAAAGCGACAGACTGAGCGACGAAGCAGCCAACCAGCCATAGATTTTGGAGAGCCACCCGAACACCAAGAGAGCGGGACGACGATCGACATCGCGGGGAGCATGACTGTTCCTCAACTCCCCACGGGTCCTTACAAGACTTCATGATCTCCGGAATTGCCATGGCTTTAACAAATCAGCAACGTAACCTGTCGATTCTCTGCTGCCTGCATGTTCAGTGCTTGGCCTCGGGCCAGTCCCAGATGCCATCCTCAGGAAGGAAGCCAATCTGTTCTTTTGAGTGTCGTATTTCTCGAAAACGCATTCTATTATTAGAGACACCATAAAAAATATCGAAGCGCAGATCTTGCGGTGCATCGACGCACTTCTCTACGATTTGTATTGCATCGCGGTGGCTCAAATAAACTGCCGCATGACGAGCATCGCGGGGGCGATCTTCGTCCACCACCCGTCCAAGACGTATGCAGAGAACTGACATGTCGTGAACTTTGGCGTAGTATCTCCCCAGATTCTCGCCCCACAGCTTCGTGCAACCATATACGGTCGTTGGATAAGGCGTAGACAGATGAGTAATCTCAGGTCGAAGGGTGGGGACATCTGAATAGCGAGCTTCTACCATCGCAGCGTAGGGTTCCTCTGTCTCGTAGCCCATGACGGCAGCCCCGGAACTGCCAAACACAATCCTTTTCACACCTGCTCGGCAGGACGCTTCAAAGAGGTTATAAGTGCCAACCACATTGGCACTTAGCAGTCTGCGAACTTCCTTCTCCTCGACACAGGCGGCCATGTGGACCACAGTATGGATCCCTTTGACCGCGGAACACAGAGCGTCGAAGTCTTCCAGATCTGCCTCGAAACAAGGAACTTCGTCTATATGCCGACGATTCAGTGCATACACTTGATAACGTTTAGCCAGTGATCGCCCCACGATCCCACCGATCAGACCGCTCATACCGGTGACGAGTATTTTCTGAGTCATAGGTTTCTCCAATTGTTATATATAATATAGTATGTTTAATTGCGTCAACAGGCCCACGTTAGCCGACAGACTTACGGCGTGTCAAACTAGGTTACGAATCGAACTATCTTGGAACCCTGTGCTTCCTAGGAGTTGTCTTCGACTTTAGACCAAACACGTTTTGTAGGATCCTATCGGTTGAATCATTCCGCGAGAGAGCTCCTCGCACCGCCGACATGGTTCAACCAACTCAAGGATCAGCCGCATCAGTACCCTCAAAGCCAGAAACTCTCCCCCAGTGAAGGTCTCGGCTTGCCAGCCTGCCAAAAAGCTTGCGCCAGGCGGTATAGTCTGTTTATAGTATCAACTGAAATTTTTTGGAGGTGGCATCTGGCTTCTATTATTATCCGACGTGAACGTAAACATGATCAGATCATTCGCTATTTGGCGCTGGGCATCTTGCGGGGCGAAATTACAAACGAACAATCTTGGATGTCCAGTGAATTGGAACTCTGTCGGCACCTTAGTGTGAGCAGGACTGTCCTGCGAGAGTCCATCAAAGTCTTGGCCTCTAAGGGGATGATTGACGTTCGGCCCAAAGTCGGCATACTTGTGAAGCCCCGGAGTGATTGGAATCTGTTTGACCCAGAGCTCCTTGAGTGGCAACAAGAAGAGGGAGTGGATGATCTATTCCTCAATAATCTCTTTGAGGTACGCTTTATCGTAGAGCCTGCAGCCGCAGAGCTGGCGGCTGTGAGAGCCAGCGCTGACGAAATCGCCCTTCTGTTCAGTGCCTACCGTGAGATGGAGGCTACTGTGCGGGACAGACCGGCATACATTGCGGCCGACCTCAAGTTTCATTCGGTAATTATTGCTGCCTGCCACAACGATCTATTAGTGCAGTTGAACTCTACGCTTCGAGCAGCATTTCGTCGCTCCCAAAATGTAGTGACGCCCGACCCCGAGGGTCCTGCTACGAGTTTGCCCCGTCATAAGGAAGTCGCCGACGCCATTTCTAACCACAATGGACGGCAAGCTCGTTCGGCAATGGAAAGGTTAGTCAAACTCGGCATGCTGGACTTCTTTCGCCAGCTATCTGGAGACAACCCTGAGACATTGCCAAGATTAGCCATCACTCCGGGTTCACGAGTCCAAGGCGCTGGCTGATTGAAGTCGAAAGTAGCTCTATGTAATTCCACGCTTCGGCTGGAAGTTCCTCCAAGACACTGAACGATTCCTTCCATAGTCATAATGCTGTTTCCTCCTAGCAGCTCCGCAGTACAGCGTGTCTGAATTCCTTCTCATCAATATTCTTATTGACATTTTATATCACAACAAGGATGATAGGGCTCCGAAATTCTGCGTTAATCTGCTGACTTCATCTGCACATAGTTGATAAAAAACTATTTATGGATCTGTAATTGTTTCTTGGTTCAGGCTAGAAGAAGCACATGGTGTCTCGCCGATTGGCGTAGTTGTGAGCATCAAATGCCCATAGCAGAGGAGACTGAAGCATGAGTAAACGACTAAACGTATTGTACCTCCCCCCACCTGCACACCGGACTGAGCCTTGGCAGCAAGCTGTAATTGAGGCAGTCGGGCATAAGCATGCGTTAAGAATATGCGACTATCAAGCTCCTTTGGCGCCGCAGTTTAGCCTGATAGATGTAGTCATTGATTCTGGCGGTTCGATGGGGACTCGAGAAATGGCTGATCTATCGCCATCAGTTAAGCTCTGGCAAATCTTGGGTACGGGGTATGATAGCTTCGATCTTTCATATTGGCAGGAAAAGGGCATTCCAGTCGCAAACTGTCCGGGCCAGTTTAGCGGAGTTGGACTAGCCGAATGCGCCATGATGATGATATTGATGCTTGGGCGTCGGTGGAATCAGTGCCAGAGTCATCTCAGAGAACAGATTTTCTACGCAACCATAGGTTTGGAATTAGAGAATCAGAGTTTGGGACTTATTGGTTTTGGCGCTAGTGCACGTGCCTTGGCTTCAAGGGCCAAGGCGTTTGGGATGAGAATATCGGTCGTGGATATTCGCCCAATTACGTCTGAGGAAATAAGAGAGTTCGGATTGGAGTTTGCCGGGACTCCCGAGAATATTGATCAAATAATTAGAGAGAGCGACTATGTGTCACTTCATCTGCCTCTGGATAATTCAACGCGCCATGTTATCAATGCAAGAAGGCTTAGGTTGATGAAACCAAGTGCCTTCCTCATCAATGTCGCCCGTGGGGGATTAATAGAGGAGGATGCATTGTATCTCGCTTTGGAGGAGGGGCGGCTCGCAGGAGCCGGTCTGGACGTCTTTAAAACCGAACCTATTAAGCTGGACAGTCCTCTATTGAAGTTACCTACCGTAATTGCGACGCCTCACATCGCAGGTACCACCAACGGAACTTCACGCCGCCGTGCAAGCTGTGCTGCCCAAAATGTCGATCGTATCGGAGCGGGCTTGGAGCCGTTATATCGCGTAGATTGCCAAATTCAATCGGCTGATCCCGCTCTAGTAAACGCTAGCTCTTAACAGCGCAACGCTACCGATGAATCGGAGATTCTGCCTAGGCAATCGAAGGAAGAAGAACACGTCGATGATGGATGTTTCTGCCAGGCAGTAGGCCAGAGTCCCTACTCGTTTACTTGCTTGCTCCCCTCTTATTAGTCGGAAGTCGAACACATTAGTGTTGTTTTTGTGGACACGTGGGCCATTCATCATTGGCCATTTAATATTACATCAGTCGCGGCTACCTCCGTGAAATCGCGAGCCAATGACTTTCTCTGATCCAAGGAGCTTTCATTTATGAGGAGGCGAGACTTCCTAGCGGCTCTCACAACTGGTATGGGATCGATTGCGATGCCGGCGGCTGCCCTATTTCGAGCAGACTTCCAGGTTTATGAATACAAAAGCGTTGATGGATGTGCAATTAAGGCAGACGTCCACGGTGTAGACAAGTTCGTTGAGAAGCCAGTGTTAATCTACATTCATGGAGGTGCCCTCATCGGAGGAACCCGAAAGAAACTGCCTAGAGTCGTGCCGGACTTGTTGCTGAAACTGGATGCTGTTGTGGTGCTCATTGACTATCGGTTGGCCCCAGAAACTAAACTGCCTGCAATTGTCGAGGACGTACAGGATGCGATTCGTTGGGTTAGACAAGATGGACCTAAGCTCTTTCACATTGATCCGGACCGATTAGCAGTAGCTGGCGATTCGGCGGGTGGTTATCTGACTTTAATGGCGGGATTCTCTGTCAAACCTCGGCCGCGTGTACTAGCGGTTTTCTGGGGTTACGGAGATATCACGTCTCCTTGGTATTCCGAGCCTGAGCCCTTTTATGTTCGGCAGACACCTGTTTCTAGGGAAGAGGCATTCCGATCCATCGGCACCAAGTGTTTGACAGAACCTCCAGAGGCAAACCGACGTGGCCGCTTTTATTTGTATTGCCGCCAAAACGGCTTATGGCCTAAGGAGATCGCTGGTCACGACCCGAAGAGCGAGTCCAAGTGGTTCGAAGCATACCGCCCAGTCCGCAACGTATCGAAGAAATATCCCCCGACCATCCTAGTCCATGGCACTGCAGACACGGATGTCCCTTACCAAGAATCAAAAGTCATGGCTACAAAGCTACAGGAGGCGGGCGTGGAGCATGAATTGATTACGGTCTCTGGTGGTGGTCATGGGCTTGCGGAAATAGGTGACACCGAAATGGCTCGGATCTACGAAAAGGTATCAGCTTTTCTAAAGGCCCGAATTGGCTGAGAAAAAGCGCAGACAGGCCATATCCGAAGAAATATTTTGCGCTGGTAGGGCCAGTAGCAGGGGTGAATCTCGTCAAGCGATCACGATGACTGAGGCTTTCAGGCGTCGGACCTCTCGAGGATGACCAACCGTTTCTCTCCAGCAACTGAAATCGTCTGGCGACCCACGCCCGAGTCCTTGGAGCGAAGCCACCTGAAGCGCTTCATGGAACAGCACGACATTGATTCCTACGCCGAACTGCAAGACCGCTCAAGCCAAGACGTCACATGTTTCACGGATGCGGTGCTGAAGTATCTGGACATTCAATTTCAACGTGCTTACTCACAGGTTGTCGATCTCTCGCCAGGAATCCAACGCCCCAGAAGGTGCCTTGGAGGCCAGCTCAACATCATCTACAACTGCATAGATAAGTGGTCGGCAAATCCGCAAACCTGTAACAGGAGGGCGTTGGTCTGGGAGGGCGAAGAGGGCGCCACGCGTTCCCTCACTTATCGAGAACTATCTTCTGAAGTCAATCGCTGCGGCAATGCTTTACGCAGCCTGGGCTTGAGCAAAGGCGACGCCATCGGGCTGCATATGCCAATGACCCTGGAGATCTGCATCGCTCTGCTTGCCATTGCCAGGGTCGGCGGCGTCATTCTGCCGCTCTTCTCAGGTTATGGCGCGTCCGCGATTG
>Ga0187893_10007934_pt1 | contig 17051 bp, 13 predicted proteins | sample MA1701074metaG_FD_139574 | JGI IMG/M metagenome (GOLD analysis project Ga0187893, IMG submission 139574) | White microbial mat communities from a basaltic lava cave in the Kipuka Kanohina Cave System on the Island of Hawaii, USA - MA170107-4 metaG ...
ACAAAAAAGGGTTTTCTCTTATCCGTTGTAATTTCAAAATAAGCCTCACCCTTTAGTTGAACATCCCGTGTTTTATCATTAAACTGTTTGGGATAATCCAATACACTTCCCGCATTGAGCCAAACTTTTGAACCATCCGGCAACACTATTTGTGAACGGATGCCCTTTGGTGTTACTAATTGCTGTTGATAAATGGTGGCTTGTTCATTGCTATTGCCGGTTGGCCACCATTTCCAGGCGGCAATAATGGCAAACGCTAAACAAGCAGCCGCAGCATAACGCCATATATTTCTTACTTGTCCTTTTCTTACCGGTGCTATGGCTAAGTCCGGCAAATCTTCATTGTCTTGCATTGCGGCCGCCAACCTTTGTTTATGTTTTTGAAAAAGAGCTGCAATCTTGTGGGGTTGATAATAGTCATAACTGTCTTTCCAATCCTGCTCAAGCACCTCATTTACATAAGAAGCATAGGAGTGCTGCTGAAATAAGGCCTGCAATTCTTCCTGTTCATCCTGTGATATTTCCCCGGATAATTTCTTTGCCAGGAGATCCCAGATTCTATCATTTCCATTTTTATCAGCCATAAGTATAAGTTAAGGACAGCGGCGTTATTAAAAACTCCCTAAATGGTTTCAAAAAAATATTGTCTTACTGAAATAGTGAAAATTTTGTCTGCTTTGCGAGATCAGGATGTTAGAATTTTATTCGGAACAAATTGAAAAAATCAATGCCGATGCAGGTAGGCGGAAATCATATCATCAGACATGTCGAGCCGGATGGCTTCGGCTACTTTTTTAACTGCAATAGCCAATTGCGCATCTACTGTTTTTGGAGAAATATCCAACAATACCGCTACCTCTTTATAACGCAGTCCGTCCATTTTGATTAATCGAAAAATAAGCTGGCAGCGGGTAGGAAGGCTTCGAATGGCATGTTCAATTTTCTGAGCTACCTGGGAAGAGATGATACGTCCCTCAATATCGGGAACAATAGATAAGGCGTCTGTATGCAGCGCATCGTAAGAAATCGTTAGTTGCCTTGTTTTTTGCAGGGCATTCAGGGTTAAATTTTTGGTACATACATAAATATATACCATGGGATTCTCCACATTGACAAGCTGCTGCCGTTTTTGCCAGATGGAAATAAATACATCGGAGACAATCTCTTCAGCTAAATGGAACGAACCTATAATGGAAGCAGAAAAGTGAATCAAACGATTGCATAAAAGTTGGTGTAGTTTTTCATAGTCCAGCATATTGTTGTCAGAACACACATTGTAAAATAAGCGCTTAACCTGATCACTACAATTATTCATATTGTAAAAATAAACACAACATGAAACGTCCGTCATGAAATTTTCATTATCTCACACACAGGGCAAAGAAAGTTTCATTATGATTAGATTTCCCTTAAAAAAACTACACGGATGAAACCTATGTTAAAAGATGCGATTTCTCACTGTTATAAAAAGAGTTCTAAAAACTATAGTTAATTCGTCGTATCCCAGTTTTAAGTTTTTCTTTCAGGACTTATTTGTAAACAAGAACTTTCTAAGCGTTTTATTGAAAGCCTGTGCATGAATACGATTGAAATAATGCAACGGGCTTACCTTATTGGGGCCTGTCGTTGCAAGGTAAATTTTTTTAGAACTACTATATAGCGTTTATAATTTTTCGGCAAACGGTTGCGCATTTTTTCAACGGAACCCCCCCGTGAAAAATTTATACACCTTCTGTCTCAGGCGTTGTGGTTACTGGTACTTTATAAGCTTTGTTTACGATATACACTCCCAATAATGTTACCAAACCGCCAACTGCAATAAAAGCGGTAAGACTTTCGGAAAATATCAGCCAACCCAATAACACAGCAACAATTGGATTAATATAAGCGTACAAAGATGCTTGCCCAGTTGAAAGATTTTGCAAAGCATATAAATAAGCAATAAATGAAATTACAGAGCCAAACACAACAAGATAAGCAATAGCAGCCCATGATTGCCAGGGTATAGAACTGATGGGAATAGTTCCCGTTGCAGTGTTTGCAATGATCGTCATTGCTATGCCAGAGATCACCATTTGCAATCCAATGCTGAAATAAGGATTAAAGTTAGCAGCATGTTTTTTTGTATAGATAGTACCAAATGCCCAACCCCAGGTGGCACAAAGCGATATTAAAATGCCAAAACGAAAATCTGCGTTTAAAAAATCCTGCAGGTGCTCATAAAAAATAATGCACACACCACTAAAACCTAAGAGTAAACCAAAGATTGCTTTTGCAGGCATTCTTGTTTTTGCAGTAAACAAACCGATCACCACAAGCCATAAAGGGAAGATAGCACCGATGATTGCTCCCAAACCTGCAGAAATATATTTTACTCCCCAGGTACTAAGGCCATTTGCAATTAAAAAATTTAAGAAGCTTAATACAAGGATAGATTGCCATTCTTTTTTATTGGGCCACTTTGCACCTTTGAATAAAAAGAACAACACATAACAAAGGCCGCCCAGCAATTGACGCATGCCTGCCATTTGAAAAGCCGGCATTCCTCTCACTCCTTCCTTTGATGCGATCCACGTAGTGCCCCAAAAAAAGCAAACCAATGCTAATGCAAAAATGGCTTTGGTTCTCGTTCCTTTTTTGTGAATGGTCAGCGGGTTTAATACAGAAATATTTTTTAGTGATCTTTCCGCCGGCTTTACAATTACTTTATGAAGATTAAATAATGACATTGTTATTCATATAGCCAACCAATAAGTTAAATGATTACAATGCTAAATTTCTGAACGTGATTCTTTCATTTCCTGCCTAATCATCAAAATCTATCAATCTTAATTCTCTTTAGTGTTTAAAATGCCTCATCCCTGTTATTACCATGGCTAAGCCATGTTCTTTGCAGTAATCAATTGAATCTTTATCGCGGATAGAACCGCCGGGTTGAATGAATGCAGTGATACCGGCCTGGTGTCCTAACTGCACACAATCATTAAAAGGGAAAAAAGCATCGCTTGCCATCACAGCGCCTTTCAAATCAAAATTGAATTGCTTTGCTTTTTCCACCGACTGACGCAGTGAATCAATACGGCTGGTTTGTCCGCAACCTTTCCCTACCAGTTGTTTATTTTTTACGAGAGCAATAGCATTTGATTTTAAATGTTTGCAAACGAGGTTAGCAAATTGCAGGTCTTCTTTTTCTGCTGCTGTTGTTTCCCTTCCCCCTGCTTCTTTCCATTCACTGTAATTGCCTTCATCAATACCTTGTATCAACACACCATTCAAAACAGATTTGTATTGTTCTTTGGCAGCCGGCAGCTCTTTTAATTGTAAGAGTATCCTGTTTTTCTTTGATCTTAGAACGGTTAAAGCATCTTCATTAAAGGCAGGAGCTATTAATACTTCAAAGAAAATTTCATTGATAGCTTCGGCAGTTGCTTTATCAATTGTTCCATTGGTAACCAAAACGCCGCCGAAGGCACTTTCAGGATCTCCGGCTAATGCAGCATCCCAGCTTTCTTTTGTGGAAGCCCTTTGTGCAATGCCACATACATTGGTGTGTTTAATGATTGCAAAAATGAAAGCAGCCTCCCCAAACCCCTCCGAAGGAGGGGCTTCAGATTCCGACGATTCAGGAGTCGTTGTTTCTTCGTGACTATTTAGTTTATGAGACACTGAAGTCCCCCCTTGTGGGTGATTTAGGGGGGCTTCCTTTATCAGTTGAATAGCGGCATCAACATCAACAAGATTGTTATAGGAAAGCTCTTTTCCGTTTAATTGATCAAATAGTTTTTCAAGGTCACCATAAAACACACCCGATTGATGTGGATTTTCTCCATAGCGCATTGCCTTTGGGTTAGAAACAGATTCAAGAAAATACAAAGCTTTTGATGGGTTGAAGTATTTTGCAATTGCTACATCATAATGAGCTACTATTTCAAATGCTTTTGCTGCAAACGCCTTTCTTTGCTCAATAGTTGTTTCTCCGTTTTGATCATTCAAAAGTTTTTCCAGTGCGGCATATTCTTTTTTAGCAGCAATCACCATTACATCTTTAAAGTTCTTAGCTGCTCCCCGGATCATGGACGGGCCCCCAATATCAATTTTTTCGATGATAGCTTTCTCTCCCTCCTTTGGAGGGAGTTGGTGGGAGGCTGCAACGGTTTCTTCAAAAGGATAAAGGTCAACAATAACTAAATCAATTTCAGGAATGCTGTATTGCTTCATTTCTTTTACATCTGTTTCATTATCCCTTCTTCCCAGGATGCCGCCAAACACAGATGGATGTAAAGTTTTAACCCTGCCTCCCAGTATGGATGGATAAGTTGTCAGGTTTTCAACAGGCACCACTTTTATTCCGAGTTTTTCGATAAAAGCCTGTGTGCCCCCTGTAGAATAAATGGTAACACCCAGTTCTGAAAGTTTTTTCGCTATAGGTTCAAGCCCATCTTTATAAAAAACAGAAATAAGAGCAGATTGAATTTTTTTGGTCATGTTGCATGTTTGAATAGGCGTGCCACCCCGATTAAATCGGGGTGGCACGCCTCGTTTAGAAGCCGCAAAACTAACCTAATTCAGGTTCATCACAAAAGCTCCTTTTTCACTTACATCATGATAAGGAATGTGCAGGGAATCGCAGTCTTTTTTCCAATATTTCAATCTTGCTGAAGTAACACGGCCATCAAAAACGACTTGATTTATCAAAAACGTTTTAAAAAGTTCATTCATGTATAGCCTTGGATTGCCGGAAATGATGAGCAGGTCAACTTTTTGTTTAACTGCAGGATGAGAAAAAGAAACCGAGCTGTCAATAAGTAAAATATTTCTGTTGCCTAATGAAGTATAGTGCATATCACATAGAACATTTGCAGGCTTTGGGTTTTTATCTATTCTATGCAATATTCTCGAAGGTTTCAAATGAAAATTTCTTACGAAATCGTCTTTGAGAAGGGCGGTATCTCCGGCGAAAACGAAATTTCGACCATCAATTATGTCAATAGCCCGGTGCTGCGGCACATTATAAACAATAATTTTCTTTTGGCTTTCTGCTTGCCAAAAAGAATAACTTCTTAAAACAGCAAAACAAAGCAAAGCTGTAAGACCAGCGAGTAATCCCGTTTTTTTCTTTTCGAGAAGCCAGTAACTGATACCTGCTGCAAAAAGAAAAAGCAGTACCGTCTGCGGAATATTTATCTGCAAACCATCCCATAACGAATAAGGTAATGATTCTACTCTTTCAATCCATGTATTCATAAACCAGATCAATCCATAAAGACATTTACCGATCAGCCATGCCAATGCGGGAATAAATGCAATAACGCAAAGAAATATTTCTCCAATAAGTATAGCACTTGAAAGCGGAACTGCTATAAAGTTTGTCAGTAAAAAATAGAATGGGAACTGGTGAAAATGATAGATGCTTATTGGTATCGTCAATATCTGTGCGGCAATAGTCACTGCATTTAATTTCCAGAAGAAATCAAGTATCTTATTTTTTACATACAATAAGTTATAAATGGGCTGCATAAAAATAACAATGCTCAATACAGCTGAATAAGAAAGCTGGAAACCGACATCCCAAAGCCAATAAGGATTGTAACATAAAAGAATGAAAGCAGATAACGCAAGTGTATTATATATAGATGTTTTCCTGGAAAGCGTTTCGCCTAAAACAATACAGGTGAACATAACTGCTGAACGAAGTATAGATGGCTGCGCTCCTGCTAATAAGCTGAAAAGCCATAACCCTGTTATGATAATGACGGGATGCAGCCATTGCAAATATTTTTTTCGGCGCATTGGCCTGAGCAGTTGCAATAGCAGCCAGTAAATAAGACCAAGATGCAAACCGGAGATAGCAATAATGTGTACAACACCGGTATTGGTATATGATTGCACCAATGTTTTATCAAGATCATCTTTATAACCTATTAACAATGCTTCTGCCAGGCCAAGTTCTTTATCGCCTTTAATATTAGTTCGAAGAATATTCAAAACTCTTTCACGGCTTTTATCCAAAAAAGCAGGCAACCGGTCTCTATTAGTTTGAGGCAATACTGTAAAATCATCAGGCTTTAAATAAGTCTGATGAGTAATCCCCCGAAAGAGACAATATCTTTTATGATCAAATCCACCCGGGTTGCCTGAATTTCTTATTTCCTGCAATGGTTTGTTGAATACTATTTGTGAGCCATATTCTAATGCCGGCAATAATGAATCTTTTTTAAAATACAGGATTAGCTTTCCTTTTACATTAATGGCTTGTTCATTATTTAAGAGTGCCGTCACTGTAGCATCTGCTTTATATGATTTGTTCTTTTCAACAAGAGGTTCATTAATTGTTACAACCAGGTAATCTTTTTCATGGTATTGATAGCCTAGCCATTTTTTTGAATTTCTTATATCATGCTGCCATGCAAGCAGGCCGCCGGCAGCAATAAAACAAACTGAAAGAAACAATCCTCCTAACCATCCCATTCTATATTGGTGTGTTAATCGTAAATAGAAAAAAAAGACACCTGCTGAAAATCCGGCAAGAAGAATAAGCCACCAATAAATCTGTTCAACCGATAAATACCAATTGATTATTATTCCCGCTATTAACGAAAACAACAGCCGAAGCTGCGGTGCCTTTTTCCAAATATGTATTACCGGCATTGCCATAAAGAGAAAATACGCCGAAATAAAAAATCTGCCAATTGCATTTTAGGATTTCTAATGTAATGAGACGTCTTGGATATAAAATGAGCAAATAGCCCGTAAACCAGAGGGTTAGTTTCTAGTAATTTTGGCGGTCGGATAATATTATTTTCCCGGTTTTTCTGCCATATTTTTCCCGGTAATTGGATATTAAACTTCCCGTTGTAACCTGACAATCTATATCTTACAAATATATATAATTTGTAATTAATTGATACTAACTTAATATATCAAAGTAGTCATTTCATTCCTCAATTAGCTTTAAAGAGTAAACATCATTCTTACTTCTTTCTAAAATTTAAGGCTATGACTACAATTCAAAAAAAATCACTAAAGGTGGGTAAACAGGTCAATACTGACCATGTTAGTGCTGTTATCAGGAACTATAAAAAAGAACGTTGGGTCCACAACTCGAAACGTCTTGGTAAAGAAGATTCCCTAAGTGTTTGGTACAGCATTGAAGAACTTGAAGAGTTTCTTGCAAAGGCTAAGGATCATGGCGCCGATGGTATCAAAATGTATTTTGGCGCTTATGATTTGGATTATAAAGAACCCCTGCTTGCAGGCAGGCAGACAATTACTTTGGTAGCTACGAAGAATAAAATAACACCAGCAGGAGAAACTGACAAGGATATTTATATTCAAACGGAAAAAGGATCATCCATTTTGGCTTGGAATGTTGGCAGACCTTGTCCTCCATATTGCGGAACTAAGGATGATGATAGTTCTGATGGTATTGGCATTACAATAATTGACCAGGGCAGTGAAGGAATGATCGTCGCCTGATCAACTTATTATTAAACAAACAATAATACCTCCTATGAAACAGGGGGTATTATTGTTTATAGTTAATTTTAGTTCTTTATTATTATATGCTTTCCTTCCTGCCAATATATTTCTATTTTATACTGATCAGTTTCCTGGCAAGCATCGCTGTTTATTTTACCTTTGAAAAATCTCATGGTTATCTAAAACTTTTTCCTCCGTTTTTATTTTCCACTCTGATAGTTGAAACAGTTGCGACTTATTTAGGATATACCGGCAGGCCCAATATCTGGATATATGATTTTTTTAGTGTTATTGAGTTTTGTTTTTATCTCTGGATCATTAGTCTTTTTATTACAAATAATATAGTAAAAAAAATTATGAGGACTTCGATAGCAGTGTATGCGGTGGTCGCCAATATCAATGTCATCAATATTATTTTTATACAAAAGCTGAATTTGTTTCATGCCGTTACTTATGCATTAGGTTGTTTACTGATTGTAGCTGCATGTGTTTACTATTTTTTTGAGTTGTTTAAATTTACAAAGTCAGTTAACCTGCTAAATATTCCAGCGTTTTGGATCTGCTCCGGCTTGTTATTCTTTTATTGTTGTGGTTTTCCTTTATACGGTTTTATAAATTACTTAAGCGGCATTTCAAAATTGCTCGTAAATAATTTTTCTAACATCTTTACAATCCTAAACATCTTTTTATACACCTTATTCACTATCGCCTTCTTATGCCGGCTGAAAGTCAGGAAATATACTTTGTCACCATCATAGGCATTATTCTCGGATTATTGCTTGTCGGTTTTATTGTCACTATTCTTTTTCTGTATCAGCGAAGACAACAGCGGCAGGAGCAGGAGATGGCGAGAATAAAAGATATGTACGAAAGAGAAGCGCTTCGTTCGCAACTTGAAATACAGGAAAATACTTTCAAAACCATTGCGCAGGAATTGCACGATAACATTGGCCAAATGTTATCGGTAGCAAAGCTGTCACTTTCTGCATTGCCGGTTGAAAAAGATCATGCAGCATTTGATATGCTAAAAAATTCACAGGAAGTGCTGAACAAAGCTATTGTTGATCTTTCACATCTTACCAAAGGATTGCATACCGACCGCATAGCCCAGGTGGGTTTGGCCGAATCAATAATGTTTGAAGTATATGCAATAAGAAAAGCAGGATTGGTAAATGCCCGGTTTCACCTCGATGGTGTGGAAGAAGAGTTTAGTGAGCAAAAAGCAATTTTTCTTTTTCGTATTTTTCAGGAAGCTGTTAACAATATACTGAAGCACTCAAAAGCTACTGAAATAATGGTGGACATGAAATACAAACCTGATGGTTTTATTTTAGAAATAAAAGATAACGGCGTTGGCTTTGATGTGGCTCAAAAACAACAGGCAGCTACTTCTTACAGCGGCGTTGGATTAAAGAGTATGTTTAACAGGGCAAAATTGATCGGCGCTGATATTTCTATAAACAGTGAATATGGGAAAGGGACTATAATTTTGATAGAACTTCCTTTGCAGCAGGAATAAATAAATATGATAAAAACCGGGAAAAATATACAAGTAGCCATAGCTGATGATCATAGCCTGTTGCGAAACGCATTGGCCAGGCTGATCAACGGATTTGAAGGATACAATGTGATGATGGAAGCAGACAACGGAAGAGAGCTTATTGCAAAAATTCAGCAAAATGTATTGCCAGATATTGTGCTGGTGGATGTGAACATGCCTGAAATGGACGGGTTTGAAACAACTCAGTGGCTGCATAAAAAATATCCACAATTGAAAATATTGGCTCTTTCAATGCTGAGCGACGAAAGAACCATTATCAAAATCTTTCGCCTCGGAGCAAAGGGATATTTGTTAAAAAATACTGATGCGGAAGAATTAAAAAAGGCATTGGACTCTGTAATGGATAAAAATGTGTACTTATCGGAATATGTTTCAGGAAAACTGGTAAGCGGCCTGCACAATGACGTGGCTATGGATGTAAAAGAAGCGGTATTGAATGAAAAAGAAAAAGAGTTTTTGCGCTGGACATGTTCAGAACTATCTTACAAAGACATAGCGGAGAAAATGTATCTCAGCCCGCGAACAATAGATGATTATCGGCAGGCACTTTTCAATAAATTAAAAGTGCATAGCCGCGTGGGCCTTGTAATATATGCAATAAAAAATGGGATAGCAGAGCTTTGATCAGCTAAGCATTTTGTGCAGGTAAGCTATTTGCCCCGCATGATAAATATTATGTTGTATGAGCCCGTTGAGCAGGAAACGGAAATTATAATTTCGATGAACAACGGTTTCTTTCAAAAAAATATCATCCTTTGTTTTTAATACAGCAATGATCTGCTGATGGGTTGCAATTAAGGCTGCAAGTCCTTCGTCCCAATCGTGAACGCCGGGATCAACAACCCGCCAGTCCATTTCTTCAAAAGATTTCAAATCAGAAATTTTATCGCCTTCAATTCTTTTCAATGTAAATTCTGCCCAGTTAAGCATGTGGTATAAAAGCTCAATACAGGAATGAGAATCTCCTGATGGTTTTGTAAAAGCAAAAGCTGGATCTACATCACGAAGAAGCGCATAAACCGGACGGCCATACCAGGGTTCACCGTCCAATGTATTTTCAAGATTGCGAATGATAGATTGAATTTCCATATAGAATTAAGATTGAATGATTTTATAGATTATCAGGAAAGTAAGCCACTAATTCTTTTAACAAAAAACAGGCCGCCAATTTCTGGCGGCCTGAACAGTTTTATTATTTTGATTAAAAATTCCTCTTAATCTTTCTAATCCAATAAACCCGCCTGACTGGCAGGCAGGTCTTAGTTCTATAGCTTTTTTTATTTACTCAGATACATACTCCTGTCTTTATACAACTGCCTGAAATAAGGATCTCTTAAATCTTTAATAAAGCGTATTGCTTCTCCGGTTGATTTCATTTCAGGCCCTAATTCTTTATTTACTCCTGGGAATTTATTAAAACTAAACACAGGTTCTTTAATAGCAAAGCCATTTAGCTTTTTCTCAAATTTAAAATCCTTCAGCTTATGTGAACCCATCATCACTTTGGTTGCAATGTTAAGATAAGGTATTTGGTAAGCCTTCGCTATAAAAGGAGTAGTCCGTGATGCTCTTGGGTTAGCTTCTATTACGTATACTTTTCCATCTTTAATAGCAAACTGGATATTGATCAATCCTTTTATGTTCAATTGTCTTGCGATCTTTTCTGCATAATGTTCCATTGTGGTTACTACCAGGGGCGTTAGGTTGAATGCAGGTAGTACAGCATTGCTATCGCCACTATGAATGCCGGCTGGTTCAATATGCTCCATCACTCCCATTACATGAAACTGCTCCCCATCAAAAATGGCGTCTATCTCCGCTTCCTGGCAACGATCAAGGAAATGGTCAATCAATATTTTATTTCCGGGGATATGTTTCAATAAGCTCACTACTGCTTTTTCCACTTCTTCATCATTGATCACTATCCGCATTCTTTGTCCACCCAATACATAAGAAGGTCGAACCAAAACAGGATAGCCTACTTTATTGGCAACAGTTATTGCTTCATCCACATCATAAGCTGTTCCATAATCAGGATAGGGAATGCCAAGCTCCTTCAGCATATCCGAAAAACGGCCACGATCTTCGGCTATATCCATGCTGTCATAAGATGTGCCGATGATCTTAATTCCTTTTGCATGTAAAAGTTCTGCTAACTTCAACGCTGTTTGCCCGCCAAGTTGAACAATGACTCCTTCGGGCTTTTCATGATCAATAATCTCCCACAAATGCTCCCAATACACCGGTTCGAAGTACAGCTTGTCAGCCATATCAAAATCGGTACTCACTGTTTCAGGATTACAGTTTACCATGATGGCTTCATAGCCGCATTCTTTAATAGCCAGCAAACCATGCACACAGCAATAATCAAATTCAATTCCCTGGCCAATGCGGTTAGGTCCGCTGCCCAATACAATTATTTTCTTTTTATCTGAAACTTTTGACTCGTTAGTCAGTGCACCATTTCCGCTAACAGGTTTATTTTCAAAAGTAGAATAGAAATACGGCGTCTTTGCTTCAAACTCTGCAGAACAGGTATCCACCATTTTGAACACTCTTGTTATACCCGCTGCTTTTCTTTTATTATATATGTCTTCTTCATCACCGTGTTCCAGTATCCTGCTGATCTGTTCATCACTAAAGCCATTCACTTTTGCTTCTCTTAATAATTCAACAGGCAAATCTCCCAAATCATACTTGGCAATTTCTTTTTCGAGATTACAGATCTTTTGTATTTCGTAAAGAAACCACCTGTCAATGCCATTGGTAGCTTTAGATATAGTGCCCACTGAAATACCCGCCATCAGCGCATCTTTAATTCGGAAGATGCGATCCCATTTTGGGGTTTTAATATATTCCAGCAACTCATCAGCATGCATCAGGCTTTTGCCATAATAACCAAGACCCACCGCATTATTCTCCAAACTCTGACAGGCTTTTTGTATAGCTTCTGTAAAACTTCTTCCTATTGCCATCACTTCTCCCACACTTTTCATCTGCAAACCCAGCGTATCATTGGCGCCTTTGAACTTGTCAAAATTCCAGCGGGGCACTTTTACAATAACATAGTCTAATGCCGGTTCAAAATATGCCGATGTGGTTTTGGTGATCTGGTTTTCCAATTCATCAAGATTATAACCAATTGCCAGTTTAGCTGCAATTTTTGCAATTGGATAGCCTGTAGCTTTTGATGCAAGTGCAGATGAACGGCTAACTCTTGGATTGATCTCAATAGCAATGATCTCTTCCGTAACAGGATTTAATGCAAACTGCACATTACAACCGCCGGCAAAATTTCCAAGATCTCTCATCATCATGATAGCAGTGTTGCGCATCAGTTGCATGGCGGTATCACTAAGCGTCATCGCCGGCGCTATGGTAATAGAATCACCGGTATGCACACCCATCGGGTCAAAATTTTCAACGGTGCAAATAATACAAACGTTATTGGCTGAATCTCTCAACAGTTCCAATTCAAATTCTTTCCAGCCCAGCACTGCCTTTTCTACCAATACTTCATGTATCGGCGATGCCTGCAAACCGCGGTTCAATGCTTCATCCAGCTCAGATTTATCATGTACAAATCCACCGCCGGTACCACCTAATGTAAAAGAGGGGCGAATTACCAATGGAAAACCTATTTCCTGCGCAAACTCTTTTCCTTCCAAAAATGAATTGGCTGTTTTTGCGGTGGCAACGGGGACGCCAAGGCTGATCATCCATTGCCTGAATTTTTCCCTGTCCTCAGCTTTATCAATGGCCTTGATGTCAACACCGATCAGGCGGGTTCCAAATTTTTCCCAAATGCCGAGGTCTTCTGCTTCTTTACAAAGGTTAAGAGCCGTTTGCCCGCCCATGGTTGGCAGCACTGCGTCAATTTCATTTTCTTCCAATATTTGTTCAATGCTTTCAACCGTTAGCGGTAACAGGTAAACCTTTTCGGCCATCATAGGGTCGGTCATAATGGTGGCCGGATTACTGTTTATAAGATAAACTTTGATCCCTTCTTCTGTCAGGCTTCTTGCCGCTTGTGTGCCGGAGTAGTCAAATTCACAAGCCTGTCCAATAATAATAGGCCCTGAACCAATGATCAGGACCGAACGAATAGAAGTATCTTTTGGCATTTTTTATTTTCAACAGCTCGTTTAAGGAGCTTGACCCCGTCCGAAGGCGGGAGTTTTGGAGTGAATAAACAAATTGCGCAAAAGTAAGGGAATCGCATCGTTTTGCCGGAAGCTGTTAAGAAAAAGTTTGATTGATCAGCGGCATGAAAAAACCGGCGCTGCTGCCGGTTGATTTATATTTTTCCTTACAGATGTTTGGAATTTGCGTCAGGCTTAGCTGTGATAAGTTGCTTCTTCAATTTCATCCAGGGGAACTTCACCCGGCAGTACTTGCTTTTTATTGTCTTTTCTTTCTTCGTACCTGAACTTCATTTTGCTCACCCATTTGTTACGAACTTCCTGGCCTTTTATTATGCCAATAAAGGTGCCTGCAATCATGATCAGGCTGAACAGCAGTGAGTAGATAATTCTTTTCATAACGGTTCAGTTTAACAGTGAGTGATGCCTGTTGTATCGAAATTTCGTGCCACAAATGATGATAGTTAAAATATGTAATCAAAATTTGTTAAGCGGTTTGGTATTTATTTAAACAATCAATCAGAAGAAAGGTTTTTTGCTTTTTATAAAATAGCTATAAAGTACATTTGTACATGCTTCGTATTATTGGCTTGATCATTTGTTTGGTTTTTATTCATGGTTTTGTTTCTTCTCAAACACCACATTACCCCAAAGGCTATTTTCGCTGGCCTCTCAATTTGAAACCTGAAATAGTTGCTAACCTCGGTGAGCTAAGAAATAATCACTGGCATATGGGCCTTGATATTCGTACGGCTCAAAAAGAAAATCAACCTGTATATGTCGCTGCCGCGGGTTATATTTCAAAGATCAGGATAGAGCCATTTGGATTTGGCCGGGTTATTTTTATCAATCATCCCAATGGACTTACAACGATATATGCACACCTGAATAATTTTTTTCCTGCATTGGAAAAATATGTCACCAGCCAGCAATACGCTAAAGAAAGCTGGGCAGTTGAGGTGGAATTTTCCCCAAAACAATTTCCTGTGAGCAAAGGAACTTTTATTGCTTACAGCGGCAATACCGGCGGATCAGGCGGGCCGCATGTTCATTTTGAAATTCGTGATACTAAAACGGAAAAATGTCTTAACCCATTATTGTTTGGAATGCCATTGCAGGATAAAGTGCCACCTACATTGGTAAAGCTGGCTATGTATGACCGCAGTTTCAGTCTTTATGAACAATCACCTCAATTTTTTTATTTAAAAAACAAATCCGGTGTTTATACACTTGCAAAACAATCGGTACTTAAAACAGGACTAAACAAAATCAGTTTTGCCATACAGGCTTATGACCGCATCAATGGATCAAATAACCAGGATGGCATTTATGCTGCAAAAATATTTTTTGATGAAGAGCCTCTCGCCGGTTTTATCATTGACAGCATCAGCTATGATGAAACCGGATATATGAATGCGCATATTGACTACCGCTACAAACATAATGGCGGCCCCTACCTGCAGCATTTATCACAATTGCCTGGTGATAATGGCCCGGTGTATAAACAATACAACGGTGATGGGATCATTCATCTTACCGATACCAATGTTCACCGGGTAAGGATTGAAGTAAGCGATGCTTATGCCAACAAAGTGTATCTTGATTTTTCTATTCAGTATGATGAAAATCTTTCAGAAACTTCAACTCATACTGTAGCGCACAATCATTTTGCCCCGGGGCTGGTGAATGTGTTTGAAAAAAATGATTTTGAAATTTATTTTCCCGAAGATTGCCTGTACGACAGCATTCCTGTTTTGTATTACACTAATAACAAACCAAGTGAAAATGCTGTATCAGCAGAGCATGCATTTAACAATCCGTCTATTCCGGTGCATAATAATTTTACCGTAAGAATAAAACCCACACAAAATATCCCCATCAACTGGCAGGACAAGATAATATTGAAAAGAGAATACGGCTCAAGAAAAAATGTTCGCAAAGCAACATTGGAAAATGGATTTCTTACCGCCAGCTTTGATGAGTTTGGAAATTTCCAGGCATTTGTTGATCTGGAATCTCCAACAATAAAAGGATTGGGCAATGGCGATACTATCAACCTGAGTGCAGCAAGCAGAATTGTTTTATATCCTTCTGATAATTTTGCTGTCAAAAGTTTCAGGGCTGAGTTGGATGACCAATGGCTTCGGTTTACCAATGATAAAGGCCGGGCATATATTTATAAATTTGATGAACGTTGTCCTTATGGAGTGCATGAATTAAAGGTAACAGTGGAAGATATAGTTGGTAATACCACAACTAAAACATGGTGGTTTAAAAAATATCCATATACGCCGCCTAAGAAGAAGGCAGTGGGGAAGGGAAGTGGAAAGAAGAAAGTGGTGAGTGGGAAAAGGAAAACAAGTTCAAAAAGAAAATAGGTTTAAGGGCAAGTGGTAAATGGCGAGTGGTGAGTAGGAAGAGAATTGAAAAAGGATAAACGACCATTTCCAATAAATCAGTTAAATCCAAAAAATCTCAGTCTCATGGTTGTGCTCAAAGAAGGTGATAAAGCACCAACATTTACAGGTAAAGATCAAAATGATAAAAAAGTTTCTTTATCTGATTATAAAGGTAAAAAGCTGGTTTTATATTTTTATTCAGAAGCCGGATCGCCAACTTGTACAATTGAATCATGCAATCTTCGCGACAACTATGGGTTATTAAAAAGAAATGGTTTTGAAGTGTTAGGCGTGAGTCCCGACACGACGGAAACACAAAAGAAATTTGAAACAAAATATAAGCTTCCTTTTCCGCTTATTGGCGATACTTCGCATGATATACTCGAAAAGTACGGCGTATGGGATCAGAAAAAACTGTTTGGCCGTGAATACATGGGCGTGCTGCGCACCACATTTGTGATTGATGAAAAAGGAATCATCCGAAAGATTTTTTTTAAACCAAAAAATAAAGCCCATGCCGAAGAAATATTAGAAGCATGGAAGAATATTGGTTAAAGCCGAATCAAAGTTTCTCTGTATTATTAGCCTTTCCTAACAGCTTTTCAAGGCAACCCGACATTTCGTTCTATCGTTTAGTCAGCAAATAAAAATGCTATGCGAAAAATCGGCGGATTACTTCTATTGCTGACTGGACTGAATGCTTTATCACAAGACACATTAGTTGCACCCTTATCATCAGAAAAAAAGGAACCGGATTATATTTGGGTGTTTTCATCGCCCAGGCTAATCAATGCAAACACTGTTGAAATGATACCAGCTGGTATTCTTGAGTTTAAAGTGACACACAATTTTGGCGATATAGCTGGTGATTTTGGCGGGATCAAAAACTTTTTTGGGTTAGATGGCGCCACTGATGTAAGGATAGGATTTCAATATGGCGTAAGCAAAAGAACCAACCTCATAGCAGCAAGATCAAAAGGAGCCGGCACATTAAAGCAATTGTATGAAGTGGGTTTAAAATACCGGCTGATGCAGCAAGCCAATGATGATAGCAGACATCCTTTGTCAATCGCATTGTTTGGCAATGTAGTGGTATCAGCAATGAAAGAAGCTACAGTGGCCGACCAGGAAAATTCTTTTGACGGTTTTTCTGATAGGCTTAGTCAAACCCTGCAATTGCTGGTGGCCCGCAAATTTGGAAAACTAAGTTTGCAGCTTAGCCCAACAATGGTGCATACCAATTATGTAGTGCCCGGTGATGACAACACTTTGTTTGCATTAGGTGGTGGTCTGCGGCTGCCTGTGAGAGGAAGGTTTAGCATCCTGGTTGATTATTTTCATCCTTTCCGCAGCCAGGAAAGCATTGACAGTTTTAAAACAAGAGATATAAAATTTTATGATGCCCTTGGCATAGGTGTAGAATTCTTAACCGAAGGGCATGTGTTCCATCTGAATTTTACCAATGCCACA
>Ga0187893_10007936_pt1 | contig 17048 bp, 10 predicted proteins | sample MA1701074metaG_FD_139574 | JGI IMG/M metagenome (GOLD analysis project Ga0187893, IMG submission 139574) | White microbial mat communities from a basaltic lava cave in the Kipuka Kanohina Cave System on the Island of Hawaii, USA - MA170107-4 metaG ...
CAGGAGCCAGGCCTGATTGTGCTTGACGTCGTCGAGGGTCCACGCCTCGCCGCCCGGCCCGAGCGCCGACTCGATCCGCTCGGCCTGCCGCCGCGAGAAGCGGTCCTCGCGTCGAGTCTGGATCACGAGCACCGGCCGGTCGCCGAGCGTGCGCAGCGACGCGGTCACGTCGAGCGTCCCCGGGTCCACACCCGCGACCCAGCGGCCCACCTGCCGCGCGAGCGGCGTGAGCGGGAACGGCGGCACCTGGACGACGAGCTGGAATCCGTCCGCGATGGCCTCGTCGGCGCTCGCGAACGGGCAGTCGGCCACGACCGCGGCCACGTCCGGCCGCTCGGCCGCGAGGGCCAGCGCCACCGCGCCGCCCAGCGACTCGCCGAAGAGCGCCACGCGATGCCCGCGCAGGCCCGGCTCGCGCCGGATCCAGTCCAGCGTCGCGCGCGCATCGAGCAGCTCCCAGTGGCCGAGCGTCGTGGGCTTTCGCCGCTGGGCCCGCGCGGAGCGGAAGTCCACCGTCACCACGGTCGCGCCCAGGTGCCGCAGGAAGTGCGCGTAGCGCCACGTGCGCCGGTGGTCGCGCGCGTAGCCCGCGAACAGCACCACGGTCGCGGGCCGGGAGCCGTCGAGCACCCAGCCGTCCAGGTGGTCGCGCCCCTCCAGCGGGATGCGCACCCGCCGGGCGCGCGCGTCGAGGTCCTCCACGCCGCCCAGGTCCGCCGGCACGGCCGGATAGAGGGCCAGCCACGCCGAGCCCGCGGCCAGCAGCAGCAGCGCGCTCACGGAGAGGAGGATGGCGTTGCGCATGGAGATGAGACCCTAGCAGACGACGGTACCCGCGCCGCGTGCGTCGCGTGGCCGGCGAGCATCGCCGCCGGGGCCTACCTCGGAGGCTCGTCCCACGTGCGCTCCTGACACGGCGCCGCACGCGTCAGGAGCCCCGGACCCGGGCAGCCGGCGGCGGCCCCGACCTCGGTCACGAACCCGGCCACGACGCTCGCGAGGCGAAACCCGCCTCGCATCCCCGCGCCCCGCGGACCGCCGGGCGCACCGGCCAGGGGTCAGCGCGCCACGGTGAGCCCGCGCGGGCCCACGTACTCCGACATCGGCCGGATCAGGTGGTCCTCGGCGTGCTGCTCGATCACGTGCGCGGCCCAGCCGGCGCAGCGGCCGCAGGCGAACATCGCCACGAACGAGCCGGGCTTCAAGCCCAGGGACTGCAGCACGAGCGCGGTGTAGAACTCCACGTTCGTGCGCAGGTTGCGGCCCGGCTTCACGTCGTCCAGCACGCGCAGCACGGTGCGCTCCACGTCGCGCGCCAGGTCGAAGAGGTGCTTGTCGTGCAGCACCGCGCCGCCCATCTCCTCGGCCACGGCCGAGAGCACCTCCGCGCGCGGGTCGCGCACCTTGTAGACCCGATGCCCGAATCCCATGATGCGCCGCCCGGCGGCGAGCTCGTTCCGCACCCAGCCCTCCGCGCTCTCGGCCAAGCGGATCTCGAGCAGCATGTCGAGCACCGGCCCCGGCGCGCCGCCGTGGAGCGGGCCCTTGAGCGCGCCGATCGCTCCGGTCACCGCGCTCACCATGTCGGAGCGCGTGCTGGCGATGACGCGCGCCGTGAACGTGGACGCGTTCATGCCGTGGTCGATGACCGTGACCCAGTAGGTGTCGAGCGCGCGCGCCGCGATCGGGTCGGGCGCCTGGCCGAACACCATGTACAGGAAGTTGGCCGCGAGCGAAAGGTCGGAGCGCGGCGCGATGGGCTCCTGGCCCGCCTGGTACCGCAGGTGCGCGGCGACGATCGTCGGGAAGCGGGCCACGAGCAGCTTCGCGTTGTCGAAGTCGGCGCCCGGCGAGATATCGTGGGGGTTCCGCAGGTCGAGCGAGAGCGTGGCGCACGCCATGCGCAGCGCGTCGATCGGCGGGGCTCCCTTGCGGGCCGCCTCGCGCACGATGTCGAGCGTCGTCTCGGGGAGCGCGCGCTGGGCCGCGATCGCGCGCGTGAGCTCGTCGCGCTCGGCGGCCGACGGGAGCCGGCCCTTCCACAGGAGGTGGGCGGCCTCCTCGAACGTCACCTTCCCCGCCAGCTCCTTCAACTCGTAGCCGCCGATGACGAGCACGCCGTTCTGGCCGTCCACGCTGCTCAAGCGCGTCTGCGCAGCGACCACGCCGTCGAGACCGCGCGGCCGGGCGTCGGGGGTCGGGGCGGACATGCGGTCTCCAGGGCGGGGGCGGGCGCTGCCGGGGGACGGGTCGCGGCCGCGCGTGGCGCGGCGTCCGAGGCACTATGGCATCCCGCCTCCGGAGCCGCAACGGCAGGCCGCCCGTGACGCTCACGCGCCGAACGCGTGCAGGAACGCCTCCGTGTCCTGGCCGAGCGCGGGCGGCGGGAGCGTCACCGGCGGCCGCGCGCCGTCCGCGCGCCAGGGCAGCGCGAGGAGCGGCGTCACGGTGCCGTCGGCGAGCGCGCGGGGCGCCACCATGCCGCGCGCGACGAGCGCCGGGTCGGCGACCGCCTCGTGCACCTCGCGCACCGGGCCCGCGGGCACGCCGGCGCTGTGGAAGCGCTCGAGCCACTCCGCGCGCGGCGCGCCCGCGAAGCGTCCGGCGAGCCAGCCCACCACCTCGTCGCGGCGGAGCACCCGCTCCGGGTTCGCGGCCCAGCGCGGGTCGAGCCCGCGCTCCGGCTCGCCGAGCGCATCGCACACGCGGCGCCACTGGGCGTCGTTCCCCACCGCCAGGACGAACGCGCCGTCGGCGGCCTGAAACGTCTGGTAGGGCACGATGTGCGGATGCGCGTTCCCGTGCCGGCGCGCGGGCGCGCCCGTCGAGAGCGCCGACTGGGCCACGTTCACGAGCGAGTGGAGTCCCACCTCGGCGAGCGCCACGTCGAGGTGGGCGCCGCTCCCGCCGCGGAACCGGCCGACGAGCGCGGCGAGGACGGCGGCGGCGGCGTGCGCGCCGGCCAGGACGTCCACGAGCGCCACGCCCACCTTGAAGCCCGGTCGGTCCGGGTCCCCGGTCAGGCTCTGGAGCCCGACGAAGCCCTGGAGCACCGCGTCGTAGCCGGGGAGCGCGGCGTAGGGGCCGTCCTGGCCATGGCCGGTGATGCTGCAGACGACGAGCCCCGGGTGCTCGCGCCGGAGGCTCGCCGGATCGAGCCCGAAGCGCGCTAGCGCCCCGGGCAGGAAGTTCTCCACCACCACGTCCGCCGCCGCCGCCGCGCGCCGGAGCGCGGCGCGGTGCGCGGCGTCGGCGAAGTCGAGCGCGGCCGAGCGCTTGTTGCGGTTCACGGACAGGAAGTAGGCGCTCGTGCCGCCCACGAACGGGGGGCCCCAGGCGCGCGTCTCGTCGCCGGAGCCGGGGCGCTCCACCTTCCACACCGTGGCGCCCAGGTCGCCGAGGAGCTGCGTGGCGTAGGGGCCCGCGAGGACGCGCGAGAGGTCCAGCACGACGAGCCCCGCCAGCGGCCGGGCGGGCCCGGGCGGGCCGGCCCGTTCGGCGCTCACGCGGGCGCGGGCGTCACGCGGGCGCGCGCCCGGCCAGCTCATCCACGAACGCGCGCGACTCGAGCGGCCGCCCGGTCGCGCGCCGGGTCAGCTCGCGCCAGTCCCAGCGCCGGCCGGGCGCGTAGAACTCGCGGGCGAGGTACGCCCCCACCTCGGGCGCGCGCGCGTAGCGCGACCAGACGTCGGGCCCGCCCCCGAGCACACGCCGCAGCAGGTGGTCCTGGAGCTGCGAGGCGAGCATCTCGCCGAGCTGGTAGTTGTGGTAGTAGACGGGCGCGATGCTGAAGTGGATCTTGGCCGCCCAGTCCGGCGCGTGGCGGCCCTCCGGGCGGCGCACCCACTGGAAGCGCTCGACCAGGTCCCACCACAGCGCCCGCAGGTCCTGGTCGGGGTCGCGGTAGAGCGCGCGCTCCATGTGCACCATGACCATTTCCCACCGACTCTGCACGAGGAGCTGGCGGCGTACCGCGCGAGCGACCGGCTCGGCCTGCTCGGCCAGCGTCGCCGGGTCCGCGCCGGCCCACTCGCGCAGCCAGGCCGGGTTCCTGGACAGGCGCCCGAACAGCATCGCGCTCGCCTCGGTGGTCAGGATGTGCGCCTCGCCGCGCAGGAGCCACGGCAACGAGCGGTCCACGCCCGCCTCGTACACCGCGTGCCCGAACTCGTGCAGCAGCGTGCCCATCCAGCGCTCGGTCGGGCGCACGTTGCACAACACGCGCACGTCCGCGCCGCGGTCCATGCTCATGCAGAACGCGTGCTGGCACTTGCCCGGGCGCTCGAACAGGTCGGCACGCTCGAGCAGCTCGCGCAGCGGGAAGCCCACGGCCTCGAAGTAGCGCCCGGTGATCGCGACCAGGTCGCGGCCGGCGAAGAACGGGTCGAGGCTCACCTCGGCGGGCGGGGCCTCCTGGAAGAACGGGTCGGCGTAGTGCCACGGCCGCAGCGCGTCCTCGGCCACGCCGAGGCGCTGGGCGAGCCGGCGGTCCAGGGCGTCCTTGTAGTCGCGCCACAGCGGCGTGGTCTCGCGCTCGAGCTCGTCGAACAGCGCGAACAGCTCGGCCTCGTCCAGTTCGTCCAGCTCCAGGGACATGGAATAGAAGTTCGCGAACCCGAGCGTGCGCGCGCCCTCGTTGCGCAGCCGGACGAGGGTCAGGAGGTCGGGCTCGACGAGCACGCCGATCTGCTTGCTCGCCTCCCACGCGCGCCGGCGGAGCGCGCCGTCGGTCGAGTCCCGCAGCACGTCCACGATCTCGTTGTCGGTCACCGCGCGACCGTCCAGCTCGGCACGGAACTGGTTGAAGCGGCTCTCGAGCGACTTCTCGAGCTTCACCTGCCGCTCGATGAGCTCCGGGGCGAGCTGCCGGGCGCGGTGCGAGCGATGGAGCAGCGTGAGCTGGCGGTCGAGGAACGGGTCGGCGAGCGGGCCCCCCTCGCGCAGGCGCGTCAGCCGCTCGAACGTCTCGCGGCGCGCGAGCACCAGGCGCATGGCGGCGTCGAGCCGCGCGCTCTCGGCCTCCTGGCGCGGGTCCCCGGTGGTGTTCGCGAGCCAGAACGCCTGGTTGTGCGCGAGCTCGAGCGGCCGCATCTCGGCCACGAACCGTTCGATGAACCCGGCGAGCTCGCGCGCGCGCGCGCCCGTGGCGGCTTCGGGGCTGGGCAGGGGATCCTCCGCTGGGTGGGGCGTTCCGGCCGGCGGCGGAGTCTGGACGCTCCCCGGCCGGCCCCGCAAGTTCGCGAGCGCGGTTCAGGCGCGCTCGACGAGCCTCCGGTAGTGCTCGGGGCGGCGGTTCGCGAAGATCGGCGTGCGCGGGGTGAGCCGCTTGTCGCGCGCGGCGGCGAGGTCGCAGTCCACCGCGAGCGCGACCCGCTCGCGAACGCCGGCCCGGGCGAGCAGCCGGCCGCCCGGGTCCACCGCCTGGCTCCGCCCGGTGAAGCGCACGACGCCGCCCGGCCGCCGCTCGGTCCCGGTGCGGTTCGCGGTCACGGTGTAGACGCGGTTCTCGAGCGCGCGCACGCGCATCGCCTCCTGGGCGTTCGGGAACACCAGGTTCGAGGGGTGCGCGATCAGGTCGGCGCCCCGGAGCGCCAGCACGCGCGCCGCCTCGGGGAAGCGCCAGTCGAAGCAGATGAGCATGCCGACCCGGGCCGGGCCCACGCGGTGGACCTCGAGCGGCAGGTTCCCGGGCGTGAACCATTCGCGCTCGCGCTCGAACAGGTGGAGCTTCCGGTACACCGCGCGCACGCCCGAGGGCCCCACGAGCAGCGCGCTGTTGTAGTGCCGGCCGCGCGCGGCCTCCGGGAAGCCCGCGACGTAGTGCCGGCGCTCGCGGCGGGCGGCCTGGTGCAGACGGCGCGCGGTCGGCCCGCGGCGGGCGTCCTCGGCGAGCGCGGCCACCTCGGCGTGCGACGAGAACACGTAGCCGCTCGACCACAGCTCGGGCAGGATCACGAGGTCTGCCGCGACCGTGGCGGCGAGCGCGAGCCCCGCGTCGAGGTTGCGTTCGGGCTCGCCGAAACGCGGGCACGCCTGCACGAACGCCACCCGGAAGGACGCCATGCGCGGCACCGTAGCGGCAGGCCGCGCGCGCCGCAAAAAGCGGCGACCGGCGACGAGGCCGGAACTCGGGTCCGGATCCTGATCGCCGGTGCCAGCGGGTCCCTCACGACCCGCGTCTCCCGCCCGGGGGCGGGAACCCGGTGCGCCCCGTGGGCGCCGCAGTCAATGTAGCACCACGGCTCCCGCGCGGCCACCGTTCCCGTTCGCGATCTCGACCAGCGGCTCCGCCGCCTCGGCGAACGCGAGCCGGGACACGGCCGCGGCGTTCACGAGCTGGACCTCGCGTCCGACGAGGAGCACGAAGAAGTCGCGGCCGCGCTGGTTCATGAAGTCCGAGAGCCGCTGGCTCGGACGCTCGAGCGGCATCCACACCCGGCCGCGGACCGCGGTCCCGTCCCGCAGCCAGACCTCCGCATCGCATTCCCGCGACGGCGTGAAGCCGCGCGTGAACACGTCGCTCTGGAGCATGCCCTCGCCGGGGACGACGCGCACGAGGCTCGAGCGGCTGACGAGCGCCACGGCGCCCTCCGGGCCGCTCGCGACCGGCAGGAACCGGGTCGGGGCGTTGAGCCGGGCGAGCAGCGTCTGGTGACGGTTCCCGGCCGGGTCCAGGTCCAGGAACATGTGGCCCGCGGACTCGCCCTGGTCCGCGCACCAGTAGCGGACGGGCACCTGCCGCTTGGGGATGTAGTGGTCCATGACCGGGCTCTCCTCGACCGGGTCCGCCCCGCGCCGAGGGGCAGTTCGTTGAGGAGTGAAGAGCCAAGCAACCGGCACGCCAGCGGCTGGTACCCGGGCGGAGGGCACGCCGGCCCGCATGGATCGCGCGTCGCCGGCCGGTCACGACCCGGCGGCGGCCCGCGGCCCGCGCGCCCCCCGTGCAGGCCGCACGCGAGCGAGCCGCCGCATCGCGCAGCTTGCGTCGCCCGTGCGCGCCGACCGTGCCCGCGCGGCCGCCTTCGCGCACGAGGTGATCCGGGGCAGTGCCCCGCTGCTACCATGACGGACATGTTCCAGCGAGCGACCGCGGCGCGCCGCAGCGGGGGCCCGGCCCGCCGGCTCCGGCTCCCGAAGCCCTCGCGCGAGACCTGGGCGCTCCTCGGCGCCGGGCTCGCGCTCCGCATCGCCTACGTGCTCCTCGTCCACCCCGGCGGCGCGGCTCCCTCCTCGGACTCGATCGCCTATGACGAGCTGGCCTGGAACCTCGCCCGCGGGATGGGCTTCCAGCTCATGGGCGAGAGCGCCCCCTACCCCACCGCCAAAGCCCCGCTCCTTCCCTGGCTCGTGAGCCTGGTCTACCGGGCCACGGGGCACGTCTTCATGGCGGCGCTCCTCGTCCAGGCGGTGCTCGGCGCGTTCGTCCCGCTGCTGGTCCGCGCGCTGGGCCGGAGCATGTTCAACCCGCCGGTCGGCCGCGTCGCCGGCTGGCTCGCCGTGGGGCACCCGCTGCTCGTCTTCTTCTCCGGCTACCTCCTCACCGAGAACCTGTTCGGCGTCGTGGTCCTCGCCGCGCTCCTCGCGAGCACCGCGTGGATCAAGCGGCCACGCGCCGGGGCGGCCTTCGGCGCCGGGCTCCTATGGGGGCTCGCCGCGCTCACCCGGCCCTCCGCCCTGCCGCTGCCCGCGATCGTGGCGGTCTGGGCCTGGGCGCCGCTCGGCTTGAGCCTCCGGCCCGGCGAGCGCACGCGCCAGGTCATGACGCTGCTGCTCGGGACGGCGCTGGCCATCGCGCCCTGGACCGCCCGGAACGCGCTCGTCCTCGGCGAGTTCGTGCCCATCACCACGGGCGGCGGCCGCACGCTGCTCGACGCGAACAACCCGGTGGTGTGGGACGACCCGGCGCAGCGGGGCGGCGCCATCAGCACCGCCGAGCACGAGCCGTGGCGCAGCCGCTGGCGGAACCTCTCCGAGATGGACGTGGACCGGGTGGCGGGGGCCGAAGCGGTCGAGTTCGGGCTCTCCCGCTGGCGGCAGTGGCCGCAGGTGGCGTGGGCCAAGTTCTCGCGCTTCTGGCGGCTGCGCGCGCTCACCCCCACGACCGGGCGCTGGTTCCAGCCGGGCTCGCTCCCCGACCGGCTGCTGGCGCTGGCCGACCCGCTGCTCGCCTGGTCGCTCGTCGTCTTCCCGTGCGCGCTCTGGGGCCTCGCGCGGACGCTCCGGTTCTCCCGACGTCACTTCCAGCTCCTGCCGCTCGTGGTGATCGCCGTGTTCACGGCCGGAGCGCTCGTCTTCTGGGGCGCGCTCCGGATGCGCGTGCCAGCCGAACCGATGATCCTCCTCTACGCCGCGGTCGGCATGCTCGACCTCTCGCGGCGGCTCCGGGCCCGGCGCGCCGGCCTGGAGCTCGTGGGCGGCCCGCCCGCGAGCTGACCCGGCCGCGGCGCCGGTGCCCGCGTGGGAGGCCCGGCCCGGGGGGCGCGCCTGAGCGCCGGACGTGCCCGAGGCGCCGCGCCCGGACGACCCACCGCCGGTCCGGGTGAATGCCGCGCCCGTCGCGGGCGGATTGGGCAGCGGCGCCGCGGCCCACTATCGTGCGGCCGTCCCCGCGGCCACGGTCCCCCGTGCCGCAGGCCGGGCGCGGAGCCGGCTCGTCGCCGGTCCTTCGCGCCGAAGGCCGACCCACCACGCGAGCGGCGCTCCCCGGGATCGCCGCGCGAGGAGTGCGACTGCGATGCGATTCCCCCTCTGGCACCGGCTCGCCGCGATGCTCGTGATCGCGGCGCTGGCCACGGGCGCCACCGCCGCCGAGAAGCCGAAGGACAAGGACAAGGGCAGGAAGGACAAGGGCAAGCCGGCCGCGGCCGCGGCTGGCGCCGGGGGCGGCGCTCCCGAGAAGCCGTTCGCCGAGTGGTCCAAGATCACGAAGGACGCCGAGCAGAAGAAGGGGTTCTTCACGCTGTGGAAGAAGCGCGACAACCTCTATCTGGAGCTCACGCGGGAGCAGCTCGGCCAGCCGTTCCTCTACGTCGTCAGCCTCTCGCGCGGCATCGGCTCCAACTTCGTCCTCGGCGGCCTGCCGGTGGACGACCGTGTGCTGCAGTTCGAGCGGCACGGCGACCGCGTCCTGCTCGTGGAGGTGAACACGCGCCTCAACGCGCCCGCCGACACGCCCATCGGCAAGGCGCGCGAGCTGTCCGTGCCCAACTCGGTCGTGCAGTCGTTCAAGATCGAGAGCGAGCAGGACTCGACCCGGGTGCTCATCGACCTGGGCGCGCTGCTCCTCTCCGACGTCACCGATCTGGCCGAGCGCCTCAAGGAGGCGTTCAACAACGTCGCGGTGCGCTTCGACAAGGACCGCTCCTACCTCGGCAGCCTCAAGACGTTCCCGGACAACACCGAGCTCGAGGCGACGCTCACCTACGCGCCGAACGACCGCTCGCGCCTGAACCTCGAGGCCGTGCCGGACAACCGCTACATCCCGGTGGGCGTGCACTACTCGTTCACGCGCCTGCCCGCGAACCCCATGCCGGCCCGCTACGCGGACAACCGCGTCGGCTACTTCCTCGGCGCGACCAAGGACTTCTCACGCGACGAGAAGGAGCACTTCTGGCTGCGCCACATCAACCGCTGGCGGCTCGAGAAGCAGTATCTCGCCGCGGCGATGGCCGAGCCCGTGAAACCGATCGTCTACTACATCGACTGGACGGTGCCCGACAAGTTCCGGCCGTGGGTGAAGGCCGGCGTCGAGAAGTGGCAGATGGCGTTCGAGCAGGCCGGCTTCAAGAATGCGATCGTGGCCAAGGACCCGCCGCGGGACGACGCCGACTGGGACCCGGAGGACGTGCGCTACAGCACGATCCGCTGGATCACCTCGAACGAACCGAGCTTCGGCGCGATCGGCCCGTCGCGCGTGGACCCGCGCACGGGCGAGATCTTCGACTCGGACCTGCTGTTCGAGGCCTCGATGTTCCAGAATTACGCGAACGCCTACCGGCGCTTCGCCGGCCCGGAGACGATCGCCGAGGCGGCGCTGCCGGAGAACGCGCTCAAGGGCCTGCCCCGGGGCTTCGAGCTGGAGCGCCTGTGCGCGGCGGGCGAGTGCCTCGCGATGTCCGGTGAGCTGCAGCGCGTCACGCTGCTCATGGACGGCGCGCTCGAACCCGGGAGCCCCATCCCCGACGGGTTCATGAAGACGGCGACCATCTGGGTCACGATGCACGAGGTCGGGCACGCGCTGGGCCTGCGCCACAATTTCCGCTCCAGCACCAGCACCCCCTACGGGCAGCTCCAGGACCAGTCGTTCACCGGCACGCGCGGCCTGTATTCCTCGGTGATGGAGTACCCGAGCCCGAACATCGACTACACGCGCTCCAAGCAGGGCGACTGGTACACGACCACGGCCGGCACCTACGACGTGTGGGCGATCCGCTACGGCTACACGCCGAGCGGTGCCGCGAGCCCCGAGGCCGACTACGCGTTCGCCCGGAAGATCGCCGACGAGTCGCTGAAGGCGGGCCACGAATACTCGACCGACGAGGACACCTACCCGGCCGACTCACCCGACCCGCGCTCGAACATCTACGACCTCGGCGACGACCCGCTGCAGTTCCTGCGCGACCGCACGGCCTTCCTGGCGAAGCTTTGGCGCTCGCCGGGCTTCGAGGAGCGCGTGGTCGGGAAGTCCGGCGACCTGACCGCGCTCCGCCGCGCGCTGGACAGCATGGTGCAGCAGTACGCGATCGCCTCGGGCATGGCGGTCAAGTACATGGGCGGCTCGTACATGTCGCGCATCGAGCGCGGGCAGCCCGGCGAGAAGGACCCGGTGGATCCGGTCCCGGCGGCGCGGCAGCGCGAGGCCCTGGACCTGCTCGCGCAGCGCGTGTGGGCGAGCGACGCCATGGCCGCACCGGGACGGCTGCTCGAGCGCCTGGCGCCGAATCGCTGGTCGCACTGGGGCATGGGCCCGGGCGGCACGTTCACCGGCCGCCAGGACTACGCCTGGAACGACCGCGTGCTGGCGATCCAGACCACGCTCATGAACGCGGTCACCGCGCCGGCGCTGCTCGCGCGGCTGCGCGAGCAGGAGACGCGTGCGGCGGACGCGTACCGGCTGGCCGAGCACTTCGACCGGCTGACGCGGGCGCTGTGGGGCGAGGTGGGCGGAGCGAGCCCGGCGGCGATCAAGCCGCTGGACGGCCCGCACACCCGGCGCGAGCTGCAGCGCGCGTTCGTGGACCGGATGGCGACCATGGTCGTGGAGCCGCCGAACAACCTGCCCGACGACGCCCGCGCGCTGGCCCGGCTCACGCTCACCCGCATCGACGCGCGCTGCGCGCGGGCGCTCGCGGCGGAGGGCCCGCTCGGCGACAACACGCGCGCCCACCTGCTCGAGTCGCGCGCGCGCGTCCGGCGGGCGCTGGAGGCGAGCCGCAGCACCGATGCACCCGCGCCGCCGGCGCGGGGCCCGGGCGCGTTCGGCGCGGAGGCCGGCGCGCGCTAGCCTGGACTATTCATGAACCGTGAGCCGAAAGTGGCCGAACCGTGCCAGCCGCAAGGAGCCAGCCCGGGCCTTGCCGCAGTCGTGTTGAGAACACGTCGAGGCAAAGCCCGGGCTGGAGACGCCGCGGATGGCGCGGGGCGGACACTTGCAGGCCACGGGCTCATGAATGGTCCAGGCTAGCGGCGGGGCCACGCCGGCGCTGCCGACGCCCGGGGCGGGAAACCTCCCGCCCCGGGCGTCGCGCCTGCGAGGGCACCCGGTTCGAGCGGCGCCCGAGGTTCAAGTGATACTTGAAGGGCGGCCCGGGCCCCGCGGCCTACGGCTGCTTCGGCAGGTGCATCCAGACGCCCGGGCCGATCGGCCAGCCGAGCGCGTCCCACCCGAGGAGCAGCGCGGTCCACATGGCGAGGAACGCGATCGAGTAGGGGATCATGAGTGAGATGACCGTGCCGATGCCGGCGCGCGGCTCGTAGCGCTGCACGGTGGCGAGCACGAACGGCAGGTAGGGCATGAGCGGCGTCACGATGTTCGTGCTCGAGTCCCCGACCCGGTAGATCATCTGTGTGCCTTCGGGCGTGAAGCCGAGCAGCACGAACATGGGCACGAACAGCGGCGCCATGGTCGCCCACTTGGCGGACGCCGAGCTCGTGAACAGGTTGAGGCCCGCGGTCACGAGCACGAGCCCCACGATCAGCAGCGGGCCGCCGAGGCCGATGGCCTTGAGCGCCTGGGCGCCCCAGACCGCGACGATCGCGGCCAGGTTCGACCATGCGAACCAGTTCACGAACTGGGCGGCGAAGAACGCGAGCACGATGTAGGTGCCCATGCTCGCCATGCTGTCGGCCATCATCCGCGCCACGTCGCGATCGCTCCGGATGCGGCCCGAGACCCAGCCGAACGCGAGTCCCGGCACGAGGAACAGCAGCATGACGAGCACCACGATGCTTTCGAACAGCGGTCGGTAGGCCTCGAGTCCGCGCGCCTCGGCGAGACGGAGCGGCGCCCACGGCGCGAGCGCGAGCACCGCGAACACCGCGAGGCAGGCGACGGTGGCGAGCAGCGCCGCGCCGAGCGCGCGCGATTCGCGGGCCTCGGGCGCCGCGGCGGGGGCCGCATCGGCGGCGGGCCCGGCCCCGCCCCGCCACGGCCCGAGCCGTGGCTCGACGATGGCGTCGGTGATCCAGGTCCCGACCGCGGTCAGGGCGAACGTGGAGCCGATCAGGAACCACCAGTTCCCGAGGATGCCCACGCTGTACCCCGGCAGGAGCCGCGAGGCGTCGAGCGCGCTCTGGGTGAGCCCGGCGAGCAGCGCGTCGAGCGGCGTGGGCAGCAGGTTCGCGCTGAAGCCCCCGGCCACGCCCGCGAACGCGCCCGCGACCCCGGCGAGCGGGTGCCGGCCGGCGGCTGCGAACAGGAGCGCGGCGAGCGGCGGCAGCACGACGATGCCCGCGTCCGCGGCCATGTTGGCGTTGATGCCGGTGAACACGATGGCCGCCGTGAGTCCGCGCCGCGGGATGCGCGCGATGAAGCCGCGCAGGGCGGCCGCCACGAGCCCGCTGCCCTCGGCCACACCCATCCCGAGCATGGCCACCAGCACGAGCCCGAGCGGGGCGAACCCGGTGAAGTTGCGCACCGCCTCCGTGAGCATGCGCCGCACGTTCCCGCGCGTGAGCAGGCTCTCGGCCACGATCGGCGTGCCGTCCTTCGGGTGCGGCACCCGCACGCCGAGCGCGCCGGCCACGACCGAGGCGGCGAGCACCGCGAGCGCGAGCAGCAGGAAGATCGTGGCCGGCTCGGGCAGCCGGTTGCCGATGCGCTCGATCGCGTCCAGCGCGCGGCCGAGCGCGCCGCGGGGCGGGGCGGGCGGCGCCTCGGTCATCGCCCGGCCCCCTCGGGTCGCCCGGCGCGGCGGGCGCCGGCCGCGCGGGCGGGCGGGTGGACGGGGCGTCCCTCCCAGGCACCCAGCGCCGCCGTGACCACCGCCCCGGCGGGCCGCCGGCGCACGTCGAAGGGATCCACAGCGCGCTCGTCGCTCCCCCACTTCCACACGAACACGCCCGCCACCCACAGGCACGGATCGAGCGCGCCGAGCATGGCTTCGAAGCACGCCCGCTGGAGCTCCGGGTCGCTCGCCGCGGCGGGCTCCTCCCAGGGCCTGACCGCGGCCTCGGCGCTGGGCGGGTATCCCAGCTCGGCGATCAGGACCGCGCGCCCGTGCCGGCGGGCCACGGTCTCGAGCCCGGCGAGCGCGCGCGCGGCCCCGCGGCGGAGCGCGCGCGGGTCGCGCGTCGGGCGCTCGGCGAGCGGCGCATAGAGCGAGACGCCGATCACGTCCAGCGCGTCCCAGAACGGCACCCGCGCGACCTCGTCCCAGTTCGCGCTGTAGGAGAGCGTGCCGCCGAAGACCCGACGCACGTCGGCGATGAGCGCGCGCCAGCGCGCGGGGTCGCGCGCCGTGCTGCTCGCGAGCTCGTGCCCCACGAACAGGCCGTCCAGCCCCTCGCGCTCGGCGAGGATCGCCCAGTGGAGCGCGAGCTCCGCCCAGCGCTCGTGGAAACGCTCCCAGCCCGAGGCCGGGAACGCGAGCTCACCGGCCCAGCCGCGGGTCCACACGTGCGGCTGGAGCCAGACGCGGAGCCCGAGCGCGCGGGCGCGCGAGGCCGCCTCGCACACGGCCTCGTCGCTCTCGCCGTCCGGCCCCTGCTCGGTGCTGTTGCCGAGCTCGGGCGAGGCGGGATCGGCGAGCCAGGCGAACGGCGTGAGCGAGACCCAGTCCGCGCCGGCCTCGCGCACGGCACGGAGCTCGCGCGCGCAGGCAGCCGAGAGGTAGCCTCGCTCGAGCCCGACCGCGTGCTCCAGGCAGACGCCGCGCTGGAAGCCCTGCTCCGGCCGCCACGCCGCGCGCCGCTCGCGCGCGGGCCCGGGCCGCACGTGCCGCGCGAGCGAATCGGCGAGCCGCTGGTAGCGCGCCGCGACCGCGTCCGGCGGCACGCCCGCCGCGCGGCAGAGGCTGTCGAGCGCGCCGGGCGCCGCGGGCCCGAGCCAGGCGAGGAGCGCCGTGGCCCGCGCGCGAGGCGGCGCGCAGTCCCAGAGCGCGCGCACGAGCAGCGCGCGCGCCGGCACCCAGACGAGCGGCGAGGCCCACCCGCGCGGGCGGGCCGCCGCCTGCGCGGCCCCGGGCAGGCGGGCGCCGCGCGCGAGCCGGGCGAGGCTCCGCTCGAGCGGCTCGCCCTCGAAGCGGCCCGCGAGGTGGACGGCCGCCGGCTTGAGGAAGCGCCCCTCCGGGTCGGCGCCGAGCCGCACGAGCCGGGCCGCCGCCACGCCCCAGAGGTCCAGCGCGTCGCGTCCCGCGGGGAGCGCCGCATGGACCTCGGCCGCGGTGCCCGCGCCGGCCACGTGCTCGGCCCGCGAGTCGCGCGTGAACAGACCCTTCTCCTCGAGCGAGCGGTAAAGAGTGAGCGTCACCGGCGGGCCGCCCGCGGCGAGCCCGGCGCGCTCGAGCCGCGAATGGAGCGCCGCGGCGTCGCGCTCAGTGGCTTCGAGCCCCGGCGTGTCGGGCGCGGCGAGCAGCTTGAGTCCGCCCGCGCCGCGGGCGCGCAGCGAGCGGGCGTGCCGCTCGCGCTCGGCCTCGCGGTCGCGGTCGAGCGAGGGGTCGTAGGTCCACGGCCGCCCGGGCGCCTGGGCGAATCGCCCCGAGCGCACGAGCCGGCCGTCGCGCAGGATGCGCCAGTCCTCCTCGCCGAAGCTGAAGCCGGCGCGCGCCGCGAGCGCGGCCGGCGAGTTGCCCGCGGCGACGATCAGGAACCAGCGCGGATCGAGCGGGTTCGGCCACGACAGGTGGATCGCATCGAGCGGCTCCGCGTAGCGGCGGCCCTGCCACTCGAAGGCGCGCTCGGCGAACCGCACCGGCAGCGCCGGCGCGAGCCGCTCGGTCCAGGCGTTCTCGCGCGCGCCGCCGAGCAGGTAGACCGGTCCCGCGGCCAGCCGGCGCGCGTCCACGTCGCGGTCGGCGAGCACGCGCGCGGAGTCGAGCCCGAACGTGCGCGTGGCGAGTGTGACCGCGCGGCGTCGGAGCAGGCTCGTCGCGGCCGGGTCGCGCGTGCCGTAGACGAACGTGAACGGCGGCGCGGCCGGGATCGCCGCCTCCATCCGCTCGCGCGTCCAGCGTGGCGGCTCGAGCTTCTGCGCGGGCGGCGGTGCGGCGGCGAGCCCGCACGCCAGCGCCAGGCCGAGCGCGACGCGGGTCCGGGGTGCCGCGCTCCGCGGGCGCATGCGTGCGGTCAGCGCGGGATGACGCTCTGGACCTGGAAGCGGAACTCGTACGTCCGCGGGGTGCCCTCGAACAGGAACACGAGGTCCACGCCGAACGTCTTGCCGGCGTAGGTCGGCGCGCTCGCGTCCTCCGGCAGCAGCGGGCGGCGGAGCTGCGTGTCGGGGTCGGGCCCGGGGTCGAGCAGGTCGTCCAGCGGGAAGACGTAGTCGCTGTAGCGCTGCTGCGGCAGCACCTGCGTGAGCGCCTGCGTCGTGTAGCGGTCGCGCCAGCGCGTGCTCGAGTGCCCGACCTTGCCCGAGCGCTCGTTCGGGTCGTGGAACACGCTCCGGTCCCAGTCGATCTGCACCGGTCGGCCCTGCAGGTTCTCGACGCCGAAATAGAGCGCGTTCGGCGACGGCCGGAACGAGAACGACAGGTCGCGGTCGCGGTAGGCGAACGTGCTGCTGGTCGGCGGGTCGGTCTGGCGGAACCGGTAGACGAACAGCGCGTCGGGCGAACCCGGAACGGCGCCCACGGTGTCCCCCGCGGAGGAGGTCGCGGTGGAGGAAGGCGGCGGAGGATCCGGGACCGGCGCGGGTGTCCCGGCCGGCGGCGGGGCCGCACTGCAGCCGGCGAGGAACGCGAGCGCCACGGCGGGCACGACCTGCGAGGGTCCGCGCATCCGGGCGAGCCTAGCCAAGCCCCGCGCGGGTGCCAACCGGCACGCGCGCCCCGGTCGGCGGGGAACCCCCGGCTGCCCCGCGCCGCGCGGGCGCGGGTACGCCGCGGCGGAGCCCCGGGCGGCCTCCAGGGGCTCCATGCCGGGCGCGCGCGTCACGGCTCCGGCTCCAGGCGCGGGCGGCCGTGGAGCCGCTCGAGAAGCGGCGCGAGCGCCGGGTCGCGGAAGCGGAAGCCGGTGCGCTCGAGCACGCGCGGGTGGACGCGCTGGCTCGCGAGCAGCATCTCGTCGGCGCGCCCGCGCCCGAGCAGGAGCCGCAGCGCGAACGCCGGCGCCGGCGCCCAGGAGGGCCGGCCGAGCGCCCGCCCGAGCGCGCGCGCGAGGGCGGCCTGCCGCACGGGCTCCGGCGCCACGGCGTTGAACGGCCCCGCGAGCCGCTCGTCCACGATCGCGGTGACGATCATGTCGAGGAGGTCGTGGAGCCCGACCCAGCTCCACCACGCCCGGCCCGAGCCGAGCGGTCCGCCGGCCCCGAGACGGAACGCGCGCGCGAGCGGCGCGAGCGCGCCCTGCCCGGGCCACAGCACGACCCCGATGCGCGGGTGCGCGACCCG
>Ga0187893_10007937_pt1 | contig 17048 bp, 12 predicted proteins | sample MA1701074metaG_FD_139574 | JGI IMG/M metagenome (GOLD analysis project Ga0187893, IMG submission 139574) | White microbial mat communities from a basaltic lava cave in the Kipuka Kanohina Cave System on the Island of Hawaii, USA - MA170107-4 metaG ...
AGTAGCGTCCAAGAAGCACAAATGTTATTAGTTCAAAGACCAACGGCACCAATTCCATCACCTGGCAAACCGCAATCAACAAAGACCTACACATCTCCTTCGACAACTGTACCTCCAAGAAAAACTGGGAATAAAGAATTGGATACTCTTATCAAACTTTATGGCAACAAACCAGTAACTCCACGTACATCTACGGTGACGCCAACCCCAAAGAGCTATCCATCGGCGCAGTCAAAAGCCAATCAGACCCCAACTTCTCCAAGTAAGCAATCTTCAGGTGCGCCAAATAACACAGGTTGTATTGTAGTATTAGTTTTTGTGGTCATAGGGGGCGTAATCGGAGGTTCGATATCTAAAAGTCCTGGCGGAGCAATAGTAGGGGCAATAGTAGGGTGGTTTGCGAGTTCATTCTTGAGCAAATAAAAGCCGAGAAATTGTTTCCTCGCTTGGGCTAAGACAGATGCCTCATTTTGACTTAGATCTATTGCTTTGAGTTCGAGGTGTGTCCCATTAAGAATAATTCACCCCCACCTTCGACCGAAGTTGTGAACATGATTAATTGAGCTACCCGAATTTGGCTCCCCAATCCAAACCAAATTGGACTGAGGGTCAGGTGTCTTGGGAGCGAAATTTCGGGCTTTCAAAAATATTTCGTCCCCATCTCCGGGCGGACTTGTGGACACGGTTCACTGAGGCCCCCGAGTTTAGCCCCCATCCAATCAGAAGTGTGGAAAGCGGGCTTAACCATATTGAAAAACTAGGCGATTTACTAAATCGAATTTCATCCGACGACCGGCTGAAGGCGATCCATATTAGCCTCTACACTGCATTGATCCAGACCTGGATTTCCGACCGCTGCCGGAACCCTTTCCAGGTTTCGCGCAGACGGCTGATGAGGCTTTCACACATCCGCTCGAAGACCAATTATCACCGCTGTATCCGCGAGTTGGTTGGGGGAGGCTACCTGACTTACGAGCCGTCTTATCACCCCAAGAATGGAACGAAGGTCTCACTCCTAAGTCCAGAATCGAAGACCCTTTCAGAGGCCAGATTCGTCCTCGATCTAAATCAACTTTAAACAATACGCTTATGAAAATCAGACATCCAAACTGTCCTTCAGATCCCCGTTTTGCGGGATCGGCAAGATGTACATTTGTTAACACAAATGTCCTGGCCCCGATGCAGCCGGAGGCGCAATCGGGGCGTGGTAACGGCCTCGGAACTCAGCCTAAGTTTCAACCCAAAAGCCGTTGATATGCCACGCAGGAAATATCCAAAACCGGAGGAGTGCCTGAGCCGCCTGATTGGAGTCAGACTGAAGGAAAGAGATTATGACAAGTTCAAAGCCATGCTCCACAACACAAACTGCCAGACCGTCGGAGAACTTCTTCGCGCCATTGTGATGAAGGAAAAGATCTTCTTCTACTACGAGGACGGGACGATGAAAGTGCCGTTCCATGAGCTGGCCGGGATCCATTCCGCTATCAAAGCGATTGGCAGAAACATCAACCAGATTACACACCACTTTCATCAAGCGGACGACCCTAAGAAGAAGCTTTTCCTTTCTCTGAACGTGGCTGCGGAATACAAGAAGGTCGGGAAAAAAGAGGAAGAACTAGTGACACTGATTGAAGCCATAGCCAGGAAATGGCTGGATCGTGAGCCGGTGAAAGCGGGGTTTAAGCTGGAGGAATTTCGAATTCTGAGGGTGCCATTTAATTTTGATGAGTCTTCAAACAAGTCGCGAGATAAGTCATCAGCTGGTTAGCCATTTCAAGGTTGGTACCAGTTTTCGGAATTTTCTAAATCGTTCAACAACATGCCGGAAGGCATCGGCTGGGATCGCTAGACATTTAAGTAGCTGCTTTTAGCTTACTTCGCCCTTCCAAGAAGGGCTCGTAGTCGAACGGTGACTCTCCCCTCCGTTGCAAAACTTGACTAGCATTTCGAGTAAGAATGTTTATGAATGTTCTTCTATAAGCCTCCCAAGCGGCTTCCTTGAATTTGACTATTCTTATTTTGTCATTTGAGGGGACAATATTGTTGCTCTGTTTGAACGCATCCTGATAGTCGTTTGCTCCAAACGAAATCATCAACGTCCATCTATTCATAAAGACATAGTAAGGATTTGCGCGGGGAATTGGGGCTAGTAAATTACTAGTTCCATCTGCTGCAATTATTTCGCAAGTATGAATCAGAAACTTTGAAGGTGTCATGGGTACCAAGATCTTTGAGGTATTTTCCAAAAAGTCCTTTGCATTGGTTGCTTTGTATCCAATTAGGCATGATCTGAGTGCCTCAATAACCTTGCTACTCGCCTTGAAATGCTTGAAAAGGGTATTTGATGTAACAAACATCCGCCAAACAATTGAATAGATGAAAAGCTGAAATTGTTTCGGTTCAGTGGCCTTTGATATCCAAATGGTAGCATTTCCGTCAAGTGGCACGAAAGTAAAATCTACTTTTTTCTTATCATCCCACAGGTCTTTGTAAATGCCATTGGCTATACTCGTTTCAATAACACTGAAGTAGGATTCACACTCAGAACACAAAATATGACTTTCCTTCGGGCTACTTTGGACTATAGCCGGTCTTTCAGCCATTTCTGCAGATGAAATGGTGTAGGCCTCATTTCCATCGTTGAATATGTCCTTGCCAAGAAACTTCGGTATTATATGAGAATTTGTCTTGTCTGCTTTGTTCGCCTTGCATAAGAGACATGGCATGTCAGGGGTTCGCTTAATAGTGCGCTTAATAAGAAGCTTTTCTTCCTGTATTATTCGAGCTCTTCGTTTTAAATCAGCGTGATACCATCCCATAAAACAAGACAGTTTTTACTTCTCATCAATTATTGGTACGAATTTAGGCTTATGCCGGAATATGCTGGCAAGGAATTTCCGGCATAAACGGTTTCCCCCTTCCAGTCGTGCCTCCTTACAGGAACCCCCATTTATTCCGTTCCTCCTTGCGCAAATTCCAGCCTGAGCCAGCCGGTGCACCATAATTAATTCAAATGATTATGGAAAGCACAAAAGAAAAGAAACAGTTTGAGGTTGCTGAGATTCACCTCACCTACAAGAGCGATGTGAAACCATCGATGAGACCCAAGATCACCGGCTCGAAGGATGCCTATCAAATCCTGTCTGAGAATTGGGACCGTTCCAAAATTGAATTTGTGGAACAATTCAAGGTCATGCTCCTCAACCGGGCGAACAAGGTCCTTGGAATCTTCGAGGTTTCTTCAGGAAGTGCTACCGGAACAGTCGCCGATCCGAAGCTGATCTTTGCGGCAGCGATCAAGGCCAATGCTTGCGGGATTATCCTGGCTCATAACCATCCCTCAGGGAACCTACAACCGAGCCAGGCAGACATTGAGTTGACCCGAAAAATGAAGGAGGGAGGCAAGTTGCTCGAGGTTCAGGTACTGGATCACCTGATTGTGACCAGCGAAGGGCACTATTCGTTTGCGGATGAGGGGTCACTCTAGAGTGATCCCATCAAACAAATCGAAAAGCGGTGGACATTCCTTCCCGTTCCGTTCGGGATATTCCTTGCTTTTCGGCAACGGTGTTCCACTGACCAACAGATGTTTTTACTTTCTCAATTATTTCCTGCGCTCTTGCCTTTGAGACCCGGAAGTAGTGGGACACTTCTATCGCAAGGTCCAATTCCTGGCAATTATCAGTTTCAGAAATATTCAGACTCAACCCGCTTCCCGTTTCTACTGGATTCATATCGTATGCGGGAGAGAGTATCCAACCGCCCTCAGTTAAAAGAAACCCATGGTTTCGCAAATGATCGTCTGTATTACTTACGCAGATATAGAATACGATTCTTCGCCACAATTCTTCAAGGTCATTCGACACGTTGGCCCCGTTTTTAGAAATAAACTCGACGAGATCAAGATAGCTCACTCCACTTTTGAAGTCAGCTCCATCCGTTTGACCCAGCAAGGTCATGGCCGACGCAAAGTGGATACGTCCACCTTCAGCCATTCGATCGAATCGTTTGGTTAAGAAAGTGTGTTGTTGGCCATAGAATTTTCCGGTCACAGCCTCCGGTACGTTTAGCCCGGCATTTAACGCTAATTGGTGTGTGACCATTTCCCATCCGCCCACGTCTCGTTTGTCGTTACCGCTGGGAAACTTTGCGATCCATAATTGATTCCTCGGATCAACTACGCTGGCCTTTGGTCTTGCACCTCCCAGGGAAGATCCTGGAGCCACCAACATATTAAGCCATTTCATTTGCTCGCTGTCGCCAGCAATATCTTTTTCAAGTTCCAGACTTGCGTGTTCCAGTTCTCGAATTGAAGTCCACGGTGGCGAGGCCATCTCCTTGTTATTATTGAGAAAGGGACCCTCTTCACTTTCCTTGAATCGCAAAGCCCCCATACGGTGACCGTCAAAGACACCGAGGAGATAGTCCGTCTCAAATAAGGGCCTCGGCTTTCGATCATCCTTTCTTGCAAATAAAGCCTCGCGCCTGTCCATAAGGGTTCTTCCCCAGCGATCCGGGGAGGAGTCCAGGAAAATACCAAAATTGCTTTTTCCTTCGCTGAGATACTGCGGACCTGAGTAAAGTTGAAGATCTGGATCGAGGCTCTGTGCCTTTCCGGATTCAAGCCAGCCGGGACTGTATTCAAATGAAAAGACTTCCTTGCCGCGCACCAGGTCAACATGCAAAACACCGAGTAGATTAGGCTCCTTGAATTCTTCGGAATGGGTGTAAACGAGTACAGTTCGATGAGTGTTCCGGGTAGCCATATCATTTGGTCTTTTTAGGCGCCCTTTCTTTCACAAGGAGTTTTGCGTCCTGGAGTCTTCTGCCGAGCGGGTCATCCCCCGCGAGTTTGAGCAAATCCCTTTCCAAACCAAGCACAAACAGCACTTGAGCATAGGCTCCCATCGTCACTTTGCCAGAACCTTTCTCAATCCCCCATAGGGTTGGGCGGCTGATGTTCGCTCTCTCTGCAATTTGTTCGGTGCTGAGTTTCCTCCGGAGCCTCGCCAGTTTGATGTTTTCGCCCAATTCGATCAGGTTCTTCTCGACTTTTGGTAATAAAATGAGGCTTTTTCGCGCCATAATGTTAAATATAATTAACAAATATATTAATTTTGATAAATACTATTGGCATTATGAAGACAATCATCAACCACCGCCAAAAGTAGCCGTTGCTCCTGGCTTGTCAAGGGCATGTAAATGCCGATTGGTTTCCTAATGTCAGCGGCATCGACACCCTTGACAAACCTTCTGCAACGTGCTGCTGGCGGCTTGAGTGATGAATGAGGATTTAGATTAGACCGAAAAACACATATTTGCTGCTTCATTATTTTTTCAACAAATAGTTACCTTGGTATGCTTATTTACCTGCTCCGAGCCCATCTGCAGTGTAAAATGAGCGGTCACTAGCGCAGTCTAGAGCGATCTTTTGTCGGAATGGTTGCCGATTCCATGTTCATTTGAGCAGAGGACGGTAGTGAAGTAAAGTGAAAAGAAATGTGGTCAACCCTTTTGACCCCATTAACTTCAAGGGCAGAAATATAGTCATCATAATTCTTACTAGATACTTGGAAACTGCAAGATGAATTTCCTTGGCTGGAATGAAGCGATTGGAAAGCACTTTTTCAACACCGACCGAATGGGTGCACGTGTATTCTTCTATGTCACCGATGACGTGTTGAATGAGATAGGAGCACAGGCGAACGTTGATAAAGATGATTTTCTAGCCGCCGTCAAAGTCGGACCGCCATGGAATACGCGACTGGGTAGAGGGATCTGCCAACAAGCATTGCAAACTTTTGAAAACTGGAGAGACCGTCATTCGGAATATCCACCATACCTCTGCTATTTGGCTTTATTTGTTTGGGCAGACTCGGTTGATGTGGGGTTTGCGAAACACGCTTACTACCCCGGGCTGAGATCGCTCCTCGGTGAGAATCCAGAGTCAGGCATGTACCCATCGTTCAACCAAATGTATCTGCTCTGGGACGATCTTGCAATATGGTCAAATATTGATAGACACGGAGACTTAGGCATATTCGATGCAGATATCGTTGGCGAGTGGCTGCATGTTGGCTTGCCGAGAGCGCAAACGCTACTAACTGACCGAGAACGCGAAAAGTTACCTTCTATATTCGCGAATAATGGGTTTGACCCTCATTCTCCACCCAGCGAAAAGGAGCTGGCATATTTATTGGCTGAGGATCCAAATCATTATTTAAGAACGCACACTAAACAGCTTTTGCGTTCTGCCGTTGAAAAAGATGCGGCACGCACCGCGTTAATCGATACGATCCTGGAACAGCTTGAACACTGGGATTGCTCGGTAACCGACATTATTGAGGGAACCTCAAATGTAAGTAGTCTGCTTGCCAATCTGCGATTGGCGATGACGGTTGATCGGACCGCCAGGATAGTTCGTTTCTCCTTACGCTGTAGATCAAATCGGGCATATCCAGAAGAGGGATTGCTCCTGCGAGCTGAGGGCAGGGCGGAGCTACTGTCTTGTAACGAAGATTGGCAAGGTTGGTCAACTCCAATTCATCAATCAGCCGCACAAATGCTGATGTTCGATGCTTCAACGCTTGATTGGCGTGCTGGTCTCTCACTCGCTGACCACGAACACGGATGGAAGGCCTCACTTTCTAAGCGACCAGTGAGAGTCATGGTTAGTGCAAAGAAATTTGGATTCGATGGATTTATTGAGGAAAGTCAGCTTCCCCAAGGAGAGATGTTTTATTTGCTAGCACATAGCGACCATGCAGAAACCCTGCGGACCTGGGGCCAAGTTGGCTGCAAAGGGTTCGCGGAACCCAAATCGTTTTCTGGACTGCCGGAACATTGGTGCCTGTTTTCGGTTGATCGCGCGGAATCTGATGTTACAATTGGGGACATCTTTCCGTTCCTCGCATTCCCTTCTGAATTGAGAATCAACCTTCGAGGCGGACTCAAGGTCCGAGGCAGCCAGTACTTTAGTTTTGCATTACCGCAAATTGAGTTGACAGGCTTAGGTGGAACCGTTGAGGTGCTCTGCAATAATAGTCCATTGAAAGTGCAAATAGAGACAGGACTATACAGTATTCCGAACGAGCTAGCTGCTCGACGCCTTATCATCGAAGTGCGTCGTGGTGACGAAAGCGTTCGCAAGAAATCACTCTATTCTGTGGAAAAACTGGCATGGCGTGATGTCGTACCTTTAGCGAAGCTCGATAAGTTTGGAAGACGGATCAGCGGTGAGGCTCATGAATCATTTGTTGGTCCAATCGTCGAAGGGGTTGCCGTTCAACAGTTCAGTCCTGAAGTATTTCTGCCGCCTAGTGTTGGCCATCGAACTTACTATATTGGAAAAAATATCGGCGAGATTATTGAATATCCAACAGAAAGCATTCCAAAAAATTGGAAACCAGTCTGGGCTGTAATCATGAAGAAGGGTGCAGGGTGTGCTACCTATTGCGGCATGTCTCCGTTGATTGAAGAGCCGTCAGAAATATCTTTTGCAAATCAAAAACGCAGGCGACTTTGGCGAGAAGTACTTTGGCACTGGCGCAAGCGGATTTCATTTCCCCCTCATCAGACACTCAGTTCTCTTTGGAAAAAGTATAGGAAGGTAGCTAGACATGGCAATTGATCCAAACAGACTGCTGTTCGTTATTTCCGCTCGTAAAAGAATGAGATGGACTGAATTCTCAGATGCATTAGATATCCTGTCGGCGGATAGTTTGAGAGGTGAGTGGATGGCTAGCAGGACTGCGATTCGAAGCATAATCCTTCAATGTTTGCAGGCGCTAGGACATTGTGATGTTTACTATGATCAAGGGCTAGGCACTATTGTTCCTACTCCACCTTCGCTTTGTCGACTTCCAAAAACTGGTTTGCCCCTTGCCGTGTTAACCGGTGCCCGAGCAATGAATACTCAGGAAGAACTGGTTAAGGGCGCAGAATCAAAAAATGCTTTCATTCGAATAAAAAAGGAACGCCTCCAGGGGTTCTATGGATTACTACCCGATGCAATCCTGATTGAAGCGGACTCACAAGAGGCATTAGTCCAATTTGCCTCAAATCTTGGTCTGTGTTGTCCGGATATTCCTCCTGCGTGGACCCTCGGAAATTGGTGCGGGACATTGCAAGAGTATGAGGCTACACTTGACTATAATATTTCCGAAAATTTGAATTGGAATCGATACGATTATAATGTTGATACAGCTGAATTCAATCGGGCTTCCCTGGAAGCATATCCCCGCTTGTCACGTTACTTGAATCCAACGACTAGTCTTCCCGTTCACGTGTTCTTTCGTGGTAATTCTGGGGCAGAGGTGGACCTCAACTGGGGCCGTTATTTGCTGCTCAGAGTTAAGGGACTCTCGGCAACAGGCTATGACGAAAGGAGCTTCCGGCTGTGCGCACCGGCGAAAGCACCATTGCCTTCAGTAATCGCAAGAGCCTTTTGTTTATCCTCGGGAAAGCCACCAGTCTATAAATCCGGCGTGCTTGTGCCGGGATGCAAATACAAGGATTGGCTTATATTTGAAAGTGTACCCCCACAAATTGCGATTCTGGCACTCTCAAAGGTGGGTCAGTCACCAGCAAGGATCGAGATCCCATGATGACCACTATCAAAACTGCACCCCGGTGAAAATCAATGCATGAAGCAGGCATGACAGATGGAAGTAGATTGGCTTTAGTAGTTGCTTTCTACCTTTCCAAGTTTGATACTGATGCGCTTACGCAGCTTGGGTACACTACATTCAAGGAAGCTTTTGCCGACATCGCGGGTCAACTTGGCGTCAAACCTGGCTCGGTAAAGAACAAAAGAGACGATTTTGATCCCATGTTCAGTAATGCCCGCGCTGGTTGGCATCAGCGAGAATTGGGTCCCAGCCGCGTGAAAGTCCTCAATCTTTTTAACGACCTGAGTTTCGACGCGCTTTCTGGATTTGTGAGGGACTTACTTAAGAGCCCCACGTACCGGGAGTCCGTTGAGGTCAAGGATATTTTGGATGTCCTTAAGAGAGAACGTGATGACAGTGGTCGATTCGTTCCACGCGGAGCAACCGGGCGAATGGCGGAGGAATTATTTCTGGAATGGTTTCGTGAAGGTAAGACACCATTCAGAGGTTCCATCGAAGACAAGAGAGATGCTGGCTGCGGTTATGATTTTCTTATAAGGGACGGAAATGCTAGGCAGCTCGTGGAGGTCAAGGGTCTTTCCAATGAAGAAGGGGGCATGCTTTTAACAGACAAGGAGTGGCAGACGGCGTTAGTGAATAGCGACTACGCAATAGTATTATTTGCGAACCTCCAAGCAGATCCGAAGCTACAAGTGATTAGAAATCCTGCCCTACTGCTTAACCCAAGACGAACAGTTAATTTGGCCGTTACAGTCGCATGGCAAGTATCAGCGGCACAACTGGTAGCAAATAAACACAATTCTCAAAAGGTATGAATGACCCCATTGGCGCCTTCGAGAAAATCCGGGACAACTTCATTCTGTATCTGAAAACTGCATTTGCTACGCAATTTCCTGGAATGGAACGGGAGCGCGAGGAAATGCTGAGACGACCAGGAATCCTTAACCAAGAACCTTGGATTGAGCCCTTGCCTCGCTACAGAACTGACAGGCCGCTAGCAGATCTCGGGCCGAATGATCTCCCGGGAATGACTCCCGAATCAATCTCAAGATTCAAAGGACTCGCGCATTGTGGTCTAGTTGGCCGCTACCCTCTTTATTCGCACCAGGTTTCTATGTTGCATCGTGCGGTTGGTGGTGATAATGCTGTCGTCACTGCAGGGACCGGTTCCGGTAAGACTGAATCTTTCTTACTACCACTATTTGCATCGATGGCGACAGAAAGCCTCAATTGGGAAGATCCCGGCCTGCGTCCACAACACACAGATAATTGGTGGTCTAACGAAGAATGGCAAGCATCCTGTAAGAGCAATGCAGGTCGTATTGTGCGATCTTATCGTGTGGCTCAAAGAGGTCACGAGATCAGACCGGCGGCAGTTCGGGCTCTTATCCTATATCCCATGAATGCCCTCGTTGAGGATCAATTAACACGTCTAAGGCGAGCACTTGATTCCAATGAGGCGCGGGCATGGTGTGCTCAGCATCTAAACGGAAACAAAATCTACTTCGGGCGATATACCGGCAATACGCCGGTTCCAGGACATGAACAGAACGAAGCGGGAAATCCGGATCGTAGTCGGATTGAAAGACTTGCGCGAGAACTTGAAGATTTGGACAGAGGTGCTGCTGCCGCCGCAGAGCATGCGGATCGCATGGTCGAAGAAGCTACAACTGAAGATGAACGCAACGCGGCTCGCGATGTCACCTTCTTCTTTCCTCGTCTTGATGGTGCCGAAATGCGGTCCCGTTGGGACATGCAGCAGTCACCACCCGATATACTCATCACGAACTACAGTATGCTGAGTATTATGTTGATGAGGGAAGCGGATGCACCAATATTTGAGCGGACGCGTGAGTGGCTGACTCAACAAGGAAATGTATTTCATCTGATCATCGACGAACTACACCTTTACCGCGGTACTTCGGGAACAGAAGTGGCGTATCTATTACGGCTTCTGCTCTGGAAGCTTGGACTTACGCCAACCGATCCAAGGTTGCGCATCCTGGCGTCAAGTGCGTCTCTTGACCCATCCAATCCGGAAAGCCTTTTGTTTCTCTCAAATTTTTTTGGCTGTGAATGGTCACCAGATCAGATCATCACAGGATCTGAGCGACCAATTCCTGCAGCGTCCGGAGAGGATCTTGATGCTGCTTCATTTGCAGCTTTCAGTGAAGGAATTCGATCTGTGGATGCGGAGACAGCCACTGAATCGTGCGTGGAATTGGCAACGGCGTTGCACGCCGAGGCAACTGACGAGGACCCGCAAATACGCTTGAGTTCTGCTCTCCAGGCGGAACAAGAGAACCTTGCCTCAAGTCTGTTGCGAGTGTGCTTGGATGAGGGCCGTACCAGGGCAGTATCACTCTCCGAATTAGCCTCGGGGGTGTTTCCGGCAGCAACAAACGATCAGGTTGCGGTAAACGCTGTGCGTGGACTGCTAATTGCTCGTGGAATTGCTGCCTCGCACCAGGCAGCTCCCTTGCTACCTTCCTTTAGACTCCACTTGTTTTTCAGAAACATTGAGGGACTTTGGGCATGTGTTTTCCCGGGTTGCAATTGTGACGATACGCATCTTGACGGAGTTCGAACAACAGGCGAACTCTTTCCGCATAGCCGCATACTATGCAATAGTCCTACTCAAAAGCACCGCGTGTTGGAGCTTTTATATTGCGAACAGTGTGGGACCATATTCTTCAGCGGCAGTCGGCTACGGAATCCGGACGACGGTTGGATCGAAATACTCAGCATGGACCCGGACATTGAAGGGCTTCCAGACAAGCAGTCCGCTCGGTTCGTCGATAGGAGAACATACGGTGACTTTGCTGTTTTTTGGCCAAACGGCAGATCTGAATTGAACGCCGATGGACGATCTTGGCGTCAGCCGCTCAATATTGGCGATGGTCCGGAACAAGGACATTGGGCGCGCAAGTTTCTTGATCCAATTAGCGGACGAATTACCGACGCACCGAATGGAGCTACATATCCTGAAGGTCCAGCAATTTCGGGCCATTTGTATGTTATTTCAACAGTAGATGGCACTGAAACGGAACAGAACTTCTCAGCGCTGCCGTCATGTTGTCCCAACTGTGCCGCGAATTACAGCAGACGAATTTACCGCACCTCGCCAGTACGTGGATTCCGCACAGGTTTCTCGCGAGTCAGTCAACTTCTTTCGAAGGAACTTTTCTACAGTCTTCCCCAGGGGGAAAGCCGTAAGCTAGTAGTCTTCTCCGACAGCAGGGAAGATGCTGCAACCATTTCGAATGGGATTGAGCGAACCCATTACCTAGATCTCGTGCGCGAGGCTATGTATGACGAATTGCGCGGCATGGCTGTCAGCAAAGGTCTTTTGTTGGCAGACTTAGAAAATTATGGTGAGGCCCGATCCGCCGATGCACTTTCTCATGCTACGGCCAACCCTCGTGCGGCCCAACTTTTTCTTCGACAAATAGAAATCACGCGTACGGCGATACCTGATGGGCTTCCAAATATCTTGAGGGAAAGCCTCGAACAGGCTCGCGAACAGGCTGCAAGAGCGCTCGGGGAGGTGAGACGGCAATTTTTGACACGAATGGTCCCCCTGCGTTCACTTTATGAATCGGATCCTGAAGATGACTCAGGCACTCGTTCTCTGTTGCTCATTAAGCGTCTCAAGAGGCTTGGAATCAACCCTGCCGGAAATGATGTCATGTATCAGATGTTTAATTTCGAAGGCGAAGATCATGACTGGACTGAGTTTTTCGATTACTCGAATGATGACTCGTGCTGGCGAGACGACCTTCCTGAAAGCGGCATAGAGAGAAGAGACCGGATAAGGAGTAAAGTTCGGACGGAGATTATGAGAGTGCTCTTTAGCCGTCTTTATTTTGGCTTTGAATCCGGCGGATTAGGTTATGCGTGCCTTGACCTATCAGACCAAGAATGGCGAGAACATGCCACCCACAGCGGTTTTACAGTAAATATTTTCCAAGACCTCTGCCATGGTTGTGTGCGCATAATGGGCGATCTTTTCAGATATCATCAAGAACGCCAGCCAACACCAGATCATCTTGACGATTGGATTGATTGGCAACACACGCCAGCGCGAGCTCGTTTGCGCAATTATATCCGCGCTTGCGTAGTTGCTCACGGCGCAGATTTAGCTGCAGCTATGAATGCTACCTGGGCCGCGATATGTCAAGCTGGTGGACATCAAAGTGCAAAGCTTGAAGCCCATCGCCTTCTGGTGAGGATTGCAATTCAAGATGACCCTGTCTGGGTGTGTCCCTCTTGTCAACGTGTTCACATGCACAGGGCCGCTGGGGTTTGTACCGGCTGCCTCACCCAACTAAATCAAGAACCAACTGAGCATTGTGGAGACCTTCACGATAGGAACTACTACGCTAATGAAGCTATAGAACGTCGCCCTCCACTGCGGCTTCATTGCGAAGAACTAACAGCTCAGACGGACGATCAACCAGGTCGGCAGCGCTGCTTCAGAAATGTAGTTATTCAGTCGGGACTAAGTATAACTCGCGAGCCAATTTCGTTGGTTGATTCAATTGACCTGCTCAGTGTTACGACTACTATGGAAGTGGGGGTAGACATTGGCAGTTTGCAAGCCGTTGTCTTGGCAAACATGCCACCGATGCGATTCAATTACCAGCAACGCGCGGGACGAGCAGGGAGGCGTGGACAGCCATTCTCGGCGGTACTGACGCTGTGTCGCGGAAGAAGCCATGACGAGTCATACTACAGCCGCCCCAGACGTATCACTGGTGATTTACCACCGGTGCCGTTTTTGTCGATGACAAGAGTGGAAATTGCAAAACGTCTTGTTGCGAAAGGATGCTTATGTGAGGCTTTTCGGGCAGCTGGAGTTCATTGGTGGGATAGTCCAACGCCTCCGGACAGTCATGGCGAGTTGGGCACCGTCAGTGAATGGCTGAACATGACGGAGCGCCGAGAGACTGTGCAAGAATGGCTTAGGAATTCTCCACAAGTTCCAGCAATAGTGGATGCTATCCTTGTGGGCACAGATGGCGTTTCAGCCCCGGATTTGGTGACCTATATCCGGGAGCAGCTTTTTTCACAAGTCCTAGTGTGTGCAGCCAGTGCGGAACTTGCTGGTGATGGTCTTGCTGAAAGACTCGCAGAGGGAGCCATCCTGCCAATGTATGGTATGCCTTCTCGTGTCCGATTATTGTACCACGGATTCGAAGGCCGTGATGCCATTGCAATTGATCGTGACCTTGATCTTGCCATTACAGAATTTGCGCCAGGCTCGCAGAAAACAAAAGACAAGCGAGTATACACGTCGATCGGTTTCACATCCCCGTTATTACCCGATCCATCTTGGCATCCAGTCTCAAATAATCCATTCCCGCGAAGGATGTGGATGGCGCGATGCGGGGTTTGCCATTTCGCCGACACACACGAAGCTGAGCCAGACATACATAATTGCCCTGATTGCGGGAACGGCAATGATGGGGAGAACGCGTTCAGGGTGTTCGAAATTGTGGTTCCTGCGGCGTTTAGAACCTCATTCAGCAATGGTACTGATGCGAAAGCTGACAACGAATTCCTACCACGCAGTACAAGTTCTGTAGCCGAAAGAACTCAAGCCCTCCCCACAATTGTCCCTTCTACGAATACAAGTCTCATCCCGACGTTTGGTGGTCGCGTTTATCGAATCAACGATCAGGCCGGCCGGTTGTTCACTGGTGGGCTTGGCTCTGCTAGATGGACCCGCGGTGGTGTGCCACTTTTGCATCAGTGGATCGACGAAAGATATCAGAATGTGCGCGGCGACAACAACGTACAGTTTACGGCGGAGACCCCCCAGTCAGACAGAGTTGCATTAGCCGCCCCAAAAGTTACTGACGTCCTAAGAATTCGTCCTCATTCAGTGCAACAGGCTTTATGTTTAGCACTGATTCCCAATAACAGACTTGGGCAGGCCGCGGCTGTGAAGGCTGCCTACTACTCCGGCGCGTTCATCTTGCGGTCTGTTGTAGCGGAGGAACTTGATATTGATCCAGAAGAGATCGATATAAGCACCGTTCGGACTATTACGCTTGATGACGGGACGCGTGCCGGCGAGATCATTCTTAACGACCACCTTGAGAATGGCGCCGGATTTACAGCGTGGCTCTCTATAGAAAGTAACTGGCAACGCATGCTGGAGACAATCATTAGCACACAATATGATGAAGACTCGTTCATGGAGAAGCTTCTCTCTGGTGAACATACTGACACCTGTGATGCCGCCTGCTATGATTGCCTCAAACAATACCGCAACATGAGTTACCATAGCCTTCTCGATTGGAGGCTCGGTATGTCCGTCCTTCGCATACTTGCTGATGAGAGACACCGTTGCGGAATAGATGGAGACTTCTCTGCGCCTGAGCTTGCTGGTTGGCTTGATTTCTCCGGCTTGGTTCGTTCCGCATTTTGTAATTCATTCCCGTCTTGTGTGCCCGCAGAATTCGGTCCGTTGCACGGCTGGACAATTTCCGGTCGGACTGTGATCATTATACATCCTCTCTGGAACACAGCTCACCCGGAAGGCATCCTGCGAGAGGCTTTGGATACGCTTGGTGCAGACGACGAAGTCTCTTTCATCGACTCCTTTAACCTTCACCGGCGTATGAGCTGGGTATATCAACGACTGGGTGAATGATTTGTCATTACGCAGAGATGCAGGTACAGTGGTTACAGTATAAGACTGAATAGTGCATGCCGAAAGAAGTACATACTAACATCAAGGTCAACACGCATCAACAAGGAGATGTCATCAGTCTCTTTTCTGGCTGTGGCGGTTTCGATCTGGGATTCTCGTCTGTGGGATACTCGATCGGTCTTGCCCTTGATGTAGATCCGATTGCCGTTGCAAGCTACAATCACAATCGAGATGGAGAGGTATGTCAAGTTGCGGATCTCGCGGCCACAGATCCAGCTGCAATCATGAAGCTATACTTGCGGAATCATGGTTCAGCAACGCCGCGTGGTATGATTGGGGGCGCACCTTGCCAGACGTTCTCCAACGGGAACGTGTATTTCAACTCTGATGATCCAAGGCACACCCTGCCGCGGCGCTATGCATGCATACTCCGCGAGCTCAATGGGGAGTATGATCTCGACTTCTTTGTTTTCGAGAACGTGAAAGGCATCACATCGCCGAAACACCGGAAAGAGTATACAACGATTAAAAGACTATTCTCTCTCGCCGGGTTCAAACTCTTCGAAGGAGAACTTGATGCGGCGGATTTCGGAGTTGCTCAGCATCGTTGTCGCGTTTTTCTTGTTGGCTTCAACAAGTTCAAGTATCCAGATGTCAGTTTTGCATTCCCGAAAGCGAAAACAAAGACTCCTCTAACCGTCGCAAATAAATTGAAAGGGTTACCGCCTCCGCTTCTCTTCAAGCGTGGGACAGAGAGGGAGGATATCGAGCTTCATCCTAATCACTGGACTATGTACCCCCATTCCAAGAAATTTACCGACGGGTCGCTGAAAAACGGCCACAAGCAGGGGAGATCATTTCGCGTGTTGAAATGGGATAAGCCCAGCTTAACGGTTGCCTACGGAAATCGCGAGATCCATGTCCACCCGAATACCAAGAGACGGCTAAGTGTTTATGAGGCAATGCTTCTTCAAGGACTTCCTAAGAAATACGAATTGCTTGGGACACTCAGTGACCAGATTCGGCAAGTGTCAGACACTATACCGCCTCAGCTTGGAGCTGCATTGGGTAGCGCAATAACGAATGCGATATATAAGTCAAAATGATATGGCTGATCACCTTACGCCTCAAAGGCGCAGCTGGAACATGAGCAGAATACGCTCAACAAACACGAAACCTGAAATGTTGCTTCGATCTGCACTCCACAAAATGGGAATCCGGTTTCGCGTCCACTATAAGGGATTGCCCGGCCGCCCAGATATTGTGTTGCCTAAACACCGAACAGCCGTGTTTGTTCACGGGTGTTTTTGGCATCAGCATAGTGGATGTGTTGAAGCTGCCCTACCTAAGACAAACCAAGAATACTGGACACATAAACTTCAAGCAAATGTGAAACGCGACAGGAAGAATCAACTTACAATTCGTAAGGAGGGGTGGTTAGTGTTTCAATTCTGGGAGTGTGAAATTGAGACAGACCCAGATCGAATCGCCATTGGCTTAGCGAAAAGCCTGTCAATGTTTTAACAGAATGATTAGTGTGTAGTTAAGAAATCAAAAACGACATTCAGTAAGAAAAAGTCCTTTTCGAGGTTCCATGGTTACTGGTAAATCGTCCCCGAATTTGCTTGTGACATCGACATAGTCTAAATTAGATGGAGTTATCGTCCTTTGCCATCATTCGCGGTGAGTAATTCGGGAGTTCCCGATCCACCGATCAGTCATATTCGCTGAGATACAATAAGTTAGACAACTTGTAT
>Ga0187893_10007938_pt1 | contig 17046 bp, 10 predicted proteins | sample MA1701074metaG_FD_139574 | JGI IMG/M metagenome (GOLD analysis project Ga0187893, IMG submission 139574) | White microbial mat communities from a basaltic lava cave in the Kipuka Kanohina Cave System on the Island of Hawaii, USA - MA170107-4 metaG ...
GCAGGGACACTTTGGGCGTGGGATCGTTACAACGACCAACGACTTCGGCAGACAGGGACAGCCGCCAACCCATCCTGAGCTATTGGACTGGCTGGCTACCGAGTTTGTTGCTCAAGGTTGGAGTATCAAATCGATGCATCGCGTCATCATGCTCTCGAACACTTACCAGATGTCGAGCCGCTTTTCGGATGACAACAACACCACCATCGATCCTGAGAATCTTTATCTATGGCGCATGAACAGGCGTCGCCTTGAGGCTGAGGCGATCTGGGATTCGATGCACGCAGCAGCAGGAACACTAAACCTGAAAATGAGCGGTCGTCCGGTCATGCCTCCACTCTCCCCGAGCGAGATGGCGGCACTGAGGGTCAAATCCTGGTGGGTAACTCCTGCGGACCCATCGGAGGCAAGCCGGCGAGGGGTCTACATCTTGTCGCGACGCAATTTCTCTTTCCCAATGTTTGACAAGTTCGATCGGCCCGACGCGGCGATGAGCTGCCCACGCAGGGAGATGACGACCGTGGCGCCTCAGGCTCTATGGACCTTGAACAACGCGGTTTCTTACAAGATGGCAAAACAGCTGGCGGCACGAGTGGTGAGGCAGGATCCCGCTCATTCCCCAGCCTGGATTGAAGCCGCATGGGATATCGCGCTTGCGCGAAAGCCGTCTGCCCAGGAGAGCAAGGAAGCGCTGGTGTTGCTTGAAAAGTTAACGAGCCAGGCTCGTTCTAAACTGAAAGCAGACAGTCTGTCGGAAATCGCTCCTTTAGAGCCGGCCCTTGCTGCCGGGCTTGTACAGTTGTGTCTGACGATCTTCAATCTCAACGAGTTCATTTTTGTCGACTGAACCGAATAGGAAACGACGAACCTTAGCGTTCCCCCTTGGATAAGGGGGATTTCAAGGGGGGTTTGGAGTGCGGTCGGCCTTCTCGAACCTCGTCACGACAACCCCCTGAAGGCTTCACGACCGCAGTCGTTTCGCCTTCTTTCCCCCCTTTGGTAAGGGGGATTTTCAGGAGCAATCATGAGTTCTTCTTGCAATCTAAGAATACCTGTCAAGAGTCGCCGTGAATTTCTTCAGAAGTCCAGCTTTGGCTTTGGGGCCCTGGCTCTGAACCAGCTACTAGACCAAAGTGTCCAGGCAAACACTCATTCCCCGGATCTGACGAATCCTCTGGCACCCAAACTGAGGCACTTCGCCGCCAAAGCCAAGCAGGTGATCTTCATTTTTCTGCAAGGAGGACCGAGCCAAGTTGACACGTTTGATCCGAAACCCATCTTAAACCGGCTTCACGGACAGTTCCTTCCGGAAAGCTTCCTGCAGGGAGAAACAACTCTCGCTCAGATCAAAGCGAATGAGTCCAAGCTCATGGGCACCCGGAGAGTGTTTAAGAAGTACGGTCAGTCCGGCCTGGAAATCTCTGATCTGTTCCAGAACCTAGCGAAACAAGCTGACGATCTCGCCGTTGTCCGCTCCTGCTACCACGACACCGTTATCCACGGCCCGGCCATCAGTCTGATTCACGCAGGTTCGATTCGTCTCGGCAGTCCGAGCATGGGGGCATGGGTGCTCTACGGACTTGGCTGCGAAACCGACAATCTCCCGGCCTACGTCGTGATGGCTGACGGTTTTCTGCGCAACAGCAAAGGAGTGATTGGGTCTGGGTTTTTGCCAGCGGTCTATCAGGCAACAGTTGTTTCCACAGAGGGAGTTCCTTTGGAAAACCTCACTCCTCCTCTCGAAGTTGAAGGAGAGAGTCAACGTGTAATCCTTAACCAGCTCAAAGTCTGGAACCAGCGCCACTTTGCGGAACGTGCCGACGATACGAGTCTCTCCGCCAGGATCAGCAACTACGAACTGGCGTTTCGCATGCAGATGGCCGGGCCGGAACTGATCGATTTAAGCAAGGAACCTGAGCACATTCGAAAGATGTATGGGATGGACGGCGGGCCCGCAGCAAAGTTTGGACAAATCTGTTTGCTCGCCCGGCGCATGGTGGAGCGCGGCGTGCGCTTCGTTCACCTCTACAATAGCGACTGGGATGCCCATAGCGATTGCGACACGAATCATCGAGAGAATGCCCGCAAAACGGACATTCCGCTGGCCGCTCTCATCGCCGATCTGAAGCAGCGCGGTCTTCTGGAGAGCACCCTGATCGTTTGTGCCGGAGAGTTTGGGCGTACCCCAATGATGCAAGGGAAAGAAGGAAGAGATCACAACCCTTACGGATTCTCAGTTCTCATGGCCGGTGGAGGTATCAAGGGTGGAAAAGTCATCGGTGCCACCGATGACATTGGGTTCCGGGCGGTTGAAGACAAAGTGCACATTCATGACCTGCACGCGACGATGCTGGATCTACTCGGGTTGGACCACCGGAAGCTCCACGTCACGGTTTCTGGTCTGGAGAAGCGTCTGACTGGCGTGGGAGAGGAAGGACACAGCAGCATTGCCAAACGTTTGATCGCGGGTTAAGAGAGTACGATGTTCTTTGTGAGACTAAAACCCAGATTGAACCTGTTCATCCATTCGCGTCTTTCACGATTTCAGGCGCTTACGTTGCCGATAGTGGCAGTCCTGTGCTTGGTTGGAAGCCGCGGAATCGCTGCGCCTGCCGTCGAGCGCTACACTGGAACGATGACGCTTCCGATTGATCTTTTTACTCGAGAGGGAATCAAGCTCGAGAAGCGTAAGTACCAGATCGAGATTGCGTCCGATGGGACTCATTGGACACTCTCATTTCTTCCCGAGGGCAAGGACCGTGTCGTCGTGAAAGGCGAGATCGCTGTCGGTGATCTGTTCCTCGGGCGAGCTATTCCTCTTTTAGGAACACACTACATGCGTTCCTCGTCTGAGCCCCTGAAAACGGCCCAGGAGCGCCAGTTCAGCAAGACAGGCCTGCCTCAATACGCCGAGCAAGGGCGTGACTGGAAGGCCACAATCCGTGTCTACAAGAATTCGAGTGAGCCGGGCGAAGTCCTCTTCATCTTCCAGGTCAGGAATCCAGGCTCGCAGCCAATCCGTGCAGACTTCAAACTTCGGCCAGAATCACTGGATGGAAAGCGATAGTCCTCTGCAGACGCCACCAAACCTTACAAAAATCATCCTTAACAGTTTACTCGGCGCGTTGTCGATCTTGCTCGGCTGGCGCTCAGTGATGGGCGATTCCCGGGTGGCTCCACTCTCCAGGTTCGATCTCAGATCGACTGAAGTCCTGAGCTTTGCAAGCTCCTTCGGTTTGGTTGAAGGCTCGAACGACACTGTCGAAAAGGTCCTGCAATTGGGTTTGCCCGGTCTCCAGCTCACCTCGAAGGGCCTGACCGCTTTTGAGGAAAATCGTTCTTTCGTCTATGCTTTGTTTAGCCTGTCTGACGCTGCTGAAGCTGTGGGGCGTCAGCCGAAGCAGTCTCGCTGGTTACGCCGCTTGATATTCTTGAAGCCTTCAACCCTGGTGCTGGACGACGAGATCGACACAGGCTCATCACCGGCGAGTGCCGAGTGGTTGTTTCATTCCCGGATACAACCTTCAGTCTCCGGCCGGCTTGCTTCGCTGATCGAAGAAGACCATGAACTGAGTTGCGAGACGCTATTGCCCGAAAGAGCGACCAGGCAGGTCAAGCACCAGCGTGGGGGCAAACTCTCAGACGGATATCTGCTGCAGGAGTTTTCGAAACAGCCATCGCAACGGATTCGTTTTCTGCATGTTCTACATACTCGCCGACGCGGGGATAAAAACTCGATTGCACGAACGAGACTAGTTCCCAAAGGCGATGAATTGCACCTGACCATCGAAGCCTCACAACAGACCTATCAGCTCGTCTTGCCCAGTGCTCAGGTCGGAGCCGGAGAGATCGAGATCTCGAGAGACGACACTAAGAGCCACCTGGCCCGGAGATTTTTCCCGGCTGGTGTCTTGCCGCACGGGCGCGAAGGCGTCAAATTGCTGGAGCTTTGGGATGGTAGCTACCGCGGAGGAAAGCGGCCCTTCTGGGATGCCGGTGTGCCTTCGGGCGAGCTTCGTCGCGTTGTGGAACAGGGCATCGTCCGCCCTGGACCGGCAGTGGACTTGGGTTGCGGCTCGGGAACGGATGCCATTTATCTTGCAAGCAAGGGATTCGATGTAACGGCCATCGATATTGCGCCAACCGCTCTCTCGCAGGCGCGTGAAAAGGCCGAGCGGGCAGGAGTCAAAGTGCGCTGGCTGCTGGCGAATGTGCTTTCCCTTCCCAGGTTGGAACCATTTCAGTTCATCTTCGACCGGGGCTGCTACCATGAGGTTCGCTTCGACAACGCCGCAGCCTACGTGGAGACTGTGCGAAGGTTATCCCAACCTGGACGCACTCGTTTCTTACTGCTAGCGGGTAATCCAAACGAAGCTCCCGTGCAGTACGCGCCACCTCAGGTTGCCGAGGAAGACATCCGGGGCGATTTCTCGTCACTGTTTGACTTCGAATGGATGCAGGAAACGCGCTTTGAAACGTCTAACCCTGCGGCGAGAGGGCCGTTAGCCTGGTCGGTGATGCTGCGCCGGAAGGAGCAAAGATAGTCGACCTTGGCGGCAGTGGATAATCCTTTCTCCCCCTTGCGAAGCGCATAAGGGGGAGATCAAGAGGGGGTCCCCGATCCAAATCTACTGCTTCGGAATATCCGGATCTGCAGGGAATTCTTCGCTGCCTTTCTCTTCGCCCGCTGGTGACACGACCCTGGCGCTCTGCTCTTTCTCCTGCTGGACGCGACGCAACTTCTCGAAAATCGCCAATTCTGTTGCCTGCTCGGCTCGCTTGCCCTGCTTCCTGTAGACCTGTGCCAGGAGGTAGTGAGTCGTGGGCTCTTCGGGTGCGAGTTCAGTGACCTTCTTCAGATGGGCTGTGGCGCGCGTTAGGTCGCCGTCGGTCTGCAGCAAAGCTTTGCCCATGTCACGATGCGCTTGGCCCAGGTCGGGCCTTTGACGGATTGCTTTTTCGAGGTATTGGAACGCCAAGTCGTATTGCTTGTTCAACAGGTAGGTGTTTCCCAGCTTCCAAGTCACCAAGTAGTTCTCCGGAGCAATTCTCAGCTCTTCGAGAAACTCCCTCTCAGCCTGTTGTAGGTCTCCTTCCTTCCAATAGATGTTGCCCAGAGAATGGTGCAACCCGGCGAAATCGGGCTTCTTCTGAATGGCCAGCTTGTACTCCTCAATCGCTTTCTTCGTCTCTCGGCGTGCTTCGTACGACGCCCCCAGCAATTGATGAACTCGATATGAGTCAGGATCGATTTCCGCCATCTTCTTATACGCGTTGGTCATTAGCCGGGTATAAACGATGCCGAGGTTGTAAAGGACCTCAACATCCTCAGGCCAGCGATCGGCCGCAGCCTGAAGAATCTGCATCGCTTCTCGCTCTTGTCCAAGCTCCATGTGGCTCAAGCCCAAGTTAAGATAGGCCCGAACCTCGCCGGGGTTCAGTGAGATGGCTTTCTTGAGTGGTTCTATCGCCTTGTCGTACTGATTCGAGCGGGTATAAGTCATCCCCAGGAAAAGATTGGCAGCAACGAGCTCTGGCTTTCGCTTGAGGGCTTCTTGAAAGACCTTGATAGCCTCAGCGTCTTTTCTCTGCAGGTAGTAGACAAGTCCAAGATTGGAGCTCACCTCAGCCAAGTCTGGGCTCAGCCTGAGCACAGTCCTGTACTCCTTCTCAGCGGTCGCCAGATCTCCCCTCTTTTCAGCCTCTCTCGCTGCCGTGAAATGCTGCTGAATGCTGATCTCAAGCGTCGATTGGCCCGATGCAACATTCGAAGTTCCAAGAAAAAACACGAATAGCAATGTCCTTAGTTGCGAATCCACTCGATATCTCCCTTCGAGCTGTCATCACTGCGATGCTTATCCTACAAACCAATCTGGGGAATTCAAAGTCAAACGTCAATTTCTGCATCGGAATCAGAAAATCTGAGGATAGCTGTATCTCATTCTTTCGAACATCTGTCGCGGCCCGACGCATTCGTGAAGGGCCAATCGGGTTTGGAGATTCCTTCAAGGCCGTGGTATCTTAAGCCGTGTCCAGCGCCAATCTTCTTCAACCTTCACGCCATTTTCGTTTGTCTTGTTACCTATTCCTGGGCTTGCTTGGTTGCAGCCGAGTGCAAGCCCAAACTGGCTCGCAGAGCCTCGAAGACTTTTTCCGTCAAGCCGGGGAACTGGAAGCACGCCAAGACTTCGCAGCTGCGGAGCGGGTTTATCGAACAGCGGCAGCGAATTTCCCAAAACAGCCTGAACTTCTCAAGCGGCTTGGGCTCATTTTGCAAACGGAGCTTAAGTTTCGGGAATCGATCGACACGTTCCAACAGGTTCTGCAGCAAGCACCGCAATATCCCGAGGTCAACTTCTATTTGGGTCTCTCCTATCTTGGAATGAATGAATTCGAGAAAGCCATCGACGGCTTTGACCGGGAGCTGGCCGCCAACCCAAAGTACCGCCGAGCACACTATTATGCGGCACAGGCTTATCAGTCCATGAGTCGGAACACGGATGCTCTGCAGCGATACGACATCCTGCTCCGGGAGGATCCGACTGACAAGAAGGTCCTCTTCCAACTGATCAAGTTGCTGAAGTCTTCGACGCTTACTGCAATCAAGCAGCTGGGGAATCTGGATTCAGATTCAGAATTCATGTTGGTGCTCAAGGCACAAGGTTATGCCGAAGAGGAAAAATTCGCCGATGCCATTGAGAAATACAAGGAGCTGCTGATCAAGAGCCCAAACTTCCCTGGAGCCCACTTCGGGCTCGGTGAGGCCTACTACAACGCCATCGACTACCCGAACGCCGAAAAAGAATTGCGTCTCGCGTTGAGCGAAGATCCCAATCTCCCCATGGCCAACTACTATTTGGCCGACATTCTCATCAAGAGTCAGAGAATGGTCGAGGCTGTTCCACGGTTAGAGATCGTCGTAGCTTCCAGCCCGCAGTTCATGATGGGATATTTTCAGCTAGGTAAGTGCTACACCGCCCAGGGAAGGCTGCAGGAAGCCCTTGCCTTATTGACCAAGGCAATTGAGCTCGACCCCAAAGAAAAAATGGTGCATTACCAACTTGCCCAGCTCTACGGCCGGTTGAAGCAACCGGACAAACAACAGTTCCACCTTGACACCTTCCAGAGATTGAATGTTCAAGAACGGGACAAAAGAAACAAGAAGAAGAGCCAGGCGCTAGAGAAGGCCTTGGAGAAGCAAAAGACAGAAGGAGGCAATTGAGGTTTCTCTCGTGCAAGACACTGCAAAAATGACGAGGCCGTCTTTCGCCCCATACGCAGCTTAGCTTGCCGAGACAAGTCCTTAGCAGTAACCGCCGGAGCCAGATGTCACAAGCGTCCTCACCCTGTGTCAAAACAGTTCTGATCGCTGCAGTGGTCTTGGTGGCAATTCTGCCCAACCTTCACGTCTTAGCCGCTCACGCAGCGGCTGCGATCCAGGAAGCTTCGCTTTCCCAAGCCCTCGAATTGGAAAAGCAGAAGGACTTCGTCGGTGCTGAACGGCTCTACAAAGAGGCCTTGCGTCAGTCGTCGGATGATCCCGAGATTCTCAAGAGGCTGGGTATCGTTTGCCAGCAGCAAGGCAACCACGACGAAGCGATCGAGTCACTCCAGCGGATTCTGAAGCGAGCACCCCTTTACCCGGGCGCCAATACGCTGCTCGCCATTTCTTACTATGCTCTGAACAAATTCGACAAGACCATCGAGTCAAGCAGACAAGAATTGACTGGGAATCCTGGCGACAGGCAAGCCCGATACTACCTTTCGTTGGCCCTCAGTGCATCAGGGCAACTGTTCGAAGCGATACAACAGCTCGAGATCGTTCAAAAAGAAGATCCGGACAATCTGGCAGTGATGTACCAACTGGTAGTCGATTACAAAGCCGCGGCCCAACAGGCCAGCCAAAGACTTGCCAAGAAGGCTCCCGATTCAGAATTCACGCATGCTATGCGAGGCGAAGTGTTGGCGGATGGCGACCGCTTCGATGAGGCCATCGAGGAATTCAAAGAAGTCATCCGCAAAAACCCCGAGTTTCCTGGAATACATCTCGCCTTGGGCCAGCTCTACTGGCGGCGCAAGGATCTCGGTAAGTCTCAGCAGGAACTCAAGCTCGCCCTGGCAGAAGACTCCAATCAGCCGCTCGCGAACTACTATCTAGGCGATATCTTTATTACCGACAAAGAATATCTCAAGGCCATCCCGCATCTAGAGATCACCCTTTCCATTTATCCCGAATTGACTCGAGCCTATTGGTTGCTGGGTAAGTGTTATGCGAGTTCCGGAAATCAACAGCGGGCCATTGAAGTTTTTAAGAAGGCCCTTCAACAGGATCCGAACTATAAGGAAGTCCATTTCCAGCTACACGAGCTTTACGCGCGCTTGGGTAACAAGACAGAGAGCCAACAACACCTACAAGTCTTTGAACGCCTCCTGCGCGAGGATCAGAATCGAGATCGTGAAGTACTCCAGCAATCCCTGCAGAAGCGTTAGCAGTCGGCCCTTGACCCAAAGACAGCTTTCGACACTCATGCCCCGACAGATTCGCCCGCTGGTTCGGCTTGCCTGCTCAATGCTCTGTACAGGCTTGGCTTTCGCTCAGCAGGTCGAGGCATCGGCAGCGGACGCCAAACTGCTCTTGGAGCAGGCCCGTTCTTACGAACAGGCGAACGACTATCGCAGTGCCGAGCAAACTTACCGTCAAGCGCTAACGCTGGCTCCGAGGGATCCTGAGATTTTCAAGCGCCTCGGCGTTTTGTATCAGACCGAGCTCAAGTTCGCGGAGTCGATTGACCTCTTTCGAATGGCCTTGTCACTTTCAAGGCAGTATCCGGAAGTCAATTTCTTCCTCGGCGCTTCGTATCTCGGCTCGAACCAATTTCAGAAGGCTGTCGAGAGCTTTCAGGCAGAGCTTGCAACGCCGAGTCCGCACCCGCGCTGCAACTATTACTGCGCAATCGCGCTGGTTTCCTTGGGCCGTCCGGATGACGCCATCGCGCAATTCAACCAGTCCATTGTCCGAAACCCCAAGGATGCCGACGCGCTGTATCAGCTCGGGCGACTCCACATGAACGGTTCTCTTGAAGCCATCCAGAAACTGACGGACCTTGATCCCGACTCGTTTCAACTGCACGCACTTATTGGAGAGGTTTACGCGAACAACAAACGCTACGAGGATTCACTCAAGGAGTATCAAGCCGCGTTGGCCAAGCGTCCAAACGCTCCGGGAATTCACTACGCCCTCGGTGTTGCATACCGAAATCTGAAGCAGATCGATGCCGCAGAAAAGGAATTTTTGGCCGCGCTGAGTGAAGATCCGCATGACTTTCGGGTGAATCTTTACCTGGGAGAGTTTGCTGTGGGTCGAGGTAACTTTTCTGCTGCCCTGCCCTATTTGCGTCTAGCCAGCACTGCCCAGCCTCGAGCACCTCGTCCCCATTTTCTTTTGGGCAAGTGTTACCAGTCCCTGAAAGACCTTGACAAGGCGAAGACCGAACTAATCCTCGCGGCCGTTGGCGATCCCAATGACCCACAACCACATTACTTGCTGTCGCAGGTTTACCGTGAACAAGGTGACAGAGACGCAAGTGCGCGGGCATTGAAAGAATTCCAGCGGCTCTCGGCAATCGAGAAAGAAAAGATCTATGAACGGGCTCGAACCACGCCCCAGTGAATCGCTGTGAATCAGACCTGTTTCAGCCAACGCTCTATCATCAGCTTGGGGCTCGCTCTGGCTCTCCTATTCGTTACCTGTGTGGTTTCCGATACATCCCACAGCCAAGCCAAAGTCCGTATCCAAGTACCCGATCCAGACATCGGTGTCAATACTCTCGCCGCCAGAAAGAAAGCTCAGCTAGCTACCGCAGACCAGTTTGAGGTCTTCAACAAGTTTCAATTCATAGACAAGCTAAGAGAGAGCAGGATCACGTTTATTCAACACATCGAAGAAGATGCGGGATATCACTACAAGCCAGTGCACTATGATCACGGAAACGGGTTGGCGGCGGCGGATGTCGACGGCGACGGTCTCTATGATCTCTATTTTGTGAATCAGGTTGGAGGAAACGAGCTCTGGAAGAACCTCGGGAAAGGAAGATTCAAGAGCATCACAGAGCAGGCCGGAGTTCGTGTTCCTGCACGAATTAGCGTCACCTCATCCTTTGCTGACATCGACAATGACGGAGATCAGGATTTATTCGTGACGACGGTTCGAGGCGGCAACATTCTATTTCAGAATGACGGGAAGGGCCATTTTCAGGATATCAGTCGGCGAGCCGGAGTTGACTTGGTTTCGCACTCTTCCGGCTCGGTTTTCTTTGACTACGACAATGATGGGCTGATCGACCTTTTGCTTTGCAACGTTGGAAAATATACCAGCGACGAGCGGTGGCCGTCCGGCGCCTATAAAGGCTTGGAAGACGCATTCTTTGGTCACATGTTTCCCGATCGTTTCGAGTACCCCGTCCTCTACAGGAACATCGGTGGCAACCGGTTCACAGATGTAACCACAGAGGTTGACCTGCGACCACAGAGTTGGTCTGGCGATGCGAGTTTTACAGATCTGAATGGTGATGGGTGGTCCGATCTGTTCATTCTGAACATGCAGGGACATGACCACTATTTCGAGAACGACCGCGGAAAGCGGTTCGTCGACAAGACAGCCAAGTACTTTCCGAAAACACCGTATGGGGCCATGGGGATCAAGTTTTTTGACTACGACAATGATGGCAGGTTCGACTTGCTGTTGACCGACATGCACTCCGACATGATGGGAAACCGTCAACCCGATGAGGAGAAACTCAAAACCCCACCTCAGCACATCATGTCAGACGATCACCTCGGCGCAGCGCCAGATACCTTTGTCTTTGGCAATGCCTTCTACCACAATCGCGGCGGAGGCAGGTTCGAAGAAGTTTCCGATCGTGTTGGCGCGGATAACTATTGGCCCTGGGGAGTGAGCGTTGGCGATGTCAACGCCGATGGCTGGGACGATGTCTTTATAGCGTCAAGCATGAACTTTCCATTCCGCTATGGAATCAACTCGATGCTCTTGAACAGTTGTGGAAAAAAATTCATGGACGCTGAATTTCTGCTTGGTATTGAACCAAGACGGGAGGGCAGAACGCACACGCCCTGGTTCGAACTGGATTGCTCGGGAGACGGGCGCGGAACAAAGCCATGTGAAGGGAAATCAGGTGAAGTCACCGTAATGGCAACGCTCGGAAGCCGATCCTCGGTCATGTTTGATCTCGATAACGATGGCGACTTGGACATTGTGACCAGCGACTTCAATTCTGAGCCACAAGTTCTCGTCAGCGATCTTGCTCAACGAAGATCGATTCGCTGGTTGAAAATCGTCTTGATTGGAACAACTTCCAACCGCAACGGGCTCGGTGCTGTCGTGCGAGTTCGGTCCGGCAACCAGGTCTTCACGAAACAGTGTGACGGAAAATCCGGATACCTTTCGCAGAGCGTATTCCCACTCTACTTCGGTTTAGGCGATTCGAAGAGGATCGATCAAGTGGAAGTCCAGTGGCCTTCAGGTAAGAAACAAGTGGTCACTCCTCTACCTCGCAACAACCAAACCATCCAGATCACCGAGTCCAAATAGACCAGACAGGCCGGAAGCTCTGAAGGTGTGACGCCATCAGAAGATGCGCTGAAGCTGTCTGTCCGGAACCCAGCCGCTTCATTCCCGAAAAGAACGCGGCCGATAGTAAGCCGGGGAGGAATCCAGACTGCAGCGGCAAATCATGGCTGTCTGGATTCCGGCTCGCGCTTCGCTTGGCCGGAATGACGAGGTCGGGTCGATGAACCCGTCATAGTGAAGGCTGACCTACGAGAACCAAAAAAAAGAGGATGGGACCGTCAGGTCCTCATCCTCTCGTGAAACAGTGCAGCAGAAATCTAAAAGCTAGTAGTTGATCTTCAACCCAAACTGGATTTCGCGTGGGAAGTTGCTTTGCCCGGTGACGTGTCCAAAGCCGCCGATGCCCCAGTCAATGGCCGTCCCCTGGAGCACTGAGCCGTACTGGTCGCCGCCTTGGTCAAAGCCAAAAATGGTGCGGTTGAAAATGTTCAGAAAATCTGCCCGGAATTCAAGATTGACGCGTTCTGTAATGTTCGTGCGCTTGATAATCGAGATGTCTTCGCTGAGGAAGGGGAATCTCCTCACATCGCCGTCGGTGCGGGGTGCGTTACCGAAAGAGTACTTGGTCGACGGGTTCAGCTGAGGGTTGTTCCAAGCATTGATGTTGAACACGCTGCCCGCTTCGTTGGGCGCATTCGGATCCCAGGTGCCGTTCAGGTATGCCTGCGACCTCTTTTCCACCCCGGGCACGACGTTCGGGCGCATCAGGAAGCCGTTAGGCCCAAAGTAAGGCGCCAGGGTGCTGCTTCCAGTGACGATCATTTGTGGCGCTCCGCTGGTGTATTGATGAAGGCCGGCAATCATCCAGCCTCCTAGCACTTTGCTCGCAGCGCCCTGTTTCCCTTTTGCGAAAGGCAACTCATATTGGTAGGAGACAGTCAGGTTGTGCGGGAAATCCATCAGGCTTAGGGACTTCTCCGCTCCTCGATTGTATGGATCCTGCGTAAAGCCTGAGAACTCGTTAAAGATACTCTCGGCATTGGTCAGCGTCTTCGACCAGGTATAAGACGCCAGGAAGCCCAACCCCTGCGAGAACTGCTTCCGAGCCTGAACCTGCAGTGCGTGATAACTCGATCGCCCCGACGTTTCACCAAAGTCGCGCATCTGGGCAAGCCCGCCGTTCGGCGTATCCTGAGAATACTGCGGGAACGGCCGCAGCGCCTGGCCTAAGTTAGCGGAACTGCCCCACACTCTCTCAAATCCTCGGAACGGTGACCGGTTTCCCGTCGCCGGGTCAACCGGCATCGCCTGCACAACCGGCAGCGCCTGCACCGACGGGTCGGCAATGTTTTTGAAGAGCGCATCACCCAGCGACAAATGTTTCGGGTCTACGGCTGTCGTCGGATTCAAGCGACTCGGCAGATGTGTTCCCTTCGTGCCAACGTAGCCCACATCGATCAGCATGCGCCCAGGAAGCTCCCGCTGGATGCTCAGACTCCAGTTCTGGATGTCAGGCAACCGACCCTCTCCGAATGACGCCAGCGGCCCCGTCCCCACGCCATACGACGGACTGATAAACGGCGGTGCCGGAAATCTTGATGCCGGCCAGCCGTTGCGCAGAAGAAACGCTGGCTCCAGCCCTAGATATCCGCTGACGAAAGGTTCGGGCACGCTGTTGCTGGAGTTATACCCCTGGAGCAACTGGGTTCCAGACGCCCGATTGAATCCTCCACCCGTGTACATGATTCCAAAGCCACCGCGAACCACTGTCTTCTCGTTCGCCGAATACGCGAAGCCAAACCGCGGACCGAACGCTTTCGTAAACGTCTCGATCGGTGACCGCTGCTCCGGCGTCGCAAACACCACCGCCCCCTTGATTCCAATCTCAGGATTCACCGTGAAGGGATCCACCCACGATTTCTGGTTGTGGGCGTGCACCGTCGGAAGCATCAAGTCGTAGCGCAACCCCATATTCAGTGTCAGCTTCGAGCTCACCTTGAAGTCGTCCTGAAAGTAGAACGCGTACTGCCCGGTTCGTTCCGCCCCCACCGTCGTGTACAAGTTGGCAGTTCCAAACGACGCTCCACCCAGCAGGAAGCTGGCGGCTCCCACGCCCGTGCAGGGTCCGCCCGGCGAACAATTGTCGTTGTAGAACGCTCCCGGCAGCGAAGTATAACCAGCTGTAAAGGTCAGGTTGCTGGACTGCTGCCCAAAGCTTTGCCCATTCTCCTGAAGCTTAATATACGAAAAGCCGGTCTTGAACGTGTGCTTTCCCTTTATCCAGGTCAGTCCATCATCGAATGAGTACACATTCGTAGCCGAGTAGCCTTGGCCGCCTCTACCATAGATGTTTCCCAGCCCGCCAATGCTCATCGCTGGAAACGTCGTACCCGCGCCGGTCTGAGGCACCCCCCTGTATCCCAGCGCTGCCGGCCAATCCAATCCTCCCTCCGGGAGCGTGTCACTTCGCCACCGGTTGTATCCCAGAACAACGTGGTTGATGAGGTTAGGGCGAAGGATTGCGTCGTAGCTGAATCGAGCTACATACTGGCCATTCTTCGCAATCGCGCCTTCGCTGATCGCCCCGGGCCATTTCGAACCCGTCGGATTGTTGTTCCGCCACCACAGGAACTCGCCCATCATCTTATGGTTGGCCGAAAGCGCATGATCGATCTTGCTGCCCCATTGGTTCAACCGCTGTTCCGCCTTGAATTGCGACAGCCAGTTGTTGACGTAACCATACCGCTGACCGGGAAGCGTGGGGTTGGGAAATTCCGCAAACATAGCCCTGGCCACTGGATCGATCCGGCCCGAAGGAATGATGTTAGCCTGGGCTGTTGGCAAACCCGTCGTTGGGCTGAAACCGAACCCATCCCGCAGGATGGCGTCGGTAGTACCTGTGTTGACACGGCCGGAGACCGGGTCAGTGGCTCCCGCTGCCACAGTACGAGTCGTCGCGGGATCGAAAATCTGGCTGGCATACACCGGACGACCCACCGCATCGGTCCCAATCTGCCCACCCAGAATATTGCTTAGGTTTCCTCCCCTCATCGCCTCGGTTGGAACCGTGTCCAAGGTATTGCTCGCTTCCCTCCGAAGCTGGAAGCCCTGATACCATCCGTAGAAGAACGTCTTGTCTTGTTTGATGGGGCCACCGATCGTAACTCCAAACTCGTTCTGCTTGTTCAATGGGGTCTTTGGAGCAAAAAATCCGCGCGCGTCCAGCTTGTCGTTTCGGAAGTACTCGTAAATCGATCCATGAAAGGCATTGCTTCCAGAACGCAAGTTAAAAGCGGTAATGCCCAGACCCGCCCGGCCGTACTCTGCCGGTGGATTCAGCGTCATGATCTTGAATTCGGCCACCGCATCCTGCGGGAACGGCAGGTTGCGAAAATCACCGGACAATAACCCCGGGTTTCCGATTTGGGCCCCATCCAAATGGAACTCCAAACTACCCGTCGGACTGCCATTCACGGTGGTGTTGAGTTGCCGTCCAGAACCACTAGCAGTAGGCGTTGACGTTCCCCGGCTCGTCACACCCGGAGAAAGATTGATGAAGAAGGCTGGATTGCGCTGTTCGCCCTGCCCAACGATCGGCAAATCGAGTACTTCCCTGCCCGTGACCACTGTTCCACGATCAGAGGTTTCGGTTTGAATCTGAATCGTCTCGGCAGTAACTTCGACGGCCTGTGAGGTCTCTCCAATTTGGAGAGCAGCATCAACCCGGGCTGTTTGCCCAACCTGAATTTCTATGCCTGTCAGAACCGCTCTTTTGAAGCCCGTTTGTTCGACCGTGACTTCGTAGGTTCCAGTACGCAAAGCTGGAATCGTGTAGTTGCCACTGGTCGTCGTGGCGGTCTCCGTAGCCACCCGTGTGGCGGTGTTGGTGGCAGTGACCTTGGCCCCGACAATCACTGCGCCCGTCTGATCATTCACCGTTCCCGTAATCGTGCCACGGTCTGTCTGCGCCATCATCGAAGGTATAGCCATAAGACAAATCAGCAACAAAACCGGCACCAGAACGACCGTCCGCTTGGAGTTCAACATAAAGCTCCTCGTGTCCTTCTCAGTTATGTGAAGTAGTTGGGCTGAAATGCTTACTACCGCCAAAAATCGAAACTAGGCATTCTAATCCTCTCGCCTGCATCGAACTGCCTTCGGTTGACACATGACGAACAAACCTGATTCCAGCCCAGCTTCAACCAAATGTCGAATTTAGGGGTGAGCATAGGGTGTTGTCACAATAGTGTCAAGCACTTTTTGCAAAACTGGATGATTCTCCGTATTACGGAATCAATGAACTCTTTGTTCCGTCCAGCCTTTGGCTTCAAGTGAGTACAGCGATTCCCTGACCCCTCGGCCAGAGGTGGCTCAGCCTGAAGCCTTCAGGTTGAGCCACCTCTATCAATCTCAGACGATGCTTCCTCGGTGTCGAATTGTGTGTCCTCATTCCCCGACAATCTCTTGGCGGCAAATCATCCCTTCCGGACCCAGCTCCGCAATGCGGAAACAACTATGGAATCCGCTAGAGCTTGGCCATCGAGTCGTAGGCGATCTTGCGTCCGGCAGAAAGCGGAATCCTGCTCATAGATTTCCTTCGCGGTCCCGAGTTCAGGCGTCGATGCTTGCTAACGAAGAGGCAGGAAACCAAAGCATTTTTGCGGGACGCACGCAATAAGCTCGGGAGAGTCACTATCACGCCCATGGACTTATCTGTACCTCGTCTGCGGCCAGATTCATCTTGCGTCCTAACGGCAGTCCTGACAAACTTTTCGCCTTCTTGTTGTCAATGGCGTCGTCCTCTGGTGCCGATAAAACATCACTGTCGTAAGCATTCTTTACTCCGACGATTCACCCTGCAAGATTGAGGACATCATTTCATGAGCAAGACGTTAATAAAACTGGACGAAGGCTGGCGGGCTTACTTGGACTCGCTCGGCGCCAATGCCGGTTTTGTAGAGGGGTTGATCTATCAGTATCTGGAAGACCCCGCTCAAGTGGACGAGCGCTGGCGGCGAACATTCGACGGCGTAGCCTCGGGCCGGAAACTGAATGGTGGCCAGCCGGCCGTCGCTCCTGATCCCACACCCGTGCGTACACGAGACACGGCCCCGCGCACCCTGCCCCACCCTGAACCTCAAAGAGTCTTGGATGAGGCAGGTCAAGTCGTGCCGCTTCACGGGGCTGCCGCCAAGATTGCCGAGAACATGCAGGCGAGTCTTTCCGTGCCAACTGCCACCTCGCAGCGACACATTCCAGTAAAAGTTATCGATGAGAATCGGCGCCTGATCAATCAGTATCTAGACCTCTCCGGCGGCGGACGCGTTTCCTATACGCACCTGATTGGTTGGGCCATCGTGCAGGCGCTGAATAAGTTTCCCAACCTCAACAACGCCTATCAGGACACCGACGGGAGACCCAGCCGCGTCGAGCGTCGGCAGGTTTGCCTTGGCGTGGCA
>Ga0187893_10007939_pt1 | contig 17044 bp, 14 predicted proteins | sample MA1701074metaG_FD_139574 | JGI IMG/M metagenome (GOLD analysis project Ga0187893, IMG submission 139574) | White microbial mat communities from a basaltic lava cave in the Kipuka Kanohina Cave System on the Island of Hawaii, USA - MA170107-4 metaG ...
AGCGCCATGGGGGTAAGGGGGCGGTGCGCGCCGATCCCTCGAAAACCAGCCTTCGCAGCACCCGGCACAAGAACGCCAAGCCGGTTCACCGTCGCCGCATCCACTCGTGAAATATGCGGGCTAAATAACACTATATGGTGGAATTACATCCGCTACGGCGTCATCGCGCAGCCCGGCAGCGGCGACTACGACAGCAACGGCGTGATCGACGCGACCGACGTGTATTACTTCCTCGACTGCCTGCTCGGGCCGGACGCGAACGGCCCCGGCTGCCGCTGGGCCGACATGAACTCCGACGGCAAGGTCAACGGCGACGACATCCAGCCCTTCTCGGCGGCCCTGATGGGCGGCTGATCCGCCGCGTCCACCGCCTGGGTGGGCATCCAGCCCTGCGCCGCCGCGCTCATCGCCGCCTGACGCGCGGGCATTCGTCGCCACGCAGGCCGGCGATCTGTTCCTGAACTGCCGCCAACGCCTGCGCGAAGGTCGCGTCCGAAAAGTCGAGCCGCGCCCCGGCGGCGGCAAACAGTTCCGGCAGCGGCCGGCTCCCGCCCAGGGACAGCGCGGCGCGATAGGCGGCCACGGCCGCAGCGAAGTCGCGCACGCTGTTCCGCCAGACCTGGAGCGCGCCCAGTTGCGCGATCCCGTACTCGACGTAATAGAACGGCACGGTGAAGGGGTGCAGTTGCCGCTGCCAGAGGGAGGCCAGCGCATCCTCGTGCCCGGCGTAGTCCTCCAGCCCGCCGAACCGCCCGCGCAGGTCCAGCCATACGGCCCGGCGGGCGGCGCGGTCATGTCCCGGGTTTGTGTAGAGCCAGTGCTGGAAGGCGTCGATCGTGGCCATCCACGGAAAGAAGGCGGTGATGCCCTCGAAGTGTTCCCGCGCGGCCCGCTCCCGGTCCGCCCCGCCGTAGAATTCGTCCAGCAGCGGCAGGCCGAGCAGTTCCATCCCCATCGACGCGACCTCGGCGAACTCGATGGGCGGGTTGCGATAGGCATGCAGCGGCTCGCCGCGCGTCGCAAAGGCGTGAAAGGCGTGCCCGCCCTCGTGCAGCAGCGTCTCCACGTCGCGGTGGACGCCGACGGCGTTCATGAAGATGAACGGCAGGCGCCGTAACTCAAAGACGGTCATGTATCCGCCGGGGGCCTTGCCCTTCCGGCTGGCGAGATCGAGCAACCCCTCGCGGCGCATCCGCTCGAACTGCGCGCCGAACTCCCCCGAGATCCGCCGGAAGATGCGCCCGCAACGCTCCATGAGATCGTCGGCGGTCGAAAAGGGTTGCAGCGGAGGCCGGCCCCTCGGATCGACGTTCGTGTCCCACGGCCGAAGCCGGTCGACGCCGAGCGACGCCTGGCGCTCCGAGTGCAGCGCCCGCGCGGCCGGCACTCCGACCCGCTCGACGGCGGCGTGAAACCGCAGGCAGTCGTCCGGGCCGTAATCGAATCGTTCGAGGTCGCGGAAGGCGTAGGCGCGGTAGTCAGGCAGGTCGGCGTTCCGCGCAATGCGGTCCCGCAGTCGGATCATTTCATCGAAGAGGTCCTCCAACACCTCGCGGTCGCGCAGCCGCCGCTCCCACGTCGCCTCCCACGCCTCCTGCCGGCGGCCCCGGTCGGGCCATTCCAGCCACCGGGCCGCCTGTTCGAGCGTCAGTTCCTGGCCGTCGAGGCGGACCGTCATGCAGCCCGTAATCTTCTGGTATTGCTGGCGAAGGGTCTCATCCAGCGTGTGCAGCGGGACGTTCTCCTCGCGGAAGAGTTGCACGCGGTTGCGGACGCGGCGGAGCAGCATGCCGTATCGTTGCGACGGCAGGTCGGCGACTCCCGGGGATGTCAGCAGTCTTCGGTCCAGTTCGTAGAAGGCCACGCGTGCCTTCGGCAGGATGTCCTCGATGAAGGCGAGATAGCGGCGCTCGCGGAGGGGGTCGTCGGTCTGGCAGGTCATCTCGACCTCGCGGACGTTGCGCTCCTCCTCCAGGGCCGAGTGCAACTCCGAGAGGTCGAGCAGCCAGTCCTCAAGGTCCGGCGCGCCGTGCAGCGGGCGGCGGTTCAACTCGGCGAAATGCGGCTCGACGGCCTCCCAGCGCCCGAAATCGACGCCGGGGTTGATTCGGCGCAGCGGTACGTCCGGCGAAACGATGAAGGCCATGCGTCGGCTCCGCGCATTCGGTGCGCGCCGGCATCGACGCTATCAGCCGGCGCCGCGGCGCACAACCCGCAGCGACGGTGACGGATGTTGATGGGGTCCAGTAAAAAAGGCGTGCGGCACCCTGTTTGGTTTTGGCGCGGTCAAAGGGTGCCGCAGCGAGTGGAAGCTCGTTCGGGTCGGAAGAGCCGTTCGCCGCCTCGACCGACCCGGGAATCAATCGATTATAGGCACGGGTACCCGACGGATTCCCGTCGTGACGCGTGCTTTGCCGTCTTTACTCCCCTATCCCTCTCGTCGCGCCGGTTCGATTGGCGTCCCCGCAGGTGAGGTCGTCCGTCTTGGGGACGATTGAACGCAATCGCCGGCCGGCGGCTGGAACACGCATCCAACCACCTTTCTAGCATTATCTTACTGCACCCAGGACCGAAGGCAAGCAGAAATGTTCGAATTTTATTTTTTTTGCGCATTTTCACGAATAGTTCCTAGTTCTATCCATTCCTGTGAAACCGGGTCGTTACAACGACGACATTCGCGGTCGGAAATAGGGACCAGTAATCGTCGGCAGAACCTGCTTTTGAAAATGCGATAACACTATGAGAAATAATGAGTTATGAAAAAAACAGCGTGAAACCGACGGAGTGATCCGAGGGGAAATGGATCCGGCCAACTCGTCGACTGAACCGTCCTGAGAATCGCTTCGGCTATCCAATCCGCTCGATCACCTTGGATAACAATGCCCCGTTGGTCGCAAGGGCCTCGGGCGCGGTATGGGTCGGCCGCCCGGTCCAGTCCGTAAACGTCCCCCCGGCTTCAAGCAGGATGGGCATCAAGGCCGCCGTGTCCCACAGGTTCATGATCGGATCGAGGGCGATCTCGGCCCGGCCGGTGGCAACCAGCGCGTAGCCATAGGCATCGCACCAACCCCGGTCGAACAGGCACACGTCGCGCAGCCGCGCGAACCGGGCTTCCCGCCCTGTCGCCGCCAGCGCCTTCGTGCCGGTCGTCAACAGCCGCGCGTGAGAAAGGTCGGACACGGACGAGACCCGCGCCGGCCGGCCGTTCCAGCGGCAGCCCAGGCCCCGCGCGGCGCAGACCGTCTCGCGCAGGGCCGGCAGGTGGATCACGCCCGCGAGCATCTCGCCGCGCCACTCATACCCGACGAGGACGCTGAAGAGCGGCACGCCGCAAAGGAACGACCACGTCCCATCGATCGGGTCGATGATCCAGCGGCCCGGCGCGCGGCCCGGCCGCTCGCCGAACTCCTCACCGAGGATCCCGTGGTCGGGGAAAACCGCCTCGATGCGCCGCCGCAGGAACTCCTCCGCGGCGCGGTCGGCGGCGGTGACGGGCGTCCGGTCGGCCTTCCACTGGGGGGCAACGTCGGACTGGAAGTAGCGCAGCGTCAGGTCTCCCGCGGCGGCGGCGATCTCAACGGCGAAGTCGAGCAGGGCCCGCAGATTGGGTGGCCGCCCGCCGAGTTCGACTCCATGCGCGGCCATCGTCGTCTCTCCCGTGAGGGGCACATCCCGAACGGACGGCTACCGGCGTCCCGCGAGGACTTCGTTCACGACGTACACCGCCAGCAATACCAGAACGCTGACCGCCGCGGCCATCGCGGCGTTGTGCCGGCGGCGGGCCGCGTTCCAACGGGCCCAGTGCCGCGTTACGCGGCCGAGCAGCCCGTCCGCCGCGAACGACACACCGTCCAGCGACTCGATCTCCGCCCCGCCGGCGGGCCAGCGGTCGAGGTGCAACTGTTCGTCCCAGATGCCGGCGAGGATGTCCTCGGCCCGCTCGACCATTACGCGTCGCGTGCGGCCGGTCCGCACGGCCTTGTCGAGGTCGTCGACATCGCCCGCGGTATGCACGACCGCCCAAGATAATCCGCGCTGCATCAGTGCCTCACCGAGCGCGATGCTGAGCCGCCCGTCGACCGTGACAAATGCCGTCTCGTCCGACGGACCGTCAACTTCTTTTTCGGGGGCGGTTTCGGGTTCCGGGCCGCTCATCCCGCGACTCCATACTCCAGCCACACGTTTCCCGCCAACATCAACAGCCCGATCACGCCCACCGCGCCGGCGTAGGGGAAGATGCTCGCGCCGACCAGCCACGGCGGGCCGTGATAGCGCACCAGAGGCCTCAGGCCCATGATGATGAAGATTCCGCCCGCGTGCAATCCGATCGGCAGCCATAGCGCGCCGCTCCGAGCGAACGCGACCGAAAGGACGAGGCCCAGCGCCGCGTGTCCCGGGAAGGTCCAATAGCGCTTCACGCGCCGCGCGTAGTGCGCCGCGGCGAAGGCCAGCGTGCCGACGGCGATCCCGGCCGTCGGGCCGAACGCCCGGGCCGCATCGGCCTGAACCACGCCCCGGAAGACCAACTCCTCCACCGCCGCGCCGAACAAAGCGGAAAACGGCACGACGGCCAGCCGGCGGCCGAGCCGGCGGCGGCGTAACCGCGGCCGGATGCGTACGTGGTCGGTTGCCAGCCATGCGGCGTAGAGCGCGCCCAGATAGATCAGCGCGAGGCCCGCTCCGTGCACGAATTCCGCGGTCCGGGGCCCGGACGGCAGCAGCCCCCGGTAATAGGACACGGGAGCCGTTCCGCGCAGCAGCGGATATGCGAAGATGATCGCGGCGAGCGCCACGTTGGTGGCGACGCGCCGTGTACGGCGGTGGCGGCGCGGAACGACGGAGCCGGGATCATCTTCGCCCCCGTTCAGAGCGGCGGTGACAGTAACCGGCGCGCGGCCGCGCGTCGTCACCCGCAGCGCCGCGCGCAACGCCCACGCCGCAACGGGCACCGAAAGCAAGAGAAGCAGTCCGATCAAGGATTCAACTGGCGGCGACCGCGACGCCTAACGACCCGGCTGCGGCAGAATTGGCCGGGCGGTCGTCCAGCGGCCGGGCGTAGCGCCGGTCGCCCCGGAAGACCTTCGTCCATCGATTGTCGCCCCAGAGGAACCACGCCGCGGGCGACTCCCGAACCCACGACTCGAACCGCTCCGCAAACCACTGCATCCGCTCCTGAACGGCCGCGCGCCGCCAGCCGCGACTCCGTCCGCCCGGTTCGGCCGGCAGCGGACCCTCGAACGACACGGCCAGCGCGTCGCCCGCCGTACGCGCCCGCGTCGTCAGCAGCGGTGCGCCCGTTAGCAGCGACAGCGCCGCCGGGCCCGAGGGCAGCCAGACTCCGCGCCCCAACAGCCGAACGGCCGCTGCACCCGCCGACTCCTTCTGCGGCAGATCCGGCGTGATGACGACGACGCGCCCGCGCTGCAGCGCTTCGGCCAGGACTGCGGCGCGGTGCGTCGGGTCCAGCCGCTTCGACGGCTCGGCGATGAAATCCAGCCCCGTGCAGCGGCACCATTGCTCCTTGGCCCAGCGGCGGCCGGGCTCGCGCGAATGCCGCAGAAACACGGTGAGCGGAACTTCCAGATTCACGCGCGCCAGAACGAAAAGGTATTGCGTGAGATGGCCGCTGACGATCACCAAGCCCTTTCCGTCCGCCGCGGCGGAGCGCAGCAGTTCGACCGTGTCGTCGAGGACGATCTGCCGCCGCACAAGCGCTTCCAATTCCGCGGACATCCGGCGCGAAACGCCCCGCGCGTCCGGCGGACAACGGAACACGTGCAGGCCGCCGGCGAGGTGGGCCGCCACACGGCGGAAATACTCCCGATGCACCGATCGGGAATAGAGGCCGACACTGCGGAGGTTGTCGGCCACCTGCCGCGCCAGCACGGGCAACCGGGGGCCGGCGCGCCCCAGCGCCGCTTCGACCGCCGCGACGCCTCGCCCGCCCAGAACCGGGGCGAGGCGCGCCCCGCCGGCGGTCATGCGGCTCGTCATCCAGCGCCGCAGGTGTCGCAGCGCTCGTCCACCGGACATCGCGGGCCAGTATAATCCCGCCGCGCCGACCTGCGCCGCGGCCGCGCGGGGCGAGCGGGGGGAGCGTCCGGATTCCTGGTGGGTCCCGCGGCCTTCAAAGCCGTTGAGGGGTCGCCAAGCGGCCCCTGGTGGGTTCGATTCCCATCCGCTCCCGTATCACGGATTCGGAAACATGGGCGTTGCAGGACTCGAACCTGCGACCTCTTGCGTGTGAAGCAAGCGCTCTAGCCAACTGAGCTAAACGCCCGGCCTGATGCCGACGCGGACCAGTGTACGCGCGCGGTCGCGCCGATTCAACGCCTGGCCGCGGGACGGCCGCTCAGGGAAGATGGACGCTCCAGTCGCCGACGGCTCCGGTCGAGCCGGGCCTTGGCCTTCCGTACAATCGAGGTCGGCGGCGCATCGGATTCCACCCGCGCTGCCGCGCGCCCCGGGATGCCGGACATGAACGCCGCAAGCAAGGCGAACGGGCGATTCGACGCGTCGTCCGCGCCGCCGCAGGACCCGGACGCCGTTTCGCTCGACGCCTGGCGGCGGCATGCGCACGTCTATCTCGTGTCGCAACTCGGCGCACACGCCCCGGAGCAGGTCGGCGGCGAACCGTACTTCGATCGCTCACCGCTGGCCGGCGAGGGTCCGTTGGTCGTGCTGCCGTTCCGCGCCGGCCCGGGCGGGACGGAGGCGCAGGATTTCTTCGTGGTCGTAGGCCGGACGGAGCCGAACTATTACCCGGCCTGGGGGCTGGTCGCGGAGGAGGTCGCCGCGCTGCATGTCGGCACGCGGTTCATGCTTTCCGTCGGCGTGCGGCAGGCCAACGACCGCGAGCGGAGCGGCTACGACCCGGCCGCGGACGTTCGGGCGATCGTGGACCGCGTCGCGCCACGCGAGCCGATTGAGGGGCTGACGGTTGCGGCGATGTTCTTTGCCGCCGACGAGCGGCACGCCGTGTGCCGTTGCCGCGTGGGCGGGGAGGAGGTGTACGTCATGGCCGCCGACTGCCCGCCGGGCTTTTATCGCCAGGTGCGCCTCCCGCCGCACGTGGTCTATCGGCTGCACCTGGGAAACGTGATCCGTCAGGAGCCCGCTCCTGCAGACGATGCCGACGACTCATAGCGGCGCACATGCCGTGGAACAGACGAGCCAGAGCGGCGGCGCGGGCGGGATATGCGATCATCTCGCTCGCCATCATTACGAGAGAAAGGTCGGCGCGATCAGTCTGCGGACGATCGACGAGATGCGCAGGAGATCTGCCGCGGACACCGACCCAAGCCGACGCTCGACGACCGCTGCGGCGAGGGTGCCGATAAGCGGCTTGACCCACGTCTGCTTCGGAAGCCCCGCAGCGCGCCAATCAACGAGAGCCGACTCGTTGTCCGACTGAGGGCGACTCGTGAGCGCAATCAGCACGACGTCTTTGTGCCGGAGGGCAAAGTCGGGCGGGCTGATTATTACAGCAGGGCGTTTCTTGGTCGTGGTCAGGTCGGTAAACGGAAAGCGAACGAGTACGACGTCGCCCGGTTCAAAGGGTGTCATAGATCGCGTCGTCGTCGTTGACCCAAGCCCGGCTGAACTCCGCTTCCTGGATGCGGGTCCAAGCGTCGGCCTCGTCCCGCGAAGTCACCCCGTCCTCGAAAACGACGAGGACCTCGCCCGGAGGCAACCCCCGGACTTCGCCGGGAAGAATGATTCGGTCTCCATCAAAAGCGGCCTTGATCACGCGCATGTTAATCTCCCCGTAGGTCCTGCAAGTATAGCCGGCAACGCCCGCGCCGGCGAGCGACGGTCATGAGGCTGCGCCCGGATTCGCGCGATGTCAGTGCCCGATCACGCCCGTCGTCGCGGTGCGGATGCCGCGAAGCAGACTCGCCAGCGCGTCGGCGTTCGGGGCGTATTTCATCGCCGTTTCTCGGGCGACCAATTCCTGCTTGACCAGGTGGGCCAGCGCACTGGTGAAATTGTGCATCCCCTCCTTCTCGCTGGCGGCGATGAGGGTGGGCATCTCGGCGTCCTGTTCGCGGCGGATCATGTCGCGGCAGGTGGGCGTGTTGAGCAGCACCTCAGTCGCGGGCACCAGCGCCGCGCGGGCCGGGTCGACGCCCGGCAGCAGCCGCTGGGCGCAAATGGCCCGCAGGCAGTTCGCCAGCGCCCCGCGGATGAAGGCGTGCTCGTTCCGCGGGAAGAACTCGAGGATGCGGGCAAACGCCTGCATCGTGTCGGCCGTGTGCAGACTGCTGAAGACCAGGTGCCCCGTCTCGGCGGCCTGGAGCGCGGCGGACATGGTGGGGTGATCGCGCATCTCGCCGATGAAGATTACATCCGGGTCCTGGCGGACGAGGTACTTCAGCCCCTCGGCGTAGTCGGGGATGTCGATGCCGATCTCGCGCTGCGAGACGACCGCCTTGCGCGGTCGGAACGCGAACTCAACCGGGTCCTCGATCGTCACGATGTGCTTGAAGCGGTGCTCGTTGATGTGCTCCAGCAGCGCGGCCAGCGTCGTGCTCTTGCCCGCGCCCGTCACCCCGCAGACCAGGATCAGCCCCTCGTTGGTCTGATCGGCCAGGCGGCGGTAGATCGGCGGCAGGTGAAGCGTCTCGAAGGACGGCACGACGCCCTTGACCCGCCGCACCGCCGCGTTCATCCCGCCGCCGGCGCGGAAGCAGTTGAACCGATAGCGCTGGCCGTCCGGCGTCTGGACCGAGAAGTCCAGGTCGCCCTTCTCCTCGTATTGCGCGCGACGCGCGGCAGGGATGACCGGCGACAGCAGCCGCTCGATCTCCGCGGCCGTCAACGGCGGCAGGTCGACTTTGCGCAGGTCGCCGGCGATGCGGTAATGCGGCGACATGCCCACCTTCAGATGCAGGTCGGAGGCGTCGTGCTGCCCCATGTTCTTCAACAGGGTGTGGATCGAATCGACCTGGGCCATATCGCAAACCTTCCTGAACCACCCCCCGGACCGTCCGTGCGAGGCCGCGCCGCTATGCCCGCGCGGCCAACACCGGCAGCGCCACCCCCCGAGCGGGACCGCCCTCTTGCATTGCGGCGAGGACATCCCAGTCGCGATGCACCGACGTGACGTGGGCGTCCCGGTCGTCCCGTCCCGGTGAGAGACCTGCATCTACGGAGTTTGCGAGGGCTGCCGTCAGGGTAAACGGCGTCGCCGCCAAGACGCGGACGCGGACCAGGCGGCCGATCAGTTCCGAAGGGCCGTCGAAGACGACGATCTGGTCCCCGGTGGTGCGGCCGACCAGTTGCCGCGGCGACGCCTGCCCGCCCTCGCGAACGCCGCCGCCGTCGTGGAGCACCCGTCGCGCGGTCTTGCTGAAACCGGCCACGAGGACCTCGACCTCGCGGCCGACCAGCGTCCGGTTGGCGGCGAGACTGATCCCGGCCTGCACGGCCAGCAGGTCGTTGTTGCGGCGGCGCTTGACCTCATCGGGCACGTCATCGGGGAAGCGCCCGTCGGCGACGGTCCCCGGCCGCGGCGAGTACTTGAAGATGAAGCAGTTTTTGTAACGGGCGAAGCGGACCAGTTCGACCGACTGCTCGAAGTCGCGCTCCGACTCGCCCGGAAAGCCGACGATCATGTCTCCCGCCAGGCACACATTCGGCATCAGATCGCGCGCACGGTCCAGCAGCGCGCGATATTGCGCGACGGTGTACCCCCGGTTCATTCGTTTCAGCACGGCGTCACTGCCGCTCTGGGCCGGGATATGCAGGTAACGGCAGATGCGCGGGCGGCCGGCCATGACGCGCAGGGCCTCGTCCGTGAAGTCGCGCGGGTAACTCGTTACGAAGCGGAGGCGCGGCAGTTCCTCCACCTCGTCGTGCACGCGGGCCAGCAGGCGGGCGAAGTCGATCACGCGGCCGCGGTCGTCGACATGCCGATAGTGGTTGACCGTCTGGCCCAGGAGCGTGACCTCCCGGACGCCGGCCGCCGCGAGCCGCCGCACCTCCGCGATGATCTGGTCCGGCGGGCGATGGACCTCCGGCCCGCGCGTCAGCGGCACGACACAGAACGTGCACCACTTGTTGCATCCGCGCGTGATCCGCACGTAGGCGTGGTGCGGACCGGGCGCGCCGGCGGCGACGGCGAGCCGCGGATCAAACACGCGCGATGAGTCGAGCGACTCGAGGTCGTCGTGCCGACCGGCCGACGGAGGGGGCGTCGATTGCGCGCGCCCGCGGCCGGACAGCGCGAGCGCCCGCCCGCGGTTCGCGCGTACTTCCTCCACCAGATCCGGCAGACGGTGCAGGTCGCTTGGGCCGCAGAGTACGTCCACATGCGGCGCCCGCCGCAGCAGGTCCGGCCCGTCGCGCTCGGCCATGCAGCCGATGACCGCGACGATCCGACCGGCCGCCGCGCCGCCGCGGGCCGACAGCCGGCCGAGCCGGGAAAAGACCTTGTCCTCCGCGTGCTGGCGGACCGAGCAGGTGTTGAAGACGACGAGTTCGGCCCGGCGCATATCGCGCGTCGGCCGCCAGCCCAGGGCCAGCAACTCGCCCAGGACCAGTTCGCTGTCCAGCACGTTCATCTGGCAGCCGAACGTTTCGAGATAGAAGGTCTTGCCGGCGGTCAAGGCGCGTCCCCCGCAGTCGTCGATCCGCCGGGTTTCGAAAGGGCCGCGAGCCGCGCTTCGGCCTCGCCGCGCAATTCGTCGGAAACGCGGGCGTGCCCGGCGCACTGGCGAAAGAGGTCGGCCGCCGCCGCCTCGCGGGCGAGCCGCACCTGCGACTCCGCCGCCAGGAACAGCGCCTGCGGCGCCCACTCGCCGTCGGGACGGGCGGCGTGCACGCGCACGGCGATCACTCCGGCCCGCCGCGCATCGCCGCGCTGGAGCGCCTCGGCGGCGCGGAGCAGGTCGGAGGCGAGGCCCGCGTAGGGGCCGCGCATGCGTTCCAGCCGTTCGACGGCGGCCGACACGCCCGGGTAGTCGCTGCGGCGCGCGGCCTCCGCGCCTTCGGCCCAGACCGCGCGGACCCGTTCCAATTCGGACGAATCCCCGCCGGGGGCGGTGGTCGTCCCGCCCGCAGCGCGCGGGCGAAGAATGGCGCTCCGCATCCGCTCCAGCGCGGCGATCAGCGCCTCCGGCTGCGGCCGCGCGAGTTGGTCGCGGATGTCGGCGAGCACGCGCCGACAGGCCTCCGAATCGCCCCGCGGGATGCGCCGCGGCTGGATCCGCTCGCACATCCGCGGGTGAGACACCGCCAGCCGGCAGAACGCCTGGTAGGCCGCGTACAGGTCGCCGACTTCGTCGTACAGCGTCACCAGGCGCATCAGAGCGTAGTCCCGGACCCAGTCCTTGCCCGTCAGCGACTCGGTCCGACGGTAGAGCGCGATCGCCTCGCGCCGCTTGTCGCGAAGCCGCAACGCCTCGGCCCGCGTAAGTTCATCAGCCGCGCGATCGTTGCCGGGGGAAACCGACACCCGGACGAGCGACGCCGCCGGCCGCTGCACCGCCCGGCCATCGTTGTAGAGAAAAACGAGCAGGTCGTCCTCCAGCGCCACGATCGTGATGCCGGAGACGACGCCGGTGGCGTCCTCGACCGAATCGGCCCGCGCCGCGCCGACCGGCCACAGCGCGGCCGACGTGCCCAGCACCGTCGCCCCCAGCATTCGTATCCGCTGCCGGAGCGAGATCATGGAGGCGAACGATGCCTTGTCAGACGCTCCGCCCTGCGCCGCCGCCGGCCGGAAACCAGGCACGCCCCGCCCACCAGGGCGGTCAGCACCGACAACTCCAACAGCCCGGCGTTGAAGCAGGGCAGCAGGTTGATCAACGGGTTGGGCGCGGGCGGCCCGTCGCCGTTCGGAACGGGCGTCAACAGCGGCAGGCCCGCCACGTTGATGACGATCCGCGCGCCGCCCATGCAGCCGGTCCCGTCGGTCGCGCTCACGTCGGCCTCGAACCGGCCCGGAGCGGTCGCCGTGAAGACGGGCGACGCCGTCGTCTCGCCGGTCAGTTGCCCCGCGTTGCCGGGGTTGCGGACGAGCCGCCACTGCAAACTGACCCCCGGCGCAACCAGCGGCGGCGTCGGCGGAGCGTTCAGCGTCAGGGGCCGGTTCACGTCGGTGGAAACCGGGTTGAGCACCGGAACGTCCACGGCCGAGGCGTGCAGGTCCACCTCGTCCATGCCGCTGCATCCGTTAAGCACCTCCGCCCGATCCGTCACCGATACCCTCAGCCGGTAGGTCCCGGGCGTTCGCGCCACGATCAGCGGGTTAGCCGCCGTCACGTCCGAAATCCAGAGCCCTGACCCGCCGGACACGATCATCCATTGAATCTGGGGGTTCGTCGCGCCGCCCTGAACCGTCGGCGAACCGCCGACGACGGCCGACAGCCCGGTGCAGACGTTTCGATCCGGCCCTGCGTTCACGCTGATCGGGTCTACGGCCGTCACGTTGATCCGCTTGACCGAACGGCAGACGATCAAACTCGAGTCCCCCACCGACGCCTCCAGTTCGTACAGGCCGGCTGCGGGCGGATCAAACTCGACCACCGGTTGCGTCGTGGTCGCGGCGACCAGACCGGTCATTGACGGGCCGCTGACGATGCGCCACTGGTAGTCATACGGCGGATGACCCCTGCGAACCACGTCGACGCCCGGAATCGGGGCCGGGCCCTGTCCGCGGCAAACCGTTGCTTCGGAAGCCAGCAGTGTGGCCAAGCCGTCTTCGCACTCATCAGGAACCAGGTTCCCGTCGCAGTCTGAAATCGCCCCCGAGCGGATCTCGCACAGGTCCAGCGTGCCGTTTGAGTTACAGTCGGCGATCGGCAGCGTGACCGTCGTCGCCGAGCCGCACTCCATGCCCTCCACGACCGCATGCACCGTGCCCACCAGCGGCACGATTCCCGCCGCGATGGACAGCGTCCGCAGGGTCGCGCCGGTAATCGGAACGCCGTTGCGATACCACTGATACGTCAGGTTGCTGCCGTCGGCCGAAATCGCGAGGGTCGCCGCGCCTTGCGTGTTGCACGTGACGAGGTCGATGCCGTGCGTCGTCACGAAGCGGTTCACCGTCAACCGTGCGGGCGCCGTCTCGCGGTCCTCGCACGCGCTGGAGACCAGGCAGGTGATCATCGCTCCATTGTCGGACTCACGCACATCCGTCAGCGTCAGGGTCGGCGAGTCGTTTCCAATCGGCGCGCCGTTCTTCCGCCATTCGTAGTGGCTGGCCCCGGTCGCGCCGACCGTAAAAGTCGCCGTCTGTCCGCTGCACACCGTCCGGTCGGCCGGCGGCGAATTGATGGTGAGCGCCGGACAGTCGGTCGCCACGATGAGCGAGAACGCCTGCGACCCGCCGTTGAGCGCCCCCTTGTGGCTGACGCGGATCGTGTAATCGCCCACCTCCGGGTCCATGATGACGACCTGCTCGACGTTGTCGCGGACGTTGTCTCCCTTCGTCGCCGCCGCCGAAGGGTTCAGCGGGTCGAGCACCCAGGGCAGAAACGTCTGGCGCGTCGGCCCGTCAATGCGCAGATCAAGATCATTGATCAACTTGAACAGAGGCCCGATCATCGTCTGGGGCGCGGGCGGGTCCGTCCAGCACAGCGTGGCCCGAAGTTCCGTCGCCCCCTGCTGGACCGTGAAGGGCAGCATGAACGTCTGTCCGTTTGATAACGACGATTCGGTGATCGTGTCCGGCCGGAAGACGTCGGTCGTAATCGTCTGGGCGGCGACGCGCGTGTTCATCAGTCCCCAGCCGAAGGAATACTCCGGCCCCGGGTTGGCGCCGCATTCGTCGGCCGTGTGGATGACCAGCCCGCGCATGGACGCCGAACGCGCGTCCTGTCCGCCGTGGGTCGCGCGGTAGTGCTGGATGAGGAGCCCGATCGACCCCGAGACGTTGGGCGACGCCATCGACGTGCCCGAGATCGTGCCGTAGGCCGTGTCGGAGGTCTCGAACGAGGAGGTGAGCAGCACGCCGTTGCCGCACACGTCGGGCTTGATCCGCCCGTCATCCGTCGGGCCCCAACTGCTGAAGCCGGCGAGCGTGACCGAACCGGGCCCCGAATAACCGCCCGGCACGTCGTTCACCGCTCCCACGACCAGATTGTTCTTGGCGTTGGCCGAGTCGGTCAGCGTATCGTGGCCCAGCGGCGCTCCATTCAGCGGACGAACGGTATTTGTCACGAACGGCTGAAAGTTGTTCTCGTAGTCAAACTCGTAGTGCGCGAACGGCTGGAACGGCGGTCCGAACAGCCGCGCGTTGCCCGCCGCCTTCACCATCAGGTATTGCGGCGCGTTGAATGCGATGTCGTCCCACTCCGCCGCCACGTCGTCATAATGGCCGAAGTAGGGATCGGCCACGTTGGGCGGCAGACGATTGTCCCCCCACCAAATCAGGTTTCCCATAAGGCAGCAGTCCCAGCCGGCCCGGTATCCATACGAATGGTTCGAGACCCGGATGCCCTCGATCGCCGCCTCCGCCATCTCCGCCGTGTCGAAGTCCCAGTCGAAGGCGTCGAGGTTGCCCTGGAACGACATGCCCTTGGCCGCCGGGTTCACGCCCTGGGCCACCATCGTGCCCGCCACGTGGGTCGCATGAAAATTGAGGTCATACGGGCTGACGAACTTGTCGCGCTGCGTAGCCCGCGGCGTCATTTCCTGGTGCGTCGTGCGCACCTGTCCGCCGTCCCAGATTCCCAGGATGACGCCCGTGCCCGTGAGGTTCAGTCCGGTGGCGCCGCCCGGCCAGACCTGGTTGGTACTGATCGAGATCGCCGCGTTGAGGTTGTACGTCTGGATGATCCGGAGCGGACCGGCCGGCGGAGCCGAGCGGACCTGCCGCGTGACCCCGTTGAGGTTTTCGACCCGGTACGGGAAGTTGTACTGCGCGGCCCACGCCTGCGCGGCCGCACGCAACGCGGGGAAGTCCCGTCGATTCTGCGCTGCAATGGCCCGCAGCCGCGGGACATTGGCAACCGGCTGCGCCGCCGCGACCGCCGTGAGCAGCAGCCACGCAGCCGCCGAATTCAGGACCGCGACCGCACAAGAGCCGCGAACGCCGGGAAGCGGGCGTCTTCTTTCCGAACCGCGGGGGTTCACTCGTGGTCCACGGACTTGCACCCGTCGCTCGGAGTTCGGTCGCGCGCGCTCCCGGCCCGGATGAGACCGCGCGGAACGTGTCGTCAACCGCCGACCTGCCGTCCACAACATTGTGCATCGCCCTCCAAGTGCGGGGGTGCGTTCATTATACCAGGGTCCGGGCCGCGGCGTCGACGGCCCGGCCGGTCCGCCCGCCCCTTGGATCCGCTTGTCTCCGGCTGGAACGAACCGCCACGGCTATACCGGAGTGCGATAACCCATCGCTCTCAGGGCGCACCAGCCGGCGGCCGCTTCAACGATCTGAAACAGCCCGGCGAGCGAAAGCCCTCCCGCCAGCCAGAGGGCTGCCGGGCCGGGGGTCGGCCAGCCCCGCCAGATCAGCACCGCGCCGCAGCCGATCAGGAGCACCCCGCTGATCGCCCGCACGATCCGACCGGTCCGGCCGATGTTGCATTGGAAAGCCATCGACGGCCCCTGGCGAAGTCGACGAATGAATGTCGAGCGCCGTCGCGGCTCTGCGGTCACGGCACGGCCGCATGTGCCGCCCTCGCGGACGCCGCCGCGCCGGCAGGAACCGCTTCGTTGGTTTCCCTTTGCGGACCGATGCTCCAGGACTGACCCTGCCGCAGCACCCGCCGATAGCGCGTGTCCCGCTCCACCGGCTCAAAGCCCGCCTCGCGGATCAGCCGGCGCAGCCGCGGCACCGTCAACTCCTGATGGGTGTTGCCGGGGCCGGCCTCGCGCTTGGTAATGTCGTAATAACCCACCGTTCCGTCCAGGTCGTCGCAGCCCCAGTGCAGGGCGATCTGGGCCAGTTTCGCCGATTGCATGATCCAGAACGCCTTGACGTGCGGCACATTGTCCAGCATCAGCCGGCTGACCGCCAGCGTCTTCAGGTCGTCCAGCCCCGTCGGGCCCGGCAGGTGCGAAAGGGCCGAGTCGTCCGGGATGAACGAAAGCGGGATGACGCAGTTGAAGTGCGCCGCCCGGCTGCGAAGCGACTCGTCCTGGTGCGCCCGCAGTTTGAGCAGGTGCGCCACCCGCTCCTCCGGCCGCTCCACGTGGCCGTAAAGCATCGTCGCGTTGGTGAAGATGCCTAACTGATGCGCGACGCGGTGCACGTCGAACCAGCCCGCCTCGCCGACCTTGGACTGGTAGATCTCGTCATGCACCCGCTGGTCGAAGATTTCGGCCCCGCCGCCCGGCAGACTGTCCAGCCCCGCCTCGCTCAGCCGCCGGAGCACCTCGGCGATGCTCATCCGCGGCCGGCTGATCCGCGTGAAATGGATGATCTCGATCGCCGTGAACGCCTTGATGTGCATCCGCGGACAGCGGGCGCGGATCGCCGCGCACAGGTCGGTGTAGTAGGAGAACGGAAGCCGCGGATGCAGCCCGCCGACGATATGCACTTCGGTCGCGCCCGCGTCGTAGGCCTCGGCGGCCCGGGCGACGACCTCGTCGATCGACAGTTCGTAGGCGTCCGGCCCCCCCGACGCGGCCGCGCCGAAGATGGGCAGCGCCGCGCGCCGCACCGCCTGACCGGCCGGATAGGGACGGTAGAAAGAGCAGAACTTGCACCGCAGGACGCAGAAGTTGGTGTAGTTGATGTGGCGGTTGACGTTGTAGTAGGCGGTCCGGCCGTGCAGCCGCCGCCGCACGCGGTCCGCCAGCATTCCGATCGACAGCACGTCCGTCGAGCGGTACAGCGCGCAGCCGTCTTCGCCCGTCAGTCGCTCGCCTCGTTTGACCTTTTCCGCGATCTCCCGTAACGAGCCGTCTCGCGCTTCAGACGTCGGCATCCCGCCCATTCTACGCTCCAGGCCCTTCGCCCGCCCGAAAGACGAGCGGCGGGGTTTACCCCCGCCGAACGTCCGCCGGGGTGAACCCGGCGGCTCGTAGAAAACGCTAGTCCGTAAAACGAGCGGCGGGGTTTACCCCCGCCGAACGTCCGCCGGGGTGAACC
>Ga0187893_10007941_pt1 | contig 17043 bp, 16 predicted proteins | sample MA1701074metaG_FD_139574 | JGI IMG/M metagenome (GOLD analysis project Ga0187893, IMG submission 139574) | White microbial mat communities from a basaltic lava cave in the Kipuka Kanohina Cave System on the Island of Hawaii, USA - MA170107-4 metaG ...
AGCGTCGGCGAGCGTCCGGCCCGACGCTTGCTGACGCTGCGCGTGTCGTGGTGAAACGGCGACGCCATGCCCCAACCCAAGCGCGAACCGTAATCGAGCGAATTACAACGAGACGCGAAGCGTAAGCGAGCGTGCCGCCGGCCGCTGCCGGCCCTCGCCCGTCCCCCGTGGGGCAAAAACGATCTTTGCCCTACCATCCCGGCCGTGAACCTTCGCCGCGTCTGGATCGTCTATCGCAAGGAACTGCTGGAGGCCCTGCGCGACCGCCGAACGCTGATCGCGATGATCCTCGTCCCGCTGCTGCTCTACCCGGTCATCATGATCGTCGTGGTTCAGGCCCTGCACATCGAGAAGACCCGCCGCGAGCGTGAGACCTACACGATCGTCGTGCCCGACGAACCCCACCGCGAGTGGCTCACGGCCCTGCTCCGCGAGGACGACCGCGAGGAACCCCCCGACGACGCGCCCCCACCGCGCCCGGGCGACCCGACCCGCGCCGTCATCCGCGCAGACCAGTTCGACGTGCGCGTCGCGGACGGCCCGCTCGACGCACGGGTGCGAAGCGGCGCGGCGGCCGCCGCGCTGGAAATCTCCCCTCCCCCCGATCCCGCCCGGCCCGACGTGAATCTCACGATCGACCTCTTTTACGACCCCGCCGAGTTCCGAAGCGAGGTCGCCTCCCGCGCCCTGCGCGCCCTGCTGACCCGCCACGCGGATCGAACCGTGCGGGACCGGCTGGCCGGTTTCGGCGTCACGGCCGACGCGCTCCGCCCGCTCGAGATTGAGCCGCGCTCCGTCGCCAGCCCCCGCAAACTCGGCGGAGCCCTGCTCGGACAAATCCTGCCCTTCCTGCTCGTCATCATGACCGTCACCGGCGCGATCTATCCCGCCATCGACCTGACGGCCGGCGAGCGCGAACGCGGCACGCTCGAGACGCTGATGGTCGCCCCGGTCCCCGCTTCGCAGATCGTGGCCGGAAAGTTTCTCGTCGTGGTCACCATCGCGCTGTTCTCGTCCGCGCTGAACCTGGCGTCGATGGGGGCCACGGTGCGGTTCGGCGGCGTGGCCGACGCGATGTCGCGCGCCCTGCCCGGGGCCGAGCCGATCGCCATCCCCGTCGGCGTGCTGCCCATCGTTCTGCTCGCGATGGTGCCCTTCGCCGTCCTCTTCTCCGCCCTCATGCTCGCCACGTGCAGCATCGCCCGGACGTTCAAGGAAGCCCAGAACTACATGACGCCGGTGATGATGGCCGCGCTCATCCCTGCCATGATCACCTCGTACATGCCCAGCGTGCGGCTGACCGGCCTCGTTACCGTCCTGCCGGTGGCCAACGTCGTCGTGATGGTGCGGGAACTGTTCTTGGGCCATTATTCCATCGCCGCCATGCTGACGGCCTTCCTTTCGACCAGTTTCTACGCCCTGGCCGCCGTCGCCTTCGCCGCCCGCCTTTTCGGTCAGGAAGCCGTGCTCTTCTCCGACGTGGGGAGTTACCGATCGCTTCTCTCGCGACGCTTCCTGCGGCCCGCGCCCGCGCCCAGCGCCGCATCCGCGCTGCTGCTCCTGGCCGTAATCTTCCCCCTCTCGTTTCACTGGCAGGCCGTCATGGCCGGGTCCGATCTATCGTCGCTCCGCCTCGCCGCGACCACGCTCGTCCTGATGCTGGGCTGCTACCTCGTCCCGACGGTCGGCGTGGCGTGGTACGCGAAACTGGACCTGAGGCGGACCTTCTCGCTCCGCGTGCCGCGGTTCGGCGCGTGCCTGGGCGCGGTGCTGGTCGGCTCCGCAACGCCCGTGCTCGCCTACACCCTCGGACAATGGCTCCTCCGTCAACTCCCGCCCCCGGAGGAGATCGTCCAGCAGTTCACCGCCTTCGAGCAGCGGCTGGCCGCCCTCGGAACGCCGGCGATGCTGCTGTTGTTCGCCCTGCTGCCGGGCGTCTGCGAGGAGATGCTTTTTCGCGGATACCTGTTGGCCGGACTCCGGGCGCGGTTCCGCCCCGCGGCGCTCTGCGTCGTCGTCGGGCTTCTGTTCGGGCTGTTCCACGTCGATGTCTATCGCGTGCTGACGGCGGGCCTGCTCGGCGTGGTGCTCACCTACGTTTGCTGGCGGAGCGGCTCTGTCCTGCCGGCGATTCTGATTCACGTCATGCACAACGGCGTGTCGCTGCTGGCCGGACAGGAACGGTCCGTATCCGAGTATGTGGCCGGAGCAGGGGCGCCGCCGCCCGGGCTGATCCTCACCGCGCTGGCCGCCCTGGCCGCGGGACTCATGATCGTACGAATGTTCGGCCGGTACGAAGAAGCACCGCCGGAGCCGAGTTGACCCCACCGCGGCGACTTGCCGGAGGGCGCTACGGAAGGATGATTGTGTCGCCCGTGCTGGTCGTGGTCTGGTTCGTCAACGGGTCGCCGATCTGCGACTGCGGCGGGCCGAACCCGCTGCCGGGACCGAACAGGCCGCCGCCCAGTCCCAGCCCCCCGCCGAACAGCCGGCCGAACAACTGGCCGATGCCCTGCTGAATCCCCTGAAGCACCGCCTGGGTGATATTGAACAGCGCCTGCCGCTGCCACTTCACCTCAACAAACTGATCGGCGTCCCCGGCGATCTCCTGCGAGCCCGTCGAGACCGCAATCCCCTGCGCCGCCATCCGCCCCGGCGCGCGGTTCTGGAGCGACCCGAGCGACGTGTTCCGCACCCCCGTCATCGTGGGCGATCGCGTCGCGCCGCCCGTCCCCGTGCCGGGCTGCCCCGGCGTCGTGCCCGGGGTGGTCGTCGGCGTCTGGGTCGTGGGTGTCGTCGGCTGATTGGTCGGCGTCGTTCCCTGCTGTTGGATCTGCTGGATCAACTGATTGATGTCCACCCCGCCCAGCGCCGGCGCCTGGGTCTGCCCCGTCGTCGTCTGCGCCAACAGCCGGGCCGTCGCAAACAGCGCCGCGCCCGTCAGGACCGTGCCGAAAACCATCCATCGTGTCCCGGTGCCTCGTTTCATCTTGGGTTCTCCCGTGCGGGTCCGGAGATTATACGCCCCCGGCCGAAAACCGTCGCAGGCCGACAATCCGTGCGGCCGAATCATATATGCATCGGCAGTTTGGGGAATTCGCGATAAGAAGGACAGGTGACGTTCAGCGGTTTGATTCAGGCCGGCGTACCCTGCAACGACAGCCGCGCCGGCGCCCAGCGCCCGGGCAGCAGGCCGAACGCCCGGCGAATGATCGCCGTGCGCACGCTCTCGACCAGGTGCGCGCCGAACCGCTCTTCGTCCCGCGGGGCCTGAAAGCGCGCCATCCGCTTCCACCCCAGGTTCATGCCGTGGATGAACAGCGCCGCCGTCAGACTCCGCGTCCGCCACAGCGTCCGCAGCGTCCGCTTCCACACCCAGGGTTCCTCGGCCGCCAGCCGGCGCAACTCGTAGATGGCCTCGTCCAGTTGCGTGGCCGACATGTTTCGCGGGTGATAGACCGTCTCGACGAACGTGTACCGCTCCCAGTCGGTCGGATAATTGGTGGCGAAAATACGATGCTCCGCGAGGTAACGCTCGTACATCTTCGTCCCCGGCAGCGGCGTCAGGTTGGTGATCTGGATCGTGTCGATGCCCAGTTGCACCGCCTGAAGCGCCGTCGCCGCGACCGTGTTCTCGTCGTCCGCGTCCGCCCCGATGATGAACCCGCCGAACACCGAGACGCCCGCCCGCTGAAATCCCCGGACCAGTGTCTGGTACCGCTCCAGGTTCTTGCGGTTGATCCCCTTGTGATACTCGCGCAGGTTGTCGCTGTTGAACGTCTCGAAGCCGACCAGCATCCCCACGCACCCCGCCTCCGCCGCCAGGTGCATGCCTTCCGGGTCGTCGCCCATGTTGATCGTCGTCTGGCTGAACCACAGCCGCGGCGCATACCCGACCCATTGCCGCAGCCGCGGCGTCCGGGCCAGCAGCCGCGCGACCGCGTTGCGCCGCCGGCCCTCGCGGATGATCTCCCGCAGCAGTTCCTTCGCCCAGACCGCGTGCCGCTCCCCGACGCCGAAGAAGTTGTCATCGACCACGAACACGAACGGCTTGGTCGTGCGGAACCACTCGTCGAGGACGTCCGCGATGCGCCGCCGCCGGATCGGCGCGCCGTTGAACCGCGTCACGCTGCAATATTCGCACCCCACCGGGCAGCCCCGCGAGGTCTGAATCGCCGCCACGTCGTACTGCCCGTTGATCGGCTGTAAGTCCTGCCGCGCACGCCCCAGCCCCGTCCGTTCCAGGTCCGGCAGGCCGCCGGTATACAGCCGTTGCAGCCGCCCGGCCGCCGCGTCGTTGAGGATGCGGCCGAATACCTCGTCGCACTCGCCGACGGCCACCGAGTCGAAGTGTTGCAGCGCCTCCTCGGGCATCGCCGAGGCGTGCGGGCCGCCGATAATGCAGCGCAGCCCCTCCCGGCGGCACTGGGCCGCGATCTCGTACGCCCGCGTCGCCCCGCTCGTATACGACGTCACGCCGACCAGGTCGTAGTTCCCGCGCCGGATCACCCGCTCGGTGCATTCGGGGCCGAAGATTTCGTCGATCAGGTCGACGGAGTGCTCGCGCGGCGTCAGTTCGGCCAGCACCTGCAATCCCAACTGCGGGATCTTGCTGCCGATCGTGTGATACCCCTGCGTCCGCCGCGCGATGGGGTTGATGAGGGCGATGCGCATCAAGTCACCTGGTTGTGGCGGGCGGCGCGTCCCTGCGCCTCGCTGATAAGATCGTCCATTCCGTGGCCGTATGTGTATCGAAATCCCGCCGTCGGCCGCGCCCGACGGTCCGCGGCGCGCGCTGCTGTCCCGCGCGACGCAGGCGCATGCTAAACGTGCGACCGCCTGTTGTCAACTCGGCCCGAGCCATCCCCGCCGCCGCTGCTAGAATGGGCCTCGCCGATGCGTTTCTCGTTCCTGCTCCTGGCCGGGGCGAACCTGCTGCTCCTGGCTGTTACGGCGGTGGTCGGACTGCTCGTCGACGGCGACGCCTGGTTCTTCCAGCATTTCGCCCTCGGGCTTCTTTCCGCCATCTATACCTGTCTCGTGCACGTACTCGTGTTCACCTACTTCGTCGTCTCCCTCAACGTCGCCCGGCAGGCCGTCGCGCAAAGCCGCGCCGATCCCGCCCTGCTCCCCGCCGTCCACGCCGGAAAGTCCCGCGCGCTCCGCGCCGCCCTGGCGGCCATCGGCGCGACGCTCGTCGCTTCCGGCCTGGGGGCGATTATCACCGAACCGTCTCTCGCCCGCGCTTGGCACGTCAGTGTGGAAGCGCACCTCCTGTCGGCCTTCGCCCTGATCGGAGTCAATTTTTTTGCATTCGTGGTGCAGTACGCCGAGATCGACCGAAACGTCCGCCGCTTCGAGGCCGCGTTCGGCAACCAGTCCCCGACCGGATAGAATCGCCCGGATGAGGCCCCGAATCGGCATCACCAGCAACGTCGCCCTGAACGACCGCGCCGTCGCCCACGCGCACTGTTACGTCAACGCCGCCTACGTCGACGCCGTCTTCGCCGCCGGCGGGACGCCGCTCGTCCTCCCGCCCCCGCCCACCTCCGACCCGGACGCGCTCGACGCCCTGCTGGCCGCCTGTGACGCCGTGCTCTTCACCGGCGGGGCCGACCTCAACCCGCGGCACTATGGTCAGACGCCTCACCCCGCGACCTGCGCGCTGCCGGACCGCCGCGACCGCTTCGAGGTCGAGTTCTTTCGCCGCTCCGAGCGCCGCGGCCTGCCCGTCCTCGCGATCTGCCTCGGGTGTCAGGTGGCCAATGTCGCCCGCGGCGGTTCGCTCGTTCAGCACATCGACGAATTGCCGCGCCCGTCGCCGGTCGAACATCACCGTCCCGACGAGACCTCCGCCTTCCACGACGTGGCCATCGTCCCCGATTCCCTGCTCGCCCGCGTCGTCGGCGCGACGCGCATCGAGGTCAACAGCCGCCACCACCAGGTCGTCTCCGCAGACCAACTCGGCGGGGCCCTGCGGCCCGTCGCCTTCGCGCCGGACGGCGTCGTCGAGGCCGCCGAAGATCGGGCCCGCCCCTTCATGCTCGCCGTGCAGTGGCACCCGGAGGACCTGATCGACCGCCCCGAACACCTGCGGCTGTTCGAGGCGCTCGTCGACGCCGCCGGCCGTGCGCGCCGCTGACCCGTCTATAATCGGTCGTGCTTCGCCGGAAGCGACGGATCGGGGCGGCATCATGGCCCACGTCATCACCGAGGCCTGCATCGGCACCAAGGACACGTCGTGCGTGTCGGTCTGTCCCGTCGACTGCATCCACCCGACAAAGGAAGAGCGCGAACACGCTGCGTCGCCGCAACTCTACATCGACCCGGAGACGTGCATCGACTGCCAACTCTGCGTCGATGAGTGCCCCGTCCGCGCGATCTACCGCGAAGACGAGGTTCCCGAATCGCTCGTGAAGTTCATCCGCATCAACGCCGACTGGTACGCCGCCCGCCGCCCCAAATAGCCGCAACCCGCTGATCAGCCCCGCGACCCCCTCATCAGAGCCGCGACCGTCAGGGAGCGGGTTTTTCAGCGATCGCGCGCAGATCGGCCTCGACGTCTTTCCGAACAAAGGCGCTTCGACTGGGCCGCAATAACGTCCCCGCCCCGAGCCCCGGCAAGGCCGCGACGCCTCCCCTACGGTACGGTATCCTCCCCTCGGTTCGCAGGTGAGACGACGGAGACCCGCGTGCTCGACGAATTGTTCCGCCGCCAGGCCGCGCTCAACAAGCGGATCGGCTTTAACGCCGCGGCCCTGCGCCGGCGCTTCGACCCGCAGACCGCCGGCGAGTGGCTCAACAACTACATCATCGCCGCCTCGAACGAACTTGAGGAACTGCGAAACTGCACCTTCTGGAAGCACTGGTGCACCGAGGCCCGGACCGGCCGGCGCTTCCGGTTGCACGACCTTCAGAACGCCCGCGTCGAGGTCATCGACCTGCTCTTTTTCTGGATCAGCATGGCCCAGTGCCTCGGCCTCGACGCCCGCGACGTGCGCGACCTCTACCTCCAGAAACTCCGCGTCAACCACCGCCGCCAGACCCGTCGCTACTCGATGTCCGCCAAGACCGAGGCCGACAACCGCTCCATTCGCCTGAAGCCGCGCCGGCGTCGCCCGCGCGCCGCCTCCGCTCGCCCCCGCGCGGCCTCCAAACGCGCGCGGCGCGCGAGATAATAGGGAACCCCCCTTACGGACTGCGCCGCCGGCGCTCGGATCGGAACTCGCCCCCTGACGCGCCCGGCAGGATTCGAACCTGCGACTTTCGGATTAGAAATCCGATGCTCTGTCCGGCTGAGCTACGGGCGCTGTTGATGATACATGCCTCACTCTATCGGTCGTCGCGGCTGAAATCCAACCCGCACCACCGCCCGACCGCCGCCCGGAGCGTCAGTCCGCCGTAATCAGCACCGGCGTCCCCGACGGCACTCGCTCGAACACCGCCATCACGTCCCGGTTCGACAGCCGGATGCAGCCCGCCGACGCCGGCCGTCCGAGCCGCTCCTCCGCGGGCGTCCCGTGGATGTAGATGTAGCGGTCGTACGAATCGACTCCCGGCCCCGCATTCCGTCCCGACTCCAGCCCCCGCAGCCGCAGGATGCGCGTCAGGATTAGGTCGCGCCCGTCGGCGCTGCCGGACGACCACACCTCGCCGGTGAACTCCCGGTCGCGGAAAACCGCGCCGCTCGGACGGCCGTCGCCGATCCGCTCGGCGACCTCGTGCCAGCCAAGCGGCGTGCAGCGCGAGCCCTCGGCCTGGCCAACGCCGTTGGCCGCGGTGGAGCAGACGTATTCGAACGCGACGCGCCCGCCCTCGACCCCGACTAGGCGCTGCCGGCCGACCGACACCCAGAGTCCCAGTCGATCGTCGACCCGCCGCGGCCAGTCGTACCGCTCCAGCACGCGCCGCGCCTCCGAATCGCTCGTCTCGTGCACCCGCACCGCCCCATGCGGATCGGAGCAGCCCGCCATCGCGGCCATCATCAGCCCCGCCGCGCGGGCGGCTCGATGCGCTCGACCGTGTCTGCGTCGACCTCGACGCTCACCGACTGCCCGAGGATGTGCACGTTGATCACCAGCCGAAGCCGCGCCTTCCACTGCGCCACGACTCCCTCCAGCCCCGTCAGCGGGCCGGCGATCACCGTCACCCAGTCGCCGACGCCCAGCCGCGCGCTGCGGGCCACCGGCTCGCCGCTGGCCAGCACGAAGGCCACCCGCCGCAACTGTTCGATCAGCGCCTGCTGGTCCACGACCTCGATCGTCTGGGCGATGTGCTGCGTCCGCAGGGCGCGGTACCGCTGCTCCTCGTCGGCGATGAAGAACAGATACCCCGGAAACACCGGCACCAGCGAACGCGAGAGGCGCCGCGTCGCCCGGCTCCGGCTCACCCGTTCGCACAGCGGCAGGTAGGAGAAGATGTTCAGGACCGAGAGCGCCTGCTCCAGTTTTTTCTCGTGTCGGGCGCGGGTGTGCGCGACCCACCACCGCCCCGTCAGCCCGTCGGGAACGCGCCGCGCGATCTCCGGCGATGCGCAGCGCTCGGAAAGCATACATTCCATGCGGGCGCATTATAGTCGCCCAGGCCGCCGCGCCGGACCGGCGACGCCGGTCACGTTCCCTCGGCCGCCGCGTTCCCCGCCGGCCGCTGGCGCTTGCGGACCTGCTCGTAGACCTCGCGCAGCGCGCCGACGTACTGCTCGCCCACGACGCGCTCTTCCGGCGTCGTCTCGCTGACGATGAGGCGCATCCAGTCGTCCGGGTTTCGCGGCAGGCCACCGCCCATCACTCCGGTCAGGTCGCGCTGCGGATCGCCGTCCCCGCGGACCCAGGCCGTGTCCGCCGCGATTGCCGCCAGCCGCTCGCTCAGAAACTGGTACCCGGCGCTGCGGTCCTCCCGGATGCGCAGGAATTCCGCCGCATCCTGTAGGAACTGCCGTTTCCGCACCTTGAACAGGGCCTCGCGCACCGCCGCCCGCCGCTCGTCGTCGCACTGCTCCAGGTGTTCCCGCAGCGCCCGCCGCGGCTCGTCGCGCCCGTAATGCGCCTTCCACATCGTGACAAAATTGTCCTGGTCGAACCGCGACAGCCGAGACATCCCGCGCGGGTTGGCGATGAACGAGACGACCTCCTCCGGCGGGGCCGACTCGAGGGCCGGCACCGGCGGCATCATCGCGCGATCGTAGATGCGATAGCCGGCGACCGCGGCCACCAGCACGATCCCGACGCACGCGCCGATCTTCAGCGCGCGCCGTCGGTGCGGCCCGACCAGCATCGTCGCCGCCCCGACGGCGGCGTTTGTCCGCCGCACCAGGTCCTCCCCGGACACGGATTGCTCCGGCCCCTGGGCCTTCACCGGCGATCCTCCCCGCGCGACGGACGCACGACGAAATCCGCGTACAGAACGTGAAACGCCCCCGGCTCCCCGGCCGAGCCGTGGAACGGTCGGTATTCCCACACGATCGGCTGGTCGGCCGGCCCCAGGCCCGCGCCGGACGCCCGCGCGAGCGGATCGCGCCCCACCCGCTGCCCCGCCCGGAGTTCCTGGAGCACCCATTCGTAACTGCTGCCCTCCGTCTCGTAGTACGTCGTCCGCGCTGGGAACTGCGCCCGAAGCGGGCTGGATTCGTCGAGCACGCGCTCATCGCCGGGACATCGGAAAACCCCCCGCTCCGGAATCAGCGGCGCGAGCACCTCCGCCAGCCCCGGCCACCGCGGATCGTGATACTCCATCGACGGAAGCCGTGCGACCGCGGGCCAGCGTTGATCGTTCTGGGCCACGTACGCGGACAGCGCCCGCCCGATCGCCTCAAGGTTGGCCCGGCACGCGGCCCGGGCCGCCGCACCGCCGGATCGCCCCGCGCCGCGCCAGACCACGGCCGCGCCCGCCGCCATGACCGCCGCGATCAGGACCACCTCGCCCCGCGCCAGGCCGCGTCGCCGGACAGGCGAGCGACCCGTCGACCGGCGGCGCGCGGCGGTTTCGAGTTTGGGCAACGGAGACACGTCCGCTCACATGGGGACCGCGGGCCGCGCCGGACGCGCCAGCGATCCGGCCAAGAACCCGTCACCGCGGAACATAGCCCACCCGGAGCCGACGGTCAACGGTCATGCGGCTGTAAACTGGTTCCCGCCCCGCAAACGCTGCCGCCGTATTCCAACACAAAGCCCCTTGCAAACGCGCAGTCGGCCAAACTCCGCCCGCCAATTGATAAAGCCCACTGCACGCATGCAGTGGGCCTCGTCCCGTCCGCTGATCCGAGCGACGCCTCAGCGGCGATCGTCGTCCTCGTCGCGATCGGATCGACCCGCCGCGGGCGCCACCGCCGGCCCGTCGTCGGCCGATTCCGGCTGCCAGACGCGCACGTCCGCGATCTCGCACTGCAACTTCCGGTCCGGGCTGCGGCTCAGGCGGTCGGCGCGGATTTGCCGCGTCGCCCCCGGCAGCAGCGGGCCGCGCCAACACCGGTCGCCCGTCGCCAGTGGCGTCGCCCCGAATTCCATCCATTCCGCGACCGGTCCCTTCTTCTTATCCACGAGCACCGCCCGCACCGCCAGCAGACTCACGACCCGCCGACCCTCGTTGCGGACCTCGATGATCGGCCGGTACAGGTCCGGGTTCTCGCTGTCCGGCACCAGCCGCGTCTCCACGGCGAGTTGCTCCACGTAGTCGGGCTTCCGCTCGTCGCGCAGGCAGTCGGCCAGCACTGGCGGCAGCGACTTCTCCAGCATGGGCAGCCCCTCGATCGCCGACCGTGCCAGGTCGCGCAACCCGTCCGACTTCCGGTCGATGATCCTCATTCCGTAACAGATCACCCCCGTCCCGCACACGATCGTCGTCGTCGCCACTGCCGCCGCCCCCAGAAAGAAGGCCGCGAACCCTGACAACCGCTTCGTCACCACGTAATCCGGATAATGCTGCATGGCTCTATCTCCAGGCCGCCGGTCCTCGCGGCCGGCTCCGGGGAAGTATTGTCCCCCGCCCCCCGGATATTCCCGGCCGATCGACCCATTTTCAACCCGCCGGTCGAACCGACCGCCGTTATCCCCCGTCCCAGGAGGGCCATTTTTCGTCGGCCTCCATCCGCCGCACGAACACCGTCGCGAGGTAGCAGTAGTCCTCGTAGTCGTACGCGTCGCGGCACCGGCGGAGGTGACCCAGGGCCTCGGCCCGCCGTCCCGCAGCCAGGGCGTCGGCCGCTGCGATAAACTCCGCGTTGGCCCACAGCCATTTGTCTCCCCCGCGGTCGCCCGCCACGCGGACCAGGTCGCCCCACCCCGCACGCCCCTGGCAATACCGATATGTCCATTCCATCCACTCGCGCGTCAGCGGCGGCTGGAGCCGCTCGTCGAATCGGACCGTTCCCCGATGTTGCTCCAACAGGCGACCGGCCTCCTCGGCCCGCTTCAGCAGTCGAAGGAGGCAGGCGGCCGACGTGATCGCCCGCGGACTCGTCGGGAACCGCGCCGCCATCCGCCGGGCGAGGTCGACGGCCGCCGACCCCTCGCCCCGGTCCGCCCGGACCAGCGCGGGGAACAGTCCGACGAACCACGGCTTCTTGAGGTTGTGATCAGGCATGGCCTTGGCGAGCCGCGCCAGGTCGGCCAGCGCACGGTCGTACGCCCCGCTCCAGTAGCACACCCGCCACCGGTATTCAAGCAGTTCTACGTCGCGGTTCTCCCCGTAGATCGGCTCCGCCCCGTCGTAGACCGCCACGGCCCGCGAATACTCGCCCACGCTCTCCCAGTATTCCGCCTCCGCCGCGTATCCGAGGTGAACCGTCGGCTCGCGCTGCTGAGCGCCGCGGGCATAGAACAGGGCCTGTTCGCGCCGCTGTGCAGCGGCGGCCGCGTCCGCGCGGGAGGCGGCGATCTCCGCCGCGTAACGGTATGCCAGCGATAGCAGGTATCGCGGATACGCCCCGCCGGTCTCGCACGCCGTCTTGAGGATCGCCACCTGGTCCTCGAACCCCTCGTCGGTGCGGTGCCGGTACGCACGGTAGTTCCACGCCCGGCCGCGCTGGAGTTGCGCCTGCGTGTAGCCCAGCCGTATCTCGTTCGCCGCGCGGAAGTTCTCGGCGGCCTGCTGCGGAAACTGCACGATGACGGCCAGTCCGCGGAAGAACAGCGCCGCGGCCGACTCCGGCCCGCCGGCCGAGTCCCCCCGGCGAAGCGTCTCGAACTCCGCGTCGTACTGGGCGTTTGCGCGGTACGCCCACGCGAGCAGGTAGAGCGCCTCCTTGTTGTCGGGCTGCTCGGCGACGACCGACTCCAGCAGCGGCACCGCCTCCTCCGCGTTCTCGCGGATCAGCGTCAGTGCCCGCGTCATGCGCCACCGGGGCGTCTGCCTTCCGAGCCGGCCCGCCTCCTCCAGCATCCGCAGCGGTTCCTCCACCCGCCGGTAATCGACGTACGCGAGATGCTCAAAGGCCCGTTCGACCAGGTCGGCGGCCCGGGCGTGCCGGGCGCGGACCGTCTGCACGCCCCACGCGGCCGCCACCATTACGAGCAGCGTGCTGAACGAGCACACCGCCGCCGCCGTCGGGTGCCGCCGAGCCCACTTCCACGCCCGCTCCAGCGGGCCCGCGCGCCGGCTGACGATCGGCACGTTTTCCGCGAACCGCCGCAGGTCCGCCGCGAGATCGCCGGCGCTGGCGTACCGCCGCCGCGGCTCCTTCTCCATCGCCCGCAGGCAGATCGTCTCGAGGTCGAGCGGAACGTGCGGGTCGACCTTGCGCGGAGGGATCGGGTCCAACGTGCAGATCTGGTACAGCACCTGGTCGCGGGCGGTCGCCGCAAACGGCCGATTTCCGGTCAGCACCTCGTAGAGCGTCACGCCCAGCGAATACACGTCGGTCCGGTGCGAGATCGCCCGCCGATCCGCCCCCACCTGCTCCGGCGACATGTACGCCGGCGTGCCGACCATCTCGCCGCTCACGGTGACGGACGGCTCGTCCAGCAGCCGCGCCAGCCCGAAATCGGTGATGTGCAGCCGGCCGTCCACGCCCAGCACCAGGTTCTGCGGCTTGATGTCGCGGTGGATCACGCCCTGCCGGTGCGCGTGGTCGAGCGCGTCCGCCACCTCCGCGAAGAGCCGCGCGAGCCGCCCGTACCCCCCCACCCGCCGCGGCGTCCCCGATACCGACGACCGCGGATCGAGCCCCGACTCGGACGCCTCCGCCGCGGGAATTGCCCCGCTGAACAGCGCCGACCGCTGGTCCCGCAGCACGCGGTCCAGCGACTGGCCCTCGATCAGTTCCATCGCGTAGTAGAAGTGGCCCAGGTGCTCCCCCTGGGCATAGACGGCCACGATATTCGTGTGATGGAGTTTCGCCGCGGCCTGCGCCTCCACGCGGAACCGCGCGACGGCACGCGGCGTGTGTCCCAGGCCGGCCGGCAGCGCCTTTAACGCCACCGTCCGGTTCAGCGAGACCTGCCGCGCACGGTAGACGACCCCCATCCCGCCCCGGCCGAGTTCGTCAAGGATTTCAAAATCTCCCAGGCGTGTCCCCGTCGGCCATACGGCCGGCATCGCGGCGCCCGATTGCGTCACCACGGCCGGAAGCGAGCGCGCCACCGACAGCGCCTCGACGAGTTCGCGCGTCTGGGCCACCTTGCGGCGGCACCCGTCGCATCCGTCAACATGCGCGCGGACCGTCGCCGCCTGACCGTTCTCCAGCGAGTCCTCGACGAAAAAGAGCAGCAACTCGTCGAACTCGTCGCAGGTCATGCCCCGGAATCATCCAGCGCGGCCAGCCGTTCGCGGAGGATCTTCGCCGCCCGCGACAACCGGGCCTTCGCGCCCGACGGACTCAGGTCGAGCACCTCCGCCATCTCCGACCCCGACAACCCCTGGTAAAAATGCAGGATCACCACGTCACGAAGGTCGTCCTCCATCGCGTCAATGGCCGCCTGCACGCGCCGGGCCCGGTCCTCCTTGATGCTCCGGCCCGCCGGCGTCGTCGCCGGGTCGATCGGGACGACCGCAGGCGCAAAGGTGCGGTCGGCCGACTGCACCGCCGACAACCGCACGTTCGGGTGCATCCGCCGCAGTTCGTCGATGCACCGGTTGCGCGCCACCCGGTAGAGCCAGCCGCGCAGACTCCCCGTCGGTATCTTCCCCGCCTCCGCGCGGCAGCACGTCATGAGCACGTCCTGCACCATGTCCTCCGCCAGCGGCGCGCTGAAGACCATGCGCTCGCAGAATAGGCGCAATTCCTGTCCGTAACGCCGGCCGATATCGTCCACCACCGTCCGGTCGCCCGACTTCATCCGCAACAGGATCGATTCGTCCGACGCCGCGTCCACCTGTTTACCGCTTGCCGCGGGACACCGCGGGTCTTCCCGGGCCTGCCGACGGACCGCCCGGCCGCCGCGGCGACCGGGCCGAGGATTTGCCGCGCCGAATACGGTATCGTCCGTACGAACAGGAGTCTACGCACCGTCCCGGGCCGCCCGCGTTTCTGCGGTCTGCGGAGCGGCGCTCGACACATTCACCGGTGCAGTAAAATGTGGTACGGCGCGCTGGCGGTTGCCCTCGCGACCCTGATCATCGTGACCGCCGTCGAATGGCGCCGCGCCCGACGCCTCTTCCGCCAGACGCAGCGACTTTCGGAACAGTGGCGACTCACCGATCCCGCCGCCCGGCTTCACCTCTTCCGTGATGCGCTTCACACCGCCGCGCCCCCGCCCGCGGCCTGGTATCTCGCCGGCTGGGCACACCTCCGCGCCGATTCGCCCGAGGCGGCCGCCCGCCTCTTCGGCATGGCCGCGCACGGCGACGCCGACCTCCCCTCCGCCGCGCTCCTTACCTTTGCCCTGCTCAAGCAAGCGGCCGACGATCAGCCGCCCGACGCCCCGCTGCTCCGCCAGTTCGTGACCACGTGGGAGGAGATGCGACGCCCGCGCCTGGGCCGCAGCCGGAATGAGACCTTGATTTGGGCGGCGTTGGCCGAACGCTGCGCTCCGCCGCCGGGACTGAGCGACCTGGGCCGCCTCGCCTGGCTCGCGGCGGACCCCGCCGAACGGATAATCCTGCTATCGCCGCCCGACTCCGCGCCGCGCTGGACCCGCCCCCTGTTCCACACCCCTCCAACCCACTGAACCCCGATCGACGAAGACGCCCCCTCGGGGAGACGGCGGGCGCTAGTACTTCAATTCGCCGAGGCGCCGACCGTCGCCCGAAGGTACTTCGGTCCGTCCTGGAATCCCAGCGGAAAGACCGACCGATCGAGGATCGACCGCTTGAACACCTGCTCGCGAAGCAGCGTGCTCGACACGCCGCTGGTGTCCATCAGGTCGACGACGTCGGCCACGTGCGATAGTCCCAGCAGGTGTCCCGCCTCGTGCGCCGCCACCTGCCCGATCGCCACGGCGATCAGCGCGCTGCTCGGTCGATTCGAAAAACTGTTGTCGAAGCCGTCCGTGTACACGATCCCGTCGTCGCAGCAGTCGCGGTTCCACGTGTCCACCTGCTCGGAGATGCCGAAGACTGTCCGGCTTGCCGCGCCGAAATAGATTGTCGACACCCTCGCCTCGTCGACCGGAGCGTCCTCCGTCGACGCCAGCACCTCCACGTCGAACGCGGCGTACTTCGCGCGCACCACGGCCACGATCTGGTCCCGGATTTCCTCCGTCTCTCCTTCGTACGCCGCGTCGATCCGCCCCGCGTCGAACGGCGGGATGTTGAACGTCCCCACGTTGCGGATCTCGACGGCCGCGCCCCCGACGAAGTTCAGCAGCAGGCGCTGACGGCTCACCCCGACCGGTGGCCCGGCCTGCGTCAGCGTGACTTCCGCCGTGTATCCGCCCCCGCCCTGCGAATACGCCGACGGCGCGATCCCCAGGTAAAAATGAACCGACGCGTGCCGCACCACCTCGTCGATCCGTGCGTCCAGGCGCCCGCCGAGAAAATCCACGTCGTCGTTGACCGCAAACAGGTCGTGATCCGCGTCGAAGATCGCGACGGTCGGATCGAGCCGGCCGCCCAGGGCCGCTCCGACCGACACGGTGATCCGGTCGCCGGGTCGGACCTCGCCCAGGTCATACACGTGCGCGCCCGACGACGTCAGCATGCCCGTGAACCGCTCGACCGCGCCCGAAGTCAGCGGAAGCAGCGGCGCACTCGAGAAATCCCGTCCCGCCGGTCGGGCCGTGGTCGGCGGGATCATCGGCGGCGGCGCGATCGAGACCTCGCACGAACAGAAAAACACCACCCCGCACCAGCCCGCGCCGCGAACCGCCGCGGACCAACCCCGCGCCCGGCGCGACCTCGTAGCGCCCCCGTAGACCCTTTCCCGGTAGCCCAAAAATTCTCTGTGCGCCGGGTACGGCATAGTTTCTCTTTGCCCCTGTAATACACCACGACCCCCGCGGCGCGTTCGGCTGGGTTCGTACTGGCTGGAATCCGCCATCGATCCGGCTCCGATTGGCGAGGGAGTTTGAACCCCGGCTGCCGGGCCGGCAGACGCGAAGCATCGTTCCGGTTCAGCGAACGAAACCGGCCGTTGCCCGGATATTGAGTATTGCATCGGCCGCGACCCCCGTCAAGCCGTACCCCTTGCCGGCCTTTCTTCGTGACCCCTGTCGTCGCGCGCCGGTACCCGGTATCGCAAGAATCCTCTTTTTTGCGCCGAAAACCCCGTTTCGCCGCAAGCCGAAGGCGAGCGCTCCCTCCGCCGCTCCCGACCCCTCAACAAACTCCACGCCCATCCCCCGCCAACGAACTGCCCCCTCGGAAATCTCAAATCTGCAATCGACAATCCGAAATGCCGCCCGCCCTTGACCAGGGCAAACTCATTGGAACGCTGATCCAGATATCCATTTGGAATCGCCGCGCTGCCGCGCAACCGCGTAGCGCCGCGCGGCATTATTTCGCCGCCCGCCTTGGCGGGCGCTGAACCGGCCCGCGGATTCCGCGCGACGCCCCGCCGGGTGGCATGGGCGTCTCGCCCGTGAACGCCGACGCCGCGCGCCGAAGCAAAACGAGTTTCAGGGAAATTCAGGCAATTTCGACTTCCCGCGCAGAAATGGACCCCAAACACCC
>Ga0187893_10007942_pt1 | contig 17040 bp, 6 predicted proteins | sample MA1701074metaG_FD_139574 | JGI IMG/M metagenome (GOLD analysis project Ga0187893, IMG submission 139574) | White microbial mat communities from a basaltic lava cave in the Kipuka Kanohina Cave System on the Island of Hawaii, USA - MA170107-4 metaG ...
AGCGTGATAGAGAGCGGGCGCCGACAAAGCATGTTCGGGGCAGCGCTGGCCGATGCAGGAGATGTGAATGGAGATGGCTTGCCCGATGTAGTGATCGGGGCGCCATACTATTCAAACGGCGAGCGATACGAGGGTGCCTTTTTCCTGCTTCACGGAAAGAGGGCGAGGAAGACTTATCAGCCTGAGTTCCGGATTGAATCTGACCATGCCAGCGTCCAACTCGGTTTCGCTGTAGCATCGGCTGGCGATGTGAATGGCGATGGATTCGGTGATGTGTTAGTGGGAGCTCCGCGCAATGCGATCAAGAGCCGTCAGGAAGGAACTGTCTTTTTTTACCCCGGTTCCCCGACCGGGCTCGTCGCCGGTGCGACCTGGACGTGCGAAGGCCATCAGTATGAAGCGCGCTGCGGACAAAGCGTGCTGGCCGCCGATCTCAACCGTGACGGCTATTCGGACGTAGTCGTAGGAATGCCGGACTTCGACACTGATGAAATTGATGCGGGGCGGGTCAGCATATTCTTCGGCTCCAGGTCCGGGCTAAGGAATAAGCCTGACCTGAATTTGGATGGACCGCACGCGAAGGCCCGTTTCGGTGCCGCTTCAGCCATAGATGACCTGAATGGTGACGATTATGTGGATTTGCTGATAGGCGCTCCCGGCCCTGATGGAGCCTCCAATTTGAGTGGATGGGTTTTTGCGTATTTGGGAGGTAGCAACGGATTGGCAAGCGTCCCAATCTGGACCATATCGGATCACCACCCCGGAGCACAATTTGGTGCCACGATTGCCGGTCCTGGAGATGTTACCGGTGATCGTTACCCCGATGTCCTGATCGGCGCCCCGCACTACGGTGGCACCTTGGCCAACCAAGGCCGAGTCTATCTGTTTGTTGGCGCTGCGCTGGGGATGCACACAACACCCGATTGGATTCTGGAGGGCGGACAGGCTGGAGCGCTCTGCGGCGAATCAATCGCAGCCGCTTCAGATCTCAATCGGGACGGACTCGGTGATTTCGTGGTCGGTGCTCCCGATTACACCACTCGGAAGGCCAAAGAAGGCCGCGTGGACGTGTTCCTCGGCTCACAAACGGCATACCTGCGCCAAAACGAATTTCCCGTCGATAGAACGAATTCGTCAACGCTGTCGCGCCAACCATTCTACCCACTCGTTCAGAAAACGGAGCAACCCGGTCCGGGACTGCCCACCAACGTGATCTACATCGGTTCCGGCGGAATACTTCTCGCACTTGCCGTGGCCTTCATTTACTGGCGGCGAAGGAGCCGAGCCGCCCTGCGCGACGAACGTCAGCGCCTGGCCCGCGATCTGCACGATGATCTCGGTGCGAAGCTGACCAGCATCTCGGTGCTGACCGAATTGGTGAAGCGGGACGGCGCAGCGAGCGACGAGGGACGGCAAAACGCGCAGCTTCTCATTCAGACGGCGCAAGAAGTTCTCGGCAGCATGGAACAAGTAATCTGGTCGGTAAACCCTGCCAACGACACTCTGGACAATCTCGTTCTCTTCATCGTGCAGTATGCCGGACCGTATCTCGCGCCTTCCGGGATCGAGCTTGTCCCTCAATCGCCGACTACGCTGCCGAGTCGCCCGTTACCGGCAAATTTGCGAAAGAACGTATTCCTTTCGGTTAAAGAAGCTCTGAACAACGTGGTCAAGCATGCCGAGGCAACTCAAGTCGACCTCCGTATCACCTATGATGCGCCGGTGCTGGTCATTGCGATCGAAGACAACGGCCAGCGGCCAGGCAGGATCAACAATGCGGCGCCCATCCTCAAGTCAATCAGTAGCGACGGCTTAAGGAACATGCACGAGCGTATGGATGAAGCAGGCGGCACATTCACCATCGACCATCCTCCGGGCGGCGGTACGCGCGTGACACTGCGAGTGCGGGTTTGACGAGCGAGTGCTTCACGTGGTTGAGCCCGTGTGGACTGAAGATTAGGTTTAGCGGCCGAGATACCTCGTCGCAGCCTCCATACGAGAATGGACATGGAGTTTTTGGTAAATGCTCGCGACGTGATTCCGGACCGTGTTGAAGCTGATGTTCAGCTTATCAGCGATCTGTTTGTCGGCGCGTCCCTGGGCAATGTGATGGAGAATGTCGCGCTCACGATCCGTTAATCGATCCAACTCGCTCGATGAATCAGGCAGCGAATGAAAGAATTTGGTAACCTTTCGCGCGATGGCTGGGGACATTGGGGCGCCGCCGGCGACAAGTTCGGTCAATGATTCCAAAACCTGAGCCGGTGGTGTTTTCTTGAGGACATAACCCGATGCCCCGGCCCTTAGACTCTCAAACACTTTTTCGGTGTCCTCATGCACCGTGAAGATGCAGACGAGTAGCTTGGGGCGGCGTTTCTTGAGACGGCGAATAAGTTCAATCCCGCTTAGTCCGGGCAAATTCAAATCCACGACTGCCAAGTCTGCTTTGTCGTAGAGGAACGACTTCACGGCATCCTCCGCGGATGCATGTGCCGAGACGCAGCGGAAGCCGGGCGTGCCGTTGAGGAGGACCACCCACGCCTCGCGGGTCCGGTCGTCGTCTTCGACCAAGGAGACTTGGATCATTGATTGGGTTCGGACTGAACACCGCGAGTCTGCCGCTTTGATTAAGGAGGGCAATAGTGCAAATGCACTAGCTGAAGCACAATTGGCCGTCATTTTTGCCGTCAAATGGTGCAAATTGACCATATTCTGAGGCGGTCGTTTCTGCGTATTCTTCTTCGTTCAATACTCCGTGAGATAGTTCGCACACGTCGGGTTCGGCATCGTGATCTGGATGCCTGTCATTAGATGAGAAGCAAGAAATTCTTGCCGAATTTCCGGTTCAACCTGTTTGCCGCTTTGGCACTGAGTTCACTATGCGTTGGTGACGTCTCAGCAGGAGCGGCAAGCATCTCGCCGTTGCTTGGGGATCTCGATAACGACGGCCGCATCACCGTTGCAGATCTGTTCCAACTGAAGAACCGGCTCGATCACGATACATCCTTGGATCAGCGCCGTGAGGTTCTCGCTGACTTGGACGAAAATGGCCGTGTCGACTCAAGCGACAAGTTAATTCTGCAATCCACGATTCTCGGACGGATCGCACCAAAATCCCCATCGTTAACAACCGTCATCTCAACTTCGCCTGAAAGCGGTTCCACTGATGTCGCCGTCACTCGCGAGACGATTTTCCGATTCAGCCGTCCCCTCTCGCTCGGCACCTTAATTACTCCGCAGGGTCTTTACGCCGAGTTCGCCGGACAACGATTGGTGAGTCGCATCGAGATGTCGGGTGATCGCAAGGCCGTGACGCTGTTTTACGCCTATCCTCTTCCAGGCAGCACACGTGTGCGCGTCACCTTCAATGGCAATCCGGTTTCCGACATTTTAGGCGTGCCTATTGATGCGGACGGCGATGGCGCTTCGGGCGGCGCTGCGATTGTCGAGTTCCAAACCCTCAGCCAAACTGCGTTGGCGAACAATGTCGTCTGCGGGCGGGTCTTCGCGTCGGAGTTAGCCACGAACGCGCCAGGGCAGACGAATATGTCTGTAAACATTCCTTTGGCTGGAGTGACCATCACTGCGGATGGGTTGGAACAGGATGTCCGGGCTCTCACCGATCAGTTCGGCAATTTCCGGCTCACAAATGCACCGTCGGGACAGTTCTTCGTTCACATTGACGGCAGGACCGTGACCAATCTTGCCGGCGGCGTTTGGTATAACCCCACCAATCCTAGTGCCTATGCCTATTACCCTTTTGTGGGGAAACAATGGGAATCCACGCCGGGACGCGAAGTAAACATTGGCGAAGTGTATCTTCCTCTGGTCAGCGCCGGGACGCTGCAACCGGTTAGCGCGACGAATGCAACGACGATCACTTTTGCGCCCGGAGTTGTCGTCGATCATCCGGATCTTGCAGGAGTCAGCCTCACCATTCCGGCCAATTCACTTTACAGCAACAACGGAAATCGTGGCGGTCGCGTTGGTATCGCGCCCGTGCCTCCCGACCGTATGCCTGGGCCAACTCCGCAGGGTTTGGAATTTCCCATCGTGATTACCGTGCAAACGGACGGAGCGGAGAATTTCAGCAGTCCCGTGCCGGTTTGCTTTCCGAATCTCACGAACACAATTACCGGAGAGCCGCCCCTGCCGCCCGGTGCCAAGAGTGCCTTGTGGAGCTTCAACCACGACACAGGCCAATTTGAAATGGTCGGCCCGATGACAGTGAGTGCGGATGGCCGACTGATTTGCAGTGATCCCGGCGTTGGCATCCGCGCGCCTGGTTGGCATGGGGCACGACAAGGCACCAGTGGACCCACTTGTGATAGTTCCAGTCCGCTCCTGGCAGGTAGCGGTGCCGGAAATGACGGTGCAATCGTCTCGGGCAGCGGCTGTGCTCCCAACCTTCCGTGCGCCCAACGTCGTGGTCCGCCCCAGCCTTGGTGCGAGAACGAAGTCCCGGTCCCTGAAGGCTACGAACTCGTGGACAACACCGATGCGGCGAATGTTTATCTTCACTCAGGTGAGTTCTATCAAACGGTGACCGACCTCCGTATCAAAGGACGCGGCTTCGACTTTGAATGGACCCGCAAGTATCGCTCCCGCGTTTGCACGGGATCGGAGATGGGCAACAATTGGGATTATTCCTACAATATTCGCGTCACCCCTGACGGCCTATGCCTCCGCTGCCGCAATGGCACAGCGCGCGAGGATCTCTACCGGCCCCGCGAAGCCGACAAATGGATTCACAATGGATTTTTCCGGGAGATTACACGCGATCGAACCACTGGCGGAACGGTCATCACTTTCGATGACCAGAAGCAATGGCACTTCGTGCCCTTCGATGGATCAGCCGCTGGCGGAAGGATTTCTCGGATCGTGGACCGCAACGGCAATACCATGCGCTTCCAATATGACGGGCGCGGTTACCTGACCAACGTCATCGATACCCTCGACCGAAATATTCGAGTTCAGCACAACTATCTGGGCTATATCACAAATATCACCGACTTCGCGGGGCGGAGTGCGACCTACAAGTATTACGGGGACGCCGAAGATTTGGCAGGCAGGCTGGAGCAGCAGAATGAGCCGGGCAACCCGTGGGACTTAAAGTCGGCCACGACACCGAAAGTCACTGGCACACCTAACGGCAACAATTTCCCCACCGGCAAGACCACCACCTATACATATTCAAGAGGCTCGGCAGATGGTCGTCTGAACAGCAACCTGCTCACAATCCGCGACCCTCGTGGAAACATCATTCTTGAGAATACATACTCGACGGATTCCCTGTCCTACGAGGTTGATCGCGTAACGCGGCAGGTTTGGGGTGGCGATGTTCTGCGGATTTCCTATTCGAGCCAGGAGCCTGCTCCTGGAAACGGCGGAGCCAATGCCCAGACACGGGTGACTGACCGCAACGGCAATCCGCGGAATTATTTTTATGATGTTGGGAATCGGCTCGTCCGCATGCAAGAGGGTAGCCACCAGACGAGCTACGAATACAACCTGGACAGCCAGGTCACCCGCATCACGTATCCCAACGGGAATTTTGTAGATTATGTTTACGAAGCCGACATGAACCCTGCGGCGGAACAGCGGATTCGTGGAAATTTGCGGAGGGTCGTGCGGAATGCCGGTTCTCATTCTCCGGCGGGCGACCAGGCCGCAATTACAGAAGCCTACGATTATGAGGATGGTTTCGGGACCGCCCATTATTCCCTGGGGCCGCGTTTTGTCACTCGCTTCACGGATGGACGCGGGCATCACACCGACTATTCCTACGATCCCAAGGGCAATCGAACTCGAATCACCTATGAACTGCACGACCTGCCGGTTTCACAACTCGAGGAAAACTTCAGCTACAACGGATTCGGCCAGGTGACCGAACACACGCATCGTTCGGGTTCAGCGGGGCGTCGCAAGGACCGCTTCGAATACTACAGGGAGAACAATCCAAGTCGTGGTTATCTTCAGCGCGAAGTCGTTGACGACGGCGGCTTCGCGCTGACGACCGCATACGAATACGATTCCGTGGGTAACGTAATCCAGCAAACAGACCCACGCGGAAACGTTACGCGGTTTGATGTGAATCAGCTAAATCAGATCGTCCGAAAAACCTTGCCGCCTGTCGGCCTTGGCAATGCGGCGAATTATCGCATCGATACCCATTTCGACGAGAACAACAACGTCGTCAAGACCACAGCGCTGAATTTTGATGCCAGCGGCTCGCTTGTCTCCAGTAACAACGAGTGGACCACCACGTTCAAGTATGACGTTCTGAATTTTCTGACTGAACAACGCCAAGAAGTCAGGCCGGGCATCGAGATTGTCACCGAGCACACCCATGACGCTGTTCGCAACCGCACTGAGACCCGGTTCGGAGAAGCCACAGCAGGTCGGCAGTCGGCCAATCGCGTCCGGTGGGATTACGACGACCGCAATCTTGTCCGACGAGAGATTCGTGCCCCCGGTTCTCCGGACGAGTCGGTCACTCAATTCGAGTATGACGGCAATCGCAATCTAACGCGGCGCGTGTCGGGCGTGGGAAGCGCCGCCCCGGAGATCACTGTCAACAGCTACGACGGTCACAATCGACTCGTGCGAACCACCGATCCGATGGGCAATGTGGCCCGTCGGGAATTCGACGCCAATGGAAACCTGACGCGCTCCGTGGTGGATGGTGAGCTGACTGATGTTGCCAACAACGCCGGTAATGTTCGGCTCAGCGAGGTCAACAACGATTACGATAAGCTCAATCGACTGACGGAATCTCGAACCGCCTATTTCGATCCCTACACCGCATTGCCCATTGGAGTCGGCGTCTCGAAAGCCAGGCGGGTATATGCTGACAATTCCCTGCTCGTGCGAGTGGAAGACCCTCGCGGAAACAACGTCACTAATCACTACGACTCCGCTGATCGATTGGCATCCGTCACGGATTCCAAGGGCAATCGTGTCGCCAACACCTACGACGACAACGGCAACTTAAAGACCGCTCGGTCCGAGGAAACATCCGACCTTGGTCGGCCGACACAGAACTTCCTGACGAGCCACACCTACGACAATCTCAATCGACTCGTCCGCACCGTGGACAGCGCCGGTAACTTGGCGCAGTTCGCCTATGACTCCAGAAATAATCAGGCCAGAGTCACCGACGGCAATGGCAACGTCACGACATTCGATTACGACGGTCTGAACCGGCTGCTGACCAACACCGTTTGGCTTACCGACAACGGCCTTGGCACGGGAAGCAACGTGAGTCGCATCGTGACGGTCCAGGCGTGGGACGATTCCTCGCGGCTTCTTTCTCTCACTGACAACAACAATCACACCACAAGATACGAATACGATCCGTTGGATCGACGCACGCTTACTCGCTACGCCGATGGCACGGAACATCGGAGCACATTCGACGTATTCGGAAACGTCATCACACAACGGGACGCCAACGGCACGGTCGTCACCAATTCCTATGATCAACTCAATCGCCTGACCCAACGGATCATTGCGCCGGGCACAAACGTCCAGCGGCAGGCGCTCGGCGAAACGTTCGCCTACGATGGACTCTCGCGCATGGTTCGCGCTCAGAGCAGTTTGGCTCTCGTCACCTTCCAGCACAATTCGCTCGGCCTGCCAACGGTGGAGACTTTCACTGCGGCGGGCCAGCGCGGGACCAACTTCATGTCCTATGATCTGGCCGGAAACCTTACCAACCTCATTTATCCATCCGGCTACTCGCTTGGCATTTCGTATGACGCGCTCAACCAAAAATCCGAGATTGAAAACGATGGCAGCCTGATTGCCCGTTACCGCTACGTGGGACCGGGCCGGGTGGAGCGGCGAACTTTTGGGAGTGGCGCTTTCACGGAGTTCAAATACGACGGCATCCAGGGCGAAGAAAACCCGCTGGGAGATTCCGGTGTCAAACGCACCGTCGAGATCAACCACCAGTTCCCCGGTCTCATCACCCCGCGCTCCGTCGATCATCGTCGGTTCACCTGGGACGCGGCGGGGAACAAGAAATCCCGCGTGGATGTCTCGTCCGAGACGACGAACCGCTACAGCTACGATTCGGCTTATCGAATGACCCGCTCGCTACGGTCGAGTGGGATGGAACCGCCGCGCACCAATCTCTACGTCTTCGACGGCGTGGGGAACCGGTTGCAAACAGAGGCACAGGGCGTGACCAATTACTATGCGCTGACCAACGCCTCGCCTGAACCTGCCGATGCGCAGGTGAACCAATACACGAGCACCCCGTTCGATGCCCGCGCCTACGACCGAAACGGCAACCTCGCCGCCACGACAAACACTGTCTCCGGTTCCACAAACGGCACGAACACCGTCCGCGGGGCGATCTACAATTACCGAAACCAGTTGGTCGAGATGGACGGAGTCAGCCTCGGCGTGCGGGTGACCTTTGCCTCCGACGCGCTGGGGCGGCGCTTCCGAAAGAGCGTCAGCACGGCGGTTGGAAACCAGACTAATACCGTCACCACTCGGTTCTTCTGCTCCGGCAATCAGGTGTTGGAGGAGCGGGATGGCACGAACGCTCTCCAGGCCCGATATGTCTTCGGTCGTGGAGTAAACGAAGTGCTGACCATGCGGCGGGGCGGGCAAACCTACTACTACCACTCCGACGATCTCGGCAACGTCATGGCGCTCTCGGACGAGAATGGCGACGTGGTGGAGCGCTACGACTACGAGGATTACGGAGCGCCCATCATCTTCGATGGCTCGACCAATCTTCTCGCTCAATCCGCTGTTTTGAACCCGCACCTTTTTAGCGGTCACCGTTACGAGCCGGAGACGGGCCTTCTTTACTGCCGGGCGCGGTATCTGGATTTGCAGGCCGGGCGCTTTGTGCAGCGCGATCCCAAGGGGTATGTCGATGGGCCGAACCTCTTCGCGTATGTGGGAAACAGTCCGTGGAGCCGAGTGGATTTGATGGGGACGGAGGAAGACGAACCGCAAGGCTCCACCAGAGTTCAGGTATCCAGCGAAATAGACGCGAGGCAATTTGTGGACTTTACCGCATCACAAGATCCCTCCGCCGGTCAATCGGCCACCGAGACTCTCCCTGTTGATTTGCGCATGGATTATCACAACGCGTTGTGGAATCCATCTTCCGATGCCGCAGTTGCCTATAAACAAGCAGCCAAGGCGGAATTTGGCATTGCTTTAACAACTCCTGGAGAAGCTGCGAATCAGATCCCGTATTTGTTTCCTGGGGCTTCAACTGGTGCCGCCCTTGACGCTTTTGCTGACGGTAAAGCGACATTGGGAGATGTTGGGCGCACTCTTGCTTTGGAGGTGGGGGGATTTGCCTTGGGGGCTGGCTTCGGAAAGCTGGTTGGTGCTATCATTTCGGATGTTGCGGCTGTCGAAAGGGTGGCGATTGCTCAGTCGGCAATAGCGGAGGCAAATAACACTGCATCACGAGGTGCGTTGCAGCTCAAGGCTGCGTTGAACGATACCTCGTTGGCGGGAACACGGTTACTCTCCGCGCCAACATTTAATCCGTCCCTGGTGTCTTCATTGGGAATCACAAGAGGCCAACGATTAACTGCTTCAATAGAGATCGGACCTTACGCTTTGAGTAGCCGCGCCAATACAGTCCAGACCATAGTGCATGAGGAAATGCACGTTCGTCTGGACTTGCGGTCTGCAAGAGGGAGCAACCGGGCGCTTCGCACGCAGAGCAATTTGGATGTTGAGGAGAATTACGTCGAGGCTGTGGCACGACGGTTTTGGGATCTGAAATCGAGGCGTTGATAGCATGCAAGAGGATCAAGAAGTTCTAGATCGTGTCATTAAAGGCACAGCCCAGGATATTCGTGCCTTGTTTTGCCCAAAATGCTCGGCCGGACTCGCAATTTCGTTTCATCGCGGTAGTCGAGTCGCATCCGTTAAGATTCAATGCAAGACATGCACGTATATTCTCAGAGCGCAAATTCCTCCCAGCGATCCACCTTGGGTTTCACAGATCGGAACAAGGTTTGAGACGACGAGATAAGCGAGATGAAAAGCAGGAACCCTGAAATGCAAAATTGCGTGCTCCCAAACTTATCAACGAAGCTTGTCTTTGCATTTATGTTAGGCATAGCTTTTTGTCTAACTTCTGCCATCGCCACCCCTCGTCTCACCCTCTCCGCCGTGCGCGGCTTCGGAAGCTCCACCGTTGAAATCCCGCTCAGTTTGCGCTACGCCACAAACGATGCGCGAAACGTGGTCGGCCTGCAAGCGGACGTGCTGTTCGATTCGGCGCTGGCAACCGGCACCCCCCCCGCACGTGGAGAGCTGCTCACCAACCAGGTCTTTGACAGCCAGGCCCTCGGCGCGGGTTGGCAGCGGCTCTTGATCTATTCGGATAGCTACCAAGCCTTCACCACCAACGGCTCCGTCGCCCGGTTCACCCTCACCGTGCGCCCCGGCGTGCTCCAAAACGTGCGGATGACCCTCTCGAACGTCTTCCTCACCACCGCCGCTGGCACGCTTGTCCCCGTCACTCCCATTTCCGGCGGCATCGTGATCAACGTGGTGTTCCTGAAACCCGGCGGCGGCGCGGATGGTTTTCTTACCATCAACACCAACATCTCCGGCGATCGCTGCTTCGTGGTCGAGGCTACACAGGATTTCACAAGCTGGACCGCCATCGACACCAACACCGCGAGCGACGGCTTCCTGCTTTTTACCGACCAGGAAACCGACGCGGCAACCTTCCCTTACCGCTTTTACCGCGCCATCGAATGTGACCCTTGACCCCAAAGTGCGGCTCGCGCTTCAGCCCCCGACCGTTGAACCGATCCCCGAACGTATGAGAATGAAGTCCCCGCCAGTCTTCCGCGCGAAGCGAATCATCGCGGTCGGCGTTCCCTGGATGTTTGCAGCCACGCTGTTCCTGCTCCTGGTTCCGTCGCGCACCTTCGCCGCCGAACGCTACTACTACTACTCCATCGAGGATCGGGATACGGCCTCCATCGTCCGGCGCGGAACCTCCAGCACCAATGGGCTTCGCTGGAATGAACTGATCCTCCGCCAGAACACCCGCTACCGCTACTGGCTCTACGATGCGGAGCGAAATCTGACAGGCTACTCAGAATTCACCACCCGAGACCCCGGCACCTCCTTCGCCGTGCCGCCCGCCCCGATGCGATTGCCCATGACCATCGACACCGATGGCGATGGGCTTCCCGACGAAGTGGAGCAGTTCATCACCGGCAGTTCCGTGACAAACCCGGACACAGACGGCGATGGGATCAAAGATGGCGCGGCCCTCCAACTGGGCCTGCTCAATCGTGCGCTCCCGCCTACCGGAGTCATCGGTTCCGTGAACACTCCTGGCCATGCGATAGATGTGGCGGCTTACAATGACATTGTGGTGGTGGCTGATTCGGAGGCTGGCATCTCGGTGTTCAACGTCTTCAACCGGATGAATCCGGTGATCATTGCGCAGATTCCGATTCTAGGGAGCGCCCTCGCCGTGGCGATCTCAGGCGACCGGGTGGCGGTGGCTGGCGGCGCGGGAGTCTTGATCGTGGACATCCCGGCAAATCCCCGCGTGGTTCACCAGATTCAACTTGGTAGCGCAAGAGCCGTGACGGCGGCGGGAGGGATTCTCTTCGCGGGGTTCAGCGGCGGGATCGTTGCTCAGATTGATGTCGCAAGCGGAGCGCTGCTAAACACGGTGACTCTCGATGGCGCGATTGAGGATTTGGCCCTGGGCGAGGAACATCTTTATGTGCTCACGGAAGGGATTCTGCACACTTTGACTATTTCAGGAGGACAGTTGCGGGTCGTCAACGCGCAGTCGTCGCCGGGAATCGTTGGCGCAGGCAACCGCCGCCTGCGCCTATTCGTTGGTGACAGACTCGCATACGCCATCCACACCGAAGGCTACAACGTGTTTGCCTTGACGAATCCAGGATTGCCACAACTTGTCGCCGCGAACTCCACGACGTCCTTTGGCTGGAAGCAGATTGTGGATGCTGGCTCTGGATATGGCCTGGCGGCTGTGGGCCAGAACAGTGTCAACTCGGGACCACACGATGTTTCCCTCTACCGCCTGGGTAGCAACGGAACCGGTGATTCATTCGTAGGCACGTTTGAAACTCCCGGCCGGGCTGAAGCAGTCACCGTTTACAACGGACTTGGATACGTGGCGGACGGTTCCGATGGTCTGCAATTGCTAAACTATCTCGCTACCGATGTGAGCAATCGTCCGCCGACCGTTTCCCTTTCCGGAAGTCTGACTATGGTGAACCCCACCAACGCCACGATGGTGGAAGGAAAGCTGGCGCGCATTCTAGCCAACGCCACTGATGACGTTCAGGTGCGAAACGTTGAGTTCTACATGGACGGCATCAAGGCCGCGACGGACGGGAACTTTCCATTTGAATTTCGATTCGTCGCCCCACCGATGTGGGCGCAACCCTCGTTTCGCATCAAAGCGCGAGCCTCAGACACCGGCGGAAACGCGACCTGGACGGAAGAGATACTGGTGACTCTTCTCGACGATCAAGTCCCGCCAGCCGTGATAAGGTCGTATCCGCCGACGAACTCGGTTGTGGGACAGATTGCGTTGATTACTGCATACTTCAACGAACCACTGGACTCGAACAGCGTGACCACGGCGGCAGTTGAGATTCGGAGCGCGGGTCTTGACGGAATTATTGGCACAATTGACGACAGGCTGGTCACGAACGGAGTCGTTTCTTATTCCGGATCACTTAATGCGGTGCTGATCAATTTTGGCGCTGCTCTGGCTCTGGGGGCATACCAGGTCACACTCAAGGCTCCATTAGCCGACGCGAATGGCGTAGCGATTCCCACTCCGCTGACTTGGAGGTTTACGGTGGTCGAAGGAACGACGGTGTTGGGTGCGGTGGTGGATACGAACGGATTTCCTGTGGCCGGGGCGACGGTCAGGATTTACGACCTTGCCGTCAGCCCGATTGTCACTCAAGCAGACGGCCAGTTTGCATTTTCCGGAGTGCCAACGAGCCTTGGAGCCTTGTCGATTGCCGCACAGTTGACGGCCAATGGGAATAGCTATCTGGTCTCCACAAGAGTAAATGGCGTATCCGGGGGAAACACATTTGTCGGGAGCCTGGTGTTGGACAAGCCACGCATTGCCACCAGTTCCCGAATTTCAGCCGGGCATTATCACAGCGCGGCCATCAAGGCGGACGGCACACTCTGGACCTGGGGGGATAATACCTATGGACAATTGGGCAACGGGACAACGACTGGTTCAGTGCATCCTCTTCAAATTGGGACGGATCGCAACTGGCTCGCTGTATCGGCCGGCTATCATCACACACTGGCCTTGCGAAGCGATGGAACGATGTGGGCATGGGGTCGCAATCGATATGGGCAGATTGGCGATGGCCTTACCTCCGACGTGCGTTCGCCAAAGCAGATTGGTATGGGACGCCTGTGGGCGGCCATCGATACTTTTTATGATCACAACCTGGCGATTGCATCGGACGGGAGCCTTTGGGTGTGGGGCTATAATAATTCTTTTCAACTGGGGGACGGCACACAGAACAACCTGCGCACTCCCCGACAGAACTGGGCCAACGAAAGCTGGATTGGGATCGCCGCTGGAGGCCTGCACAGTATGGCGCTTCGAGCAGACGGCACCCTTATGGCATGGGGAGAGAACATTTCTGGCCAACTTGGCCAAAGTAATCGAGTGGACGTAACAAACACTCGCGCACCCGTCCGACGCGCCGATGCGTGGCGATCAGTTGCGGCAGGCAGAGAGTTTACAACGGCCATCCGCTCCGACGGGACGCTCTGGGCCTGGGGCGACAACAGCGACGGTCAGGTTGGAGTGAGGGTGGTTGATGGGTCGCGCACCGCACCAGTGTTGGTCGATTCCAACAGGGTTTGGCTTGCGGTGCATTGCGGTCGTGACCATGTGGTGGCACTGACTGCCGACGGGACAGGTTGGGGTTGGGGCGACAACGATTTTCTCAAAGCGATCGATGGAGGATACGCTGACATAGCGACCCCAACACTGATTACTTCCAACGCGCTTTGGATTGAACTCACAGCCGGACGGGATCACAGCATGGGTCTGCGATCCGATGGCACTTTGTGGGCGTGGGGCTCTAGCGATTTTGGGCAGTTGGGTAATGGCAGCATCACGGCAGTCTCAGTGCCGCGACAGATCGATTCGAATCCCGTCTGGAGCAGCGTGGCTGCTGGTAGTTACCATTACCTTGGAATCCAGACCAACGGAAGTCTGTGGGCCTGGGGCTTTAATTATGCCGGGCAATTGGGAGATGGAACGAAGGCGGGGCGAACCAATCTGGTTCAGGTCGGATCGGCCTTGTCGTGGTCGGCTGCGGACGGAGGATTGGAACATACGCTTGCTCTGACGACAAATGGCACCTTGTATGTCTGGGGCGCCAACGAGAGGGGCCAACTCGGCAGAAACTCCACCCTTTCGAGTCTGGATCCCATTCCCATTCAGACGAACACCTCCTGGCGGCTAGTGGGCGGTGGCTACCTGCACTCAGTTGGGGTGGCCGACAATTCCGCCCTTTGGGTGTGGGGCACGAACGGGAACGCTCAATTGGGAGACGGGAGCGTGCGGAGACTTCAGCCCACGCAGGTATTGACCAATGTAGCCTGGCAAGCCGCCGGTGGTGGGGCCGAATTTTCCGTGGCGCTGGACACAGCTGGCCAGTTGTGGGGGTGGGGTGATAATGGATTCGGGCAGTTGGGGATTGGGGATACGACAAACCGAACCAGTCCGATTCAGGTCACCGCGGGCTTCATTTGGCGAAGCATTGCGGTCGGCCGCGAGCATGTCGCCGCGATCCGTTCCGACGGCACGCTGTGGAGTTGGGGCCATAGCACTGAAGGCCAGCTCGGCAACGGATCAACGACCACTAGAAACCTCCCGCGCTCCGTAAGCCTGTCACCGATCTGGGCGAGCATTGCAGCCGGAGATTTGCACACCGTCTCCATTAGCACGGACGGCAGGTTGTGGTCGGCAGGCGACAACGAATCGGGGCAGTTGGGCCGAGGAACATTCTCCGATTACGAGTCCAGTCTTGCTTTAGTTTCCGGCGGCATGACTTGGCGTGCCGTCGCCGCAGGGAGATTCATTACTACAGCAGTTCGAAGTGACCAAACTCTGTGGGCGTGGGGACACTTCGGCGTTGGCGGGATTGTCCAAGTCGGATCAGGTAACGGCAACATCAACGGCTGGGGAGTGGCAAGCCCTTGATTCTTTGATCGGGCATGCATCTCACTGTGTCACCTCGACAAAACACGCGAATTTATGACGTCGATTCCATCACATTCCGACGCCAAGAGCGTCAGAGCGATTTGGATCGGCTTTCTCATGTTGATTCTGCCGGTGACAGGACGAACAGACGTCATAGCCGAGTGGAGTGGCTTGGCGCTCCAAGCGATTCGGAATGAATCCAGCACGCCGCCACTCGCGGCGCGCAATCTGGCGATAGTTCACATTGCTATCTACGACGCCGTCAATTCGATTGAGCAAGGAAATGAGCCGTATCTTTTGGATTCTAGTGAACTCTTCGATGCGTCTCTCACGGCCGCAGCGGTGTCAGCGGCCTATTGGAGCCTGTCTTTCCTTTACCCAAGCCACGAGGCCTTATTCGACGATGCGTTTGATCGCTATCTGGCTGAGACGCCAGCGAACATGGCTCGCGAAAACGGCATTAACATTGGGGCGGAGGCAGCATTCACCATCCTTGGCTGGAGAGATTCGGATGGCTCAAGCACCACGGTTCCCTATATCCCACTTTTTGATCCAGGAGCATGGCAAAGGACACCACCAACATTCCGGCCGCCAGAGTTGCCTCAGTGGCCTTACGTCACTCCATTTGTGATGACCGATGGGGGGCAATTTCGCCCAGATGGCCCGCCGTCTCTTTCGAGCACCCAATACACTCGCGATTTTCTTCTGACCAAGATCCTCGGAGGACTCGACAGCACGAACCGAACAGCGGAGCAGACATTGATCGCACGTTTCTGGTCCGACTTCAGTTTCACCGTGACCCCGCCGGGCCATTGGAATCAAATCGCTCAAAATGTCGCTACTAACCATGGAAACACGCTCGCTCAAAACGCACGCCTGTTTGCCCTATTGAATATCGCGATGGCCGATGCCGGAATCGTTTCGTGGGATGCAAAGTATGCTTACAACTTTTGGCGACCAGTGACCGCGATTCGAGAAGCCGACACGGATGGAAATCCCGATACCGAAATCGGTCCGAGTTGGACGCCGTTGCTGAACACGCCGCCGTTCCCGGAATACACATCAGGGCACAGCACTTTCAGCGGAGCAGCGGCAGCCATCCTTGCCGCATTCTACGGAACAGACCATATCCCATTCACCGTTGGCTCAGATACTGTCTCCGGCGTTTTGCGCTGTTACGATAGTTTCGAGGCTGCCGCCGAGGAAATCGGTATGAGTAGAATATACGGTGGCATTCATTTTTTATCGGCTGACTTGGATGGTTTGGAAGCCGGTCGCGAGGTTGGTGAATTTGTTTTCCATAACGTTTTGCGTCCGACGTCCGCGAGGCTCTCCGTCGATTCCGGTTCGGACGGCCGGAGCTTACGTATTTCCGTCACCGGCGTGCGGAACAAAAGTTACTCATTGGAAAGCTCAACGGATATGCTCACCTGGGAACCCGTGTTGACGAATTCTGCTCCGTTTACGCTGGAGGTCGCATTGCAATCAGAAGTCTCATTGGCCCGTTTCTACCGTGCTGTGGAAACAAGCCGTTAATCACGCAAACCGCTTGGGGTAAGCTCTCTTGCATTTCTTTTTGGGGCGATAATTATGGTTTGCACACTTGGCAGCTTGACGGCCAGCGAACGTGAGCGCAGGGTCGCTCCAGTTGGGCGGCAGAACGTTTTTTCAGCGGGGTTCCCCAACCCCCACCTCCTTGGCGTCTGTCGCCCGACTATAATCCTCGCTGACGGATACTCCGCCGCCATACACCCCCTGCTCTCCCACGACACGCTAACGGTCGGTTTGCG
>Ga0187893_10007943_pt1 | contig 17039 bp, 21 predicted proteins | sample MA1701074metaG_FD_139574 | JGI IMG/M metagenome (GOLD analysis project Ga0187893, IMG submission 139574) | White microbial mat communities from a basaltic lava cave in the Kipuka Kanohina Cave System on the Island of Hawaii, USA - MA170107-4 metaG ...
AGCCGTCCTGCAAGCTCGCGAGCATTACCTCGACGGTCTGCAGCACATCTTGCGGGCGATCCGTGTCCATCCGCGCGAACGTCCGAATCGTGTCGAGTGCGGCGAGCGCATCCTTGGCGTCCATGAACTACGCCCAACGGCAGGCTGCGCGCGACGCGAGACGCTTTGCCTTGCCGGCGATCTTGCCGCGTCGATACTGCTTCGCGCGCGAGCGAGCTGCCTTCACGCCCGCGCAGTCGGGCTTGCACGGACCGGCCTTCGCCATCACCGGGAACTTGAGGTTCTTCGGATCGAGGAAAGCCTTCGCGCCGCAACGTGCGTACAGCGCCTCACGTTCGCGCTTCGTCTTTGGAGCACGGCGGCTCCATCCACGCTTCGCCACAGGCTCAGGCCTTGAGCGGTTCAGGGGTCGACGCGGGAGCCGGCGTCGGCGCGGGAGCCGGCTTCTCAGGCTCGGACGAACCGCCCTTGAGCAGCGCCACGGCGCCGGTCAGCGACTTGCCGCCGACATAGATGCCGAAGATGTAGAGGTTGAACTCCTTCCACATGTCGATCGACATCTGGCCGAGCGCCGTGAGGACGGTCGACGCGATGACGAGCGCGAGCGCGAAGAAGCCGCGTTCGCTCTTGAGCAGATCGGTAAGTGCACCCATCCGGCGAGCCTACCATGATCGCTGTAGCGATCGGATCGCATGCGCGATCAGCGAAGCAGCTGCGCGAACCTGTCGAGCAACCCGCTCTTGCGTACCGCGGTCCCGAGGTCGGACGCGATGCGCTTCCACGGCACGGTTGCGGCCTTCACGAGCACGGTCGGCACGACCGACATCATGTAGGCGACCACGCGATCGGTCTGGTTCTGTACGGTCACACGGTCGGGCTGGGCATCGAGCAGGATGATGTCGCCTGCATTCGGAGTGACTGCCACAGGTTGCTCGTTTGGCCCCATCGGCGGTTCGATCACAAGAACGATTGCCTCACCGGGCCCGAGCAGACCGCCAGCGGGCCGCCGCCACGCGCGCTTCGGCCCCTTCCGGCGCCGGTACGACTGGCTAGTTCCCTTGCGCGTTGGCGTCGTCGCCATCGCTGTCGTCCTTGTCGTCTTCGTCTTCGTCTTCGTCTTCGTCTTCGCCGTCAAAGGGGTCGCCTTCCTCTTCGTCATCGTCTTGGCCTTCTTCGGCTTCGTCTTCGAGTGGCTCGCCCGTGACCTCGTCTGTGGCCTCGTCCTCGTCCTCGTCCTCGTCCTCGTCCTCGTCCTCGTCCAGTGTCTCCTCGGGTGGGACGGTCTCAGACACGACCCGCAACTTCGGCGCCGCGGGCCGACGCGGCGTACCTGGCTTGGGACCCGGGCGAACATCTGGGACAGGGATCCCGAGCAGGCGTAGACGCTCACCGAGGTAGTTAGGTGAGATCCCTAGGATGGTTGCCGTGCCGCGGATGGTGATCCCGTGTTCGAGCGCGTATTCGATGATGCCGCGCTCGGCTTTGCGGAGTTGCTGCCAATACGGGGCCTGTTCATCTCGACGCTTAGGCATTTGTACTCTCCGAAGGCTGATCAACAGCCGTATCGCCCCGCGGATCAGCTACACCGAGCTGCAACAGGGCCCGTATATGGAAATCGGCCAGAATGGGGGTCCAGACCAGCGATCCGAACCCGACCACGATGGGTGTGGCCCAAAACTGTCCTGAAAGGCCGAGGAACGGCAGGTCTTGCGTCCAACCGATCGCAAGAGCGACTGTGCCGCCGTAAAGGAACCCGGAGCACGCCGCGCACGACGTGTAGTAGTCGAGCCACGCCGGATACCGAGACCACAGCGATTTCGTGATCATGGCGCGCGAGAACAGGTAGTAGAGCGCGGTGGACAGGAGCGCGTAGAGCGCCAACGTGGTCACGTTCGGCTCCTACTTTTTCTGTGCGCGATCGTCGGCGATCTCGTACAACTCGCCGCCGAGCTTGTCTGTATGACCGCGGGTCATCTCGCCAACACCTTCGATACCCGACCACCGATCGCACAGGAACTCGGCATGTACGAAGTCACCCTCGGGACCGCCATCGGCTTTCGATCGCGCGCCCTTCATGCACAGCCCCGCCTGCCCGTGTGCGATCATGTGGTCCATTTGCATGAGCTGCTGGAGCCGCGCGTCGTTCCTCTCGTTGGGTGACCAGTCCGGCTTCTCCATGTCCGCGAGCCGGCTGATCGGCATCGTCTTCAGGTAGTCGTCCTGGCGCGCCTTACGGTGCGTGTTCCACTGCTGGTGCGACATCGCACCGGTCTCGAAGGCGGTGCAGTTCGCGCAGCGACGTGCACGGGTGAACGTTCGCTCGGGCGCAACGATCGGTAGTCCCATCTCGTTGTCGTACGCCGCACCGCGAGTCGCGTCAATCGCTCATGCGATCGAACCTCGCATCGTCGAGCGACCTCGCGTTGACAACCATGTATCGCACCCTTAGAGTGGCCGACGACACTCAACCAGTCGCAACAGCGATCGGAGTTCGATCGCGCGAGCGATCGCCCACAGCTGAGGAGACTCTAGATGGCCGCGCAGAAGACCGAGAAGGAACAGCGCTTCGATCAGGTGAAGCTGCAATCAATGCATGAGCCGCTGTCCGTTCGCGTCGAAAAGATGCGCGGCAACGTGCGCCAACCGATCGAACTGCCCGCGAAGGGCAGCGAGCAGCAAGGCTTCTCCCCGCCAGGCACGAACTGGACGCGCGACGAAGTACTCCAGCTGGAGAACTTCATCCTCACGAAGTGGGCCGGCGGCGGTTACTACGAGTTCACGGTCACCGACGCCAAGAACGAGACGATGCGCTGGCAAGGCGTGTGGGATCCCCGCATGTATCCCGAGAAGGTCCCACCGAACACGGCCGAGGCCGCACTCGTGGGCGCCGCGACGAACGTTCAGCAGGTCAGCGGTCCCGCCGTTGTTCCGCCGAGCGTTCAGCCGCTCGGCATGAGCCAAACGTCCGGCTGGCCGCCGAGTGGCGCACAGCTCGGCTACGGCAACCCGCCACACACCGGTCCAGTGATGGGCGCCGCGCCACAGCCGGCTCCACCACAGCCGCCACAAGCGCCCCCGATGTGGGCGAACGGGCCGCAACCGTGGCCCGGTGCGCAGCAGCAGCCCGGCCCGTGGGGCTACCCGCAGCAGCAGCCGTACAACGGCTTCGGTCCGCAGCCCAGCTACGGCTACCAGCCCGGCTACGGCTATCCGCAGTCGCCGCCGCCGTTCAGTGGACGTACGCGCTTCGGCTACGACGAGGATCGCGATTCGCGTCGCGGTGCGCGCTTCTTCGACGACAGTGAAGACAAAGAGAAGAAAGAACTGGAGCGCCGTCTCCAGCAGGCTGATCTCGATCGCAAGGAGATGGAGTACAAGGCCGCGCTCGATCGCCAGCAGACTGCACACGAGCAGCAGATGGCCGCGATGCGCGAAGAGATCCGTCGCCTCGGTGAAGGTCGTAACAAGAGCGAGGACAGCGAGGTCCAACGTCTTCGCGAGGAGCGCGAGCAGGAGCGCGAGCGCGCTCGTGCACAGCACGAAGCGGCTCAGCGCGAACTAATGCAGCAGCAGCTGCTCGCGATGCGCCAAGCCAACGAACAATCGATGCTGCAGCTCCGTGCCGAGCTTGCCCGCATGGCCGAGACGCCGAAGGGCGAAACCGACGAGTTCCGTCGCATCCGCGAGGAGCAGGCGCGCCAGGCGCAGGAGTTCGAGCGCCAGCGTCAAGATCAGGATCGTCGTCTGGAGATGGAGCGTGCCGAGCGTGAGCGCGAGCGTGAGCGCTACGAGCAGCAGCGCCGCGACGAGATGTTGCAGCGCGAGATGAAGGAGACGCGCGAGGCCTCGGAGCGCCGCTTCGAGCAGATGCAGCAGGCGGCGATGGCGAACCGCCAGGATCCTGTCGTCGAGATGATGAAGGAGAACGCGCGCATGAACGCTGATACGCAGCGCGAGATCGCACGCATGCAGAACGACTCCAGCAAGAGCATGGCGCAGTTCATGGTCTCGCCGGTTCAGCTCGCGCAGCTCATGAAGGACAGCTCGTCGGGCACCGACGGCATGATGCGCGGCATCATCAACAGCGTCGGCGAGATCGGTAACCTCTACAAGAACGCCGCCGAGACGATCATGAACATGTCGGGCGGTGGTGGTGATCCGCCCGCTGCGCGTCTGATCCAGGAAGGCCTCGCGCGCGGCAGCGAGATCGCCGATCGTTTCCTCGCCGTCAAGCGCGACCAGGTGATCAGCGAGGGCAAGGTGAAGCAGGCCGAGGCGGCGCGTGATCAGACGCGCATCCAGGCCGAGGTCGCGATCCGCGCACAGAACATCGCTGCGTCGCAGGGACGTGCACCCGCGGGCTGGGCGCCACCACCGCCGGTTGCACAGGCACAGCAAGCGCGCCCCACACAACCACAGGCGAACGGTAGCGGCCTCGGTGGCGTAGCACCGGCCGCGAACGGCAACGGTGCTGCGGCCAAGAAGCCGGCCGGCCCGATCGATCTACCGGTCGAGCCCGCACCGACTCCGAGCGCGGGCGCACTCGATCCGTACGCACCGCCACCAGCACCGCCGAACAACACCGGCCCGAGCGAGGAAGAAGTCTTCGGCATCGCGCTGGAAAGTGTCCACCGTCTGCGCCGTGGGATTGCCGAGGGCAAGCTCACACCCGACAAGACGATCGACGCGATCCTGCAGGGCGCACAGCACGTCATGACGAATCAACTCGTCATCCCAGCATTCGCACTGTTCCAAGAGGAGCGCTGGGCCGATTTCATCGACCTGATGATCCCGGCGGCACCGGCTGACTTCAAGACCGAGTGCGTGCGCATTCTGACCGAAGACGTCGAGCCGGGCGACCCAAACGAGCCCGACGCAGCCTAGGTCGATCGCGCACGCGATCTGGTAGGGCGGTCGGGCAGCGTGGTACGTTCACTCCGTGGCGACCAGCTGTCCGACTGCTCCATCCTCGGCGTCCGTCTGCGGCATGTTCAACGGCGAACCGGGGGCGGTGCCGAAGGTCATCGGCCACTGGATGCTCCGTTCCGCACTGATGATGCCCGGCCTCGCGCTGGCCGGCGTCCGCGACAAGCGGCTCATCACGGGTGCGCTGCTCAGCTCGTCGTTCGTGTCGTTGTTCCTGATCGCGTACACGGCGTTCGAGCGTAGCCGTCGGCGCAAGCGCGCACTGCGCGGTCGCATGCGCAGCCGTAATCGTCTCGCCGGTCGTGGTGCGCTCGGGACGCGCTACCGCGTAACGGTGCGCCACCGCAAGCTGGATAGACCGACGAGCCTCTGCGTCGAGGCACCGAACAAAACCGACGCGACCGAGTTGGTGCGCGGCACGAGTCGCGGCGTCAAGATCATGCGCGTCGCCCGCGGCTGCTAACGCTCGTCGTCGAAGTCGCGCACGAACTGCTCGAACCTCGGGTTCGAGAGCGCGTGCGGTGACCGCGTCGAGCGAATCTGGTCGATCACCGTGTCGGCGTCCATGTCGAACGCGAGTTGCATCGCGACCGCCGCCACAAGCGCTGATCGATTCCAACCTTGCCAGCACGTCGCGAGCACGCACGCACCCGACTCCAAGTAGCGCGCGATGGTCCCCGCATTGGCGATCACGAGCGTGCGATCGAGCTGCGACAACGGCTGCACGAAGTCGTCGACGAGTGGGATCCGGATCACTGTCATGCCTGGAAAGCCGTGACTCGGCGGCTGGTACTCCTTGGCACACAACACCACCGTCGTGAACCAGCGGTAGCGTCCAGGGCGCGGTCGAGAGCCGACGTACAGCCGAGGCGCGACGAGGCTAGCGTCGACGGGCGGGTTACGGAGCGTGCGTGCCATGGCGCAGGGGTCAGCCTACACCACGAACGAGCTACTCATCGTCGTCGCCGAACATCGGCACGTGGCGACCCGACCGGATCGAGCGCACGGCCTTGATCACTGCGAGCGTCGCGACCGTCGCGATCGACAGTGTCGAGACCACCTGCAGGATCGTCTGCAGGCGCTCCGTCTTCGCGAGCTGCTGCAACGCTGCTTCCGACGTCGCATCGCCCATGTGGCGACCGAGGCCGTTGCGCAGCGGCAAGTTCGCGTCCGGGTAGCTGCCACCGTTGACGGGCTGACCGTAGTACCAGCCCTGACGAACGGGGATGTACTGCAGGTCGACGCTCGCCTCGAAGTCGTTCGGCACGTCGCCGAAGCCGGGACCCCGCGCGATCGCCCCGGGCTGGAATGGCATCCAGCGCCCGTACGGGATGATCGTGTTCGAGGTGCGACCAGGCGACCCGAAGCCGTTGATCGAGCGCTGCATCTCGTTGACCACCATTAGCGGCGGCTCCGGCGCATGTACGTGAGCACGCCGAACGTCGCGCTGAGCGCCACCGCGCCGATCGCGAGACCGCCGCTGAGCGACTGCCAGAACGCGATGCGCTTGAGCGACGCTTCCTGCGCCTTCTGCTGCTCGACGAGCGACTGCAACTGCAGCGCGATGCTGTCGGTGTCACCGAAGCCGGCGCCGCGCAGTGACGCGTCGTAGTGAAACCCTTGTGGGCTGCGGTAGCCACCGGGTCGCTGCGTCAACGTGATCGCCGTCGTGCCTGGCAGACCATACGGCCGACCAGTCAACCACGCATCGGACTCGTTGACGATGCCGAGCCCTGCAACCTGGGCAGAACGAAGATCTTCGATCGATGCGTAGGGCACGTACCACCTCTTGTTGGGGACTGCGGGCGTAGCAGGAAGGGCTGGAAGTTCGGAAGCAACGCTCGCCGGGATCGAGCCGGGTACAGGCGCCGTGACGAGCGTCGGCATGGCCCTGCTCGTCGGATAGACGACCTGCGGCGACGGTGCGCACACACGACTCGCCGCACAGGCCTCACCAAGCCCGGGAATGTTCATCGTCGTCGTCGACGGCGCCACACCGACGCTTTGGACGAACGTAACGGAACCTCGGGTCGCCGTGAGCATGCGACCCAAACTCTATCATGGATCGCGCGAGCGATCGTCTACGTGCGACGACGGTGGCTGGACCGTCGAGGAGCGGGCTTGTGGAAGCCCAGCGCGATCATGAGCGCAGCCGAAAGTCCGAGCCCGATCGCCCCGAACCACGCCGCTTTCTTGCTCGGTGCATCACCGAGCTGGGGTGCCGGTCTGTGACAGGCACAGCCCTGCAGGTTCGAGTGCTGGATCGCGAGCATCACGCGCTCCGGTGCTTGCGACGGTAGAGCATGTAGCTGCCCCCGCCGACCACCGTCGCTGCGCCCGCGATCGCGGCCCACATGAGCGGATTGCCGAGACGGAAGAACTTGTCGCGCTCTTCGCCGGCTGACGTCTCACCCGCGCCGGGCAGCGTCGTGACCTCAGCCGCCTTGACGTATCCCGACGGTGGCGGCGGCGTGACAGTGTCTTCGCCGAGCCCCGTGCAGTTGTCGCGCAGGCAGCGGAAGTACTCCTGATCGATCGTGCCGAGACCAGGCTGCGCACCCGTCGAGCCGGCACGGCAATAGATCGAATAGACCTTGCGCGTGCGGTTGAAGCGCGCGAGGCAGCCCTGGTAACGACCCGGGCCCGGCGTCACGATCGGTTCGGGAACCGGCGTCGGCAGCGGCGTCACGCCCGGCGGCGGCGTAATCTGTGGCGGTACGACACCTGTGTTGCCCCCCGGCGGCGGCGTACCCGGTGCCGGTGGCAACGACGGTGGAATCTGCGCGGGCACAGGCAAGCCTGCTGCACGAAGACAAGCATGGTACTCGTCCCAGTAGGTTGCTGGTACTTGCGATCCTGGTGACGGTGACGGCGGCGGTACGCACGTCGGCTTATACGGTTGCGCTTGCGGCACAGGACATGCCTTCATATCCGAGACGCGCGTTCCATCGGGACACACGTACATGATCATCGGTGGCGGTGGCGGCGGTGTCGCCGTCTCGGGCATCGGCGTGAACACCGACGTCGTCGTCGGGATCGGCGGCAGATTGACGGTTGTCTGACCCGCGCGCAGACGCTCCCAGTGCCCCGGCGTACCGTTCTGCTCGGGCACCCACGTGATGCCGAGCCACTGCGCGATCGTACGCGCGAACGTCTCGGCGTTCTGCGCGAGGTAATCGGGCGTCGGCGTGAAGTCGAAGATCGCGAGCGTACCGCCGACAGCGCGCGAGATCGGCAGGTACGCGTTCAGCGTGCGCGCGTCGAGCTTGCCGTCGACGGCGATCGCGGTGTTACCGAGCCGCTTGTTCGCCATGTTGATCATGGACTGCAGCAGCTGGAACGTGAACGCGAGTGGACCGCTCGACGAACAGATGCCATTCGCGCATGTGTACGGCAACGTCGCGACGACCATCGTCGTCGGCGCTTTCGTCGTCAGCGCGGACGGCTGTAGTGCTGTCACAGTCGCACGCACTGGCTCGGCGGTCGTGAGGATGTTCTTGATGGGCACCGTCAGCGGCGGCGTCGGCGGCGGCGTCGGCCTCGGCGCGGGTGTCGCTGTCTCGGTGTCGAATTGACGAATCGCTTGCAGCATTACGCCACCTTCTTACGGCGCATGAGAAGTGCCGTGCCCGTTCCGACCACTGCAACGCCACCACCGACCGCCGCCCAGAACATCCAGTTCTTGTAGATCGGCAGCGTGCCGGTGCGCTTCTCCAGCTCGGTCTCCGAGACGGGAAGACCACCTGCAGGTGCAGTGCTCGACGGCGCGACTTCGGTCATCGTCGCTGAAGCACCGAGGCCGCAGTCGCCGAACACGCAGTCGCTAAACATACCATCCGTCGCGATGCCGAGACCGCCGCCGTAGACGCGCGGAATCGCGATGCGGTACTGCGCGCGTTTCTTGCTGAACGCATAGATCGTACCGGCGGGGTACGTCTGCGTCGGGGCCGGCGTTGTCGTCGCCGTGCCCTGCGTGGTGAACACGTCTTTGATCGGTTGGATCATCTGTTCGATGAGTGCCGTGCTCGGTTGGACGCCACCACCTGACGTCGGCGGGAAGAAGATCTTCACCGCTGCGAGGATCGTGCTTGACGCACCCGCGACCGTGTTCGCGATCGCTTCATAGGCGCTACGTACGGCGCTCGCAGCCGAGCTACTGACCATACCGAGGATTGCGTTGAGGTTGGTGAAGTTCGCGATGACCTTGGGCAACGACACAAGCCCGTAGGTCAGATCCTTGATCTTCTTATCGGCCGACTGCAGCGCACCGGTCACCGTGCCGATGCCGCTGCGAATATTCGCAGGCAACAGTGGAATCTTCGCGACCGTCGCTGCCGACTGCACGAGCAGGTCGTAGACGACTGCAAACGTCTGCGGGTTCATCTGCCCCGTGACGTTGGCTTGCGCGAGCTTGCCGATGCTCGCGAGGTAGCGCTGCAATTCGGCTGTGGAAGCGCTCGACACGAGGGCGCCGAGCCCACCGAGACCGTTCGTGCCGTTGTACTGGGTGGTCAGCATCCGCGTAGGGCTCCTTGAGAGGCGATCGCGTGAGCGATCGAACCCCTCAAAACTACGCGGTGGCTGCCTACCTTGTCAAACGGCGTCGACGACGGTAGAGCGCGTAACTACCGCCACCTGCAGCTGCAGCCGTTGCACCGATCGCAATCCAGAAGATCGGGCTCTTGTAGAGTGGCAGTGTCGCCGTCTGCTTCTGGAACACCGTCAACGGCACGACGGGAACCGTTGCCGGCGCCGTCGTCGCGAATGCAACCTCGACGTGCGACGCCGTAGCCGCGCCGAGACCGGCACCGGACAACTCGTACTTCGTCCCGACCGGAATCGCGACGCGATACACATGCAGCTTCGGATCGAATGCTGTGATCGATCCAACCGGGTAACGCGGCTTCGCGAGCGGTACGACGGGTGGCGTCGTCGCGATCTGAAACTGTGCCGATGCGATCACGAAGTCGATCGGTCGCAGCGGGGATGGCGGTGTCGCCGAGTTGAGTGGCGGCGCCGTCGGCACGTCCATCGAGAGCAGCTGATAGATCGCGTACAGCGCCTCGGCGACTTCGAGTGCTGCACAGCCCGCTTTGCCGGCTTGTGCGCCACCAACGATCGCGGCACTCGTTGCCGGTGTCGCGACGATGCCTGCAGCACCCGCAGCGAGCCCGACTACGATGTCGTTGTTGACGATCGCGCAGCCGTATTTCTTGATCGCGCGGTAGACGTCGTCCGCGTTCTCGGCGATCCAATTCCACGTGTCCTGCGCGATGCCGGCGATCGCGCTGCCGATCGCACCGGCTGCGTCACCGATAGCGCCCGCCGCAGCTTTCACCGCGTCGGCTGCGTAATCCCATGGCCACTTCGACGACGACGACGGCTCGGGGACAACGATGATCTTCAGGCGCTCCGTTGCACTGTCCCAGAACGCACCCATGCGCGCACCGTCGAAGCCGCGAAACGTCATGAACGCGATCGCGCCACGACCGACCGTCAACGCCGCGAGCTGCGACGCATTGACGCCGAAGTTGAAGATGCTCGGGATCGCCATGTTCGCGAACGGGCCGCGATTCCGTGCGGCCGTCCACGCCTGCTGATCGCGCTTCGCAAGATTTGCCCACGGTGCCGGACCGTCGAACGTCTTCGTGCGACCCCAATCCGCCGAGACGATCTCTTTGCCTACCGGCCACGTGCGATGATCGCGAACGACGCCGGGCAATCCTGGTGTCGGTGCCGGCAGCGGACGTGCCTGCACCGGTCGACTATCGGAGCCTGTCACCGAAACGCCGCCGCCGCTGCTTGAACCGTCACGCTGATCGCGAACCGTCGGTGTCGTCGCGCCGGCCGGCGGCGGATTGGCACACGTGGTCTGGCCCGCGCGCAGCCGTTCCCAGTGGCCAGGCACCGTCGACGTTTCCGGGATCCAACAGAAGCCGGCGCGGTCTTCGCCGAACCCGCCATGCGCGTAGTCGACGTGCGTCCACGCCGCGTCACCGAAGCCGTTCGACTTCTTGACCGCGAGCAGCGCCGTTGCGATCGGTGCGGCAGCGTTCGCGATCGCCGTCTTCGCAGCCTTGACGCCGTTGTCCATCGCCGTCGCTGCGCTACTGCCACCGGGAACGAGACGGATGATCGACAAGATGACGCTGAAGACCTTGTCGACGATCCACGGTGAGAGGACAAAGTTGATGATCGTCGAGCCGTACGGCAGCTTCTCGATCGGCGCCTTGAGCAGCTTGATGACGTCGAGTGCCTGACCGACACCCGAATGCAGCTTGTCACCGACGATCGGCGCTGCGTTCGCGAGCGCGATGATCGTCCCGAGCGTCATCGTGCCGTCGTAGACAGCGGGATCCGCGCTCGGCTTTGTGAACTCGAACGCGATCCGACGCAGCTGCTCTTGCAGCTGCTTGACGCCGACGTAGCCGCCGACAGCGGTGGTCGTGCCGCTGAGCAGGCTTTGCTGACCGTTCAGCTGCGCGAGGAGCATGGCGCGAGCTTACGCCGCGCGCTTGCGCCGGAACAGAAGCGCGGTGCCAGTGCCCACCACCGCGAGACCACCACCGACCGCCGCCCAGAACTGCCACTTCTTGTAGAACGGCAGCTGGTTTGTCTGCTTTTCCAGCTGTGCTTCACTGACCTGCGTCGCTTCCGGCGGCGGCGCAGGAACCGGCGCGATCTCAGTGTACGGCGCGGCTTCACCGATCATGCCGAGGCCTGCAGCGACCGTCGGCACAGCGACGCGCCACATGTTCGTCGATGCACTGAACGCCGTGATCGTGCCCACCGGATACGATGTCGTTGCCGGAAGCGGCGTCGCTGGACCGTACGGGTCCATCGGCTGTTGTGCTGCCGGTGGTGCCGCTGCCGTGTCGTACTGCATGACGGCCGTCATCTTCGGGATTGCCGTCTTGAGCAGCGCGAGCTTCGAGATCACCGTCGGTCCCGACGGTGCGGGATCGATGATCAAACCCGACTCGGCACCGAGCCCGCTCGGCCCACGACGTGTCATCGTCGTCGGCTGGTGCTGCTCGGACTGCTGGTTACGTAGCGAGCACGCGTTCGCTGCACCTTGCGTCGCGAACGCGCCCATCGACTGCGGCGTCATCACGCTCGTGATGACACCGTCGATGTTCGGACCGATACCGCACGCTAGCTCCTGCAGCTGGCTGATGCTGTCGTCCGTCACTGGCTGCGAAAGACCGTTTTGATGCGCGAAAAGCATGTTGTCTCCGGTCGATCGCGAAAGCGATCGGTACGTCTTATTGCGGGTAGCGGTCCGCACACCGACTTCGCTATTCAAGCTACTCGGCGCACGCCAACACTGTCAAACCCTTCCAGGTCGATCGCGTGCGCGATCCTGTGTTAGTTTTGCATGCATGCGCAGCAACGCCCTCGTGCGTAAACGTGCCGCCAGCGGTCTCGGTGCACCCGCCGAAGGCCTCATGACTACCAAGCCCGAGAAGTACGCCATCGCGGCGATGATCGTCGGCGGGCTCGGCCTCATCGGTGGTGCGATCGCGTACAGCGTCGCAGCGAAGCGCCGCACCAAGACACTGCGCGACACGCTCGGTCGCGTGCAAGCGCGCGTGTCGAAGGGTGGGATGACGCTGACGCACCACTACGATCCGGAGATGCCGATCGGACAGCGCGTCGAGATCCTGCAGGATCTGGTGTGGAAGGGCGTACAGGATCCACAGATGCGCGAGCTTGCTCTCGCGATCACCGGCAACGGTGTGCGTGACGTCACCGTCGGCAAACGCAAGTTCCGCGTGAAGGGTGCGAACTGCCCTGCGCGCGACGGGCTTTGCGAGAGCGAAGCCATCTACAACTGGACGAAGGCGAACATCCGCTACACGGGTGATGTCGCTCCGGTGAAGATGCCCGGCGGCGACGTCGAAGGTGTCGATCTGTTCCAGACCGCGAAGCGCACCGTCGAGTTCGGCGGCGAGGACTGTGATGGTCACACGGTCGTGACGACGACACTGCTCGCGCTCAACGGTATCCCGGCGAAGTTCCGGATCACGGCGCCGAGTAAGAGCAGCGATTGGGCACACATCTACGGCATGGCGGGCCTGCCGAAGACGCGCCCGCAGCGCTGGGTGCCGCTCGACACGACGCTGCCCGGCAACATGTTCGGTCGCGAGGCGCCAAACGGCAAGTTCCAGGACTACGTCGCGTAGGATCCAGATGCACACGAAAAAGACAAAGCTGCCGTCGAGCGCCTGCAACTGGCAGTGGTCGCCATCGAAGAGCGGTGACGGTTACGGTAACCCCGTCGACGTGATCCGCGAGAAGCTCGGCATCAAGGGCACGAAGATGCCCCGCAACATGCACGGTACGTATCGCATCGACGGCTGGGATGTCGTCATCACGCGCGGCGCGAAAGCCGGTTCGCGCAAGTCGTCGAAGCACCGCATCTTCGTCCGTCACGACGGCCGGTTGATCCCAGCGGGTCGCGTGCGTCAGGCGTTGTGTGCCACTGATCGGCACGACGCGCGTCAACGCGCGTACAAAGCGCGCGGCGCGAAGGGACGCTTCAAGAGTCGATGGGACGGACGACGTCGTCGTCGGTAATCCATGTCGATTCGGTACAGCCAGGACAAGAACGGCTACCTGGTCTACAAGAACACCGAGACCGGTGCAGTCGCGCGCGTGTGGGACGGTGACCTCGCCGACGCGATCGAGATCTGCGAGCAGTGGCACGGCGGCCAGGGCAGCCCGTGCTACCGGCTCATGTCGAACGACTTCTCACCGCGCACGTTGCGCGGCGCGCTCGACGAACTGCGCTACGCGGCCTCGCTGGCCAATGCGAGTGGCAATGTGATCGACGGCGATGACTATCTCGACTTGCTGACGACGATTGAAGATCTTGAAGGCATCGTCGCGCGCATCGATCGCATCGCGCACTAGTCCGTCGGCGGCTTGCGCTTGTAGTGCGCGATCACGTCGCTCGGCATGAACCGCACGCGGTTGCCGATTCGGAAGTGCGGTAGCTCGCCAAGCCGACGACGAATCGTCGCTGGGCTGACCTTGAGCCACGTCGCAAGCTCGCGCGGCGTAATCGGACGCTCGACGGACTGTGGGATCGCGTCTCCCAGTGCGCGCGGACGTCGACGTTTCGCCATCGTGTGAAGCAAACGTATCCGCAGTCGCGGACGCGATCAAGTGACCCAAGTGATCAGAGATGATCACACGTGTGCAGAGAGTATCAGGCTAAGTCAGTGAAATCACACTGGTTTCGTATTGCAGTCGCGCGAGCGATCGCCTACGTTAATCGTCATGCTCCATCTGACACGGCAGATGCACGCGCAGATGCACTGGCGCCCCGATGCGATTACCCGCACGGGCGTCATCGAGCCAATGTGGGTCCGCCAGGTGTCGCCCGTCGACATGGCGCGCCACACCATCGACCCGTTCATCGCGAGCGTTCGCGGTCGCGGTCCGGCCGTCGCGCCGTATCCGTCGCCCGAAGACGTCGCGTACGCCGCCGGCAAGCTCGCGCAGCTGTTCGCGCGCGGCAAGAGCGGCACCGTGTGCATGGGCACCGAGAAGATCACGGTCGGTCCGAACCAGCCCCCGATGGGCGGCATCGTCGGCACGATCGTTCAGGCTGCACAGGAGCTGCAGCGCGGTGGCAGCGTGACCATTCAGGTCGGCGCGCGTCGCGTTGTCGTCTGTGGCGGTCCCAACGGCGAACCGCAGGTGACGTCGGCAGGCGCTGCTCCGGCCGCATCGGTTCCCGTGCGCTCCGAGCAGCAAGCGGCGAAGGCGCCGTCGGGCCTCGGTCTGCCGATGCTTGCGCCGACGGTGCTACCGAACGTGCCGCAGCCCGGCAACGTCCCGCAGTTCCCGTTCATGGCGTACGGCGAGTACCGCCGGATCCTCGCGCGCGACGACAACTCGTGGGGTCGGCGCAACTTCCAAGCGGAGATCGCGCAGCGCTTCGCGCCGAACGCGATCGCAGCGACCAACGCCGTCAACGCGGTGCCCATCACGAACGCACAGCAGCAGGTGATGCCTGCGCTCGACTCGCGCTCACAGATGGTGCAGCAGCGCTACCCGCAGCCGCAGCGCGTGTTCCCGCAGCAGATCGCTGTCCGCAAGGAGCAGCGCTAGTGCCGAGCGTGTTCACGATCAGTGGCGGCGAGACCAAGCGCAAGCGCAAGTCGGCCGCCCTCGGCGACACGCCCGTCGTCGGCTTCTGCAAGACGACCAAGAACCCGCGTACCGGCTGCGAGATGCAGCTCTGCTACGTCGGTGTCGGTACTCGCACCAAGTCCGGCAAGAAGAGCCGGACCGGCTGGGAGTTCAAGCAAGGCTCTTCTCGCTGCCCGCGCTGAGCGCGCCAGCAGCTTCTCTTCACCCGAACCAAGAAAGATGACGATCATGAAGGACGAGATCAACGGCGCGCTCGCGAGCAACTTCGGCGAGAGCGACTACGACGGCATGGGAGAGGTCGACATGTTCGGCCTCGACGAGTTCGGCCAACCGGCTGGCGGCGACTCCATGTGGGGCGCGGTCATCGGTGGCGGCGTCGGCACAGGCGCCGCGATGATCGCGCGTGCCATGACGAAGCCCACCTCGAAGGTCCACCAGTACAGCGAGCTTGCGGGCTTGCTCGCTGGCGGCATCGCGGGCGGCGTCATGATGGCGTTCCCGAGCACGCGTCGCATGGGCTGGGCGGCTGCGGCCACCGCGCTCGTGACCAACGGTATGCGTCAGCTGGAGAACTCGCTGTTCAACCCGTACGCCATGACGCTCGCCGAGGCGCAGGCGATGGTTGCAGCGGCGGCTGCTTCGCCGGACGGTGAAGCGACCCCGGCAGAGACGGCGCAGTTCGCTCGCGCGGGCTTCGGCGGCGTGACGATCAACCCGACCGGCGTGATCCAGCCCTACCAAGGCAACGGCTTCGGCATCGCTACGATCGAGCCGGGCTTCGTCGTGCCGGCGAACCTGCCGGCCGCGATGAACAACGGCTTCGGCGGCGTGACGATCGACCCAGCTTTCCCGGTTCCGGGCTCGATCAGCGGCGGTAGCGCGGGCTTCGGCGCGGATCGCCCGGAGCTGGTCGGCCCGCCGACGCTCGTCGGTGCCGGCGACTACGGCATGGGCAATGACCCGGGCGCTGCCCAGGTCCGCACGCTGGGCGGTCCCGGCATCTCCGCGATGGGCGCGCACTTCGGCGCGACGCTCTTCGGGGGTGGCAACTAGCCACCTTTCACTGGGCAGCGATGCCCAGTGATCGCTCCTGCGACTGAGCAACTCGTTCAGTCGCAGAAGCGATCGCTGGTCAGGCGATCAGGGTCGCAGCGAAATTTTTCGAGGCACCCGCAACAGACGGCGTTGAGCCGTTCACTCTCGACAAGGACAGGACCATGGCCGGAGCAGTTGGCGTAGCGCCCTCAACCACCACCCTCACGCTGCCCGATGGCAGCACCATCGCCCTCGCGGACTGGATCGACGACAAGCTGTACGGCTCCGTCCAGTTCTCGAACGGCATCACCACGCCGCTCGAAGCGTTCTCGACCGGCCGCTCGCAGCCGATCCCCGGCGGTACGCGCGTGCAGACGCGCGTCGACACGAACATCCCCCGTAACGGCGACTCCGGTCTGCCGAAGGACTGGGAGATGCTCGTCTACGGATGGGGCATCATGGTCTCGCGCGTGATGCGCGCCCCGGACACGGCGCCCCTTGCGCCGACGCTGAAGGACGACTTCAACGCGGCGATCCCGGGTGCGGGCGCGGGCGTTGCTCCGTTTGCCCTGTCGGATCCGCCGACGCTCACCACGCTGTTCCAGATGGACCGCGTGACGTTCTTCCAGTACGAGTACAACGCGAAGTTCTACACGCAGGGCGTCCTTCAGGACTTCCCGCAGGGACACGGCTACAACGTGTTCTCGACGAACACCGCGTTCGAGCTGGCGCAGAACGGCGTCCCCTCGCCGCGCGACCGCGTCGCTCTCGTGCTCCCGGTGCACGAGCGTGAGAACCTCGGCTACAAGGGCGTGTTCCAGCCCGAGGCGCCGATCCGCATCGCGCAGGCGGCGAGCGACGGCGCGACCGCGCTCAACTTCGCCGACGTCAAGCTGTACAAGTACGGCCTGATC
>Ga0187893_10007944_pt1 | contig 17037 bp, 15 predicted proteins | sample MA1701074metaG_FD_139574 | JGI IMG/M metagenome (GOLD analysis project Ga0187893, IMG submission 139574) | White microbial mat communities from a basaltic lava cave in the Kipuka Kanohina Cave System on the Island of Hawaii, USA - MA170107-4 metaG ...
GACATGGACCGCCTCGAGCGGAGCCGCCGAATCCGCGCTGCGAGGCGCGAGCGTGGCGGCCCTGTTGGTCGACCCAGCGGTTCGGCAGACAATGTATGCCGCGACGCTCGGTGCGGGAGTGTTCAAGACCGACAACGGCGGCCTCGACTGGGCGCCGATCAACGCGGGTCTCGCCAGCACCACGTTGGTGCAGGCGCTCGCCATCGACCCGTCCAACCGCCAGACGCTGTACGCCGGGACTGCCGACGGTGTCTTCAAGACCACCAACGGCGGCGCGATGTGGCGCGCGGCCAGCACCGGCCTCACCGATACCTTCGTCGTGGCGCTCGCGATCGATCCGTCCGCTCCCGCGGTGCTCTACGGCGCGACCTTCAGCGGCGTCTTCAAGAGCAGCACCGGCGCGATGAGCTGGAGCCCCGCCAGCGCCGGCCTCGAAACCGCCGGCGGCGCCTTCGCACTGGCGATCGACCCGAGCCAGCCGCAGACCGTCTACGGCGGCACCGGCGACGGCGTCTTCAAGTCGACCGATGCCGCGGCCGAGTGGGAGCCCGCCAATGTCGGTTTGCCCGGCGGACAGGCGGTGGGCGCCCTGGCGCTGCTGAGCGCGTCGGCGTTGCTGGCCGGACCACGTGGCGGCAGCGGGATATACGCGAGCAGCGACGCGGGCGCGGCGTGGAGCCCATCGAACCGCGGCTTCGCCAACACCTTGGTGCGCGCGGTGGCGGTCGACCCCACCGCGCCGCAGACGCTCTACGCCGGGACGTTCGCCAACGGCGCCGCGAAGAGCGCCGACGGCGCCGAATCCTGGCAGGCCGCCAACAGCGGGCTGAGCGCGTCGGAGGTGACGGCGCTCGCCGTCGATCCGAGCAATTCGGCGATCGTGCTCGCCGGGACCAACACGACCGACATCGGCATCGTGCGCAGCGTCGACGGGGCCGACTCGTGGACGCCGTCGGCCGCCGGTCTGACCGACCACCACGTCCGCGCGCTCGCGATCGATCCCAGCGATCCCGACGTCGCCTACGCCGGCACCACCGTCGGCGGCGTGTTCAAGAGCACCGACCGCGGGCTCAGTTGGGATGCCGCGAACAACGGCCTCGACAGTGACCAGGTCAACGACCTGGCGATCGACCCGCGGCTCGGCTCGGCGCTGTGGGCGGCCACGCCGGTCGGCGTCTTCACCAGCGACGACGCCGCCACGAGCTGGCAGCCGGCGAGCACCGGCCTGCCGGTGCGCTTCGTCCTCGCCGTCGCCGTCGATCCGTCCAATTCCGCCGTCGCCTACGCCGGCACCGGCGGCGCCGGCGTGTACAAGACCACCGACGGCGGAGCCAGCTGGCAGGCGATGAACGGCGGGGACGGGTCGCAGCTCTCCACTGCGTCGGTCTCCGATCTCGCCATCGATCCGGACACGCCGACGACCGTCTATGGCGCGACCTCGCTCGGCGTGGTGGTGAGCCGCAACGGCGGGGCTGCCTGGAGCGGTCTCACCCGAGGACTGTTCGTCCGCGCCATCGGCGCGCTGGCCGTCGATCCGCTCGACCCCCGCACGCTCTACGCTGCGTCGAGCGGCGGCGGGGTTTTCGCCATGCTCCTCACCGAGCTGCTCTGCGGCAACGGCACGGTGGATCCCACCGAGCAATGCGACCGCGGAACGCTCAACGGCACGGCCGGCGCCTGTTGCGCGCTCGACTGCCGCCTCATCGCCGCCGGCACCCCATGCCGCACGGCGGCCGGTGAGTGCGATCGCGAGGAGCGCTGCACGGGAACGGGCGATGCATGTCCGGCCGACGGCTTTGTGCCTGCGGGCACGGCGTGCACTACGGATGACAACCCGTGCACCGACGACGTGTGCGGGGGCGGCGCGGCCTGCCTCCACACCGACACGACCGATCCCTGCGACGACGACGATGCCTGCACGATCGGCGAGCGCTGCCAGAACGGAGCCTGCGAAGGCGGTGCGCCAATCCTCTGCGATCTCTGCCAGACGTGCGATCACACCGCCGGTTGCACCGGCGCGGTTTGCACCGTCACCCCGACCCCGGAGCCCACCGCGACTCCGAGCGCCACGCCGGAGCACACCAGCACCGCCACTGCCACGCTGGCCCCGTCGCCGACCGCGACGAGCCCGACCGGTTGCATCGGCGACTGCGACGGCGACGGTCAGGTGGGGATCAACGAGCTCATCCGCGGCGTCACGATCGCCCTCAACACCGCCCCGGTCGCCGACTGCCCGCCGCTCGACCGCGACGGCGACGAGATGGTCACCGTCAACGAGCTCATCGCCGCCGTCAACAACGCCCTCGGCGGGTGTTGAACCACCTGCTCCGATCTGACGCTGCTGCCAACTCGTACTGGGGGGCCGCGCCTCCGCGCGGCCATGGCGCCGCGGACGCGGCGCCCGGCGGCGACGGCGCGCCGCCCTCCATTTACCCGGGTACGGCGACAGTGCCGCCGCGGGGTTCGGGCGTGAAGCGGACGCGCATTTCCTTGATGCCGTCGATCAAGTTCGAGCGCAGCGGCCTGGCCGGACCGGCCAGGGCGATATCGGGCAGACGTCGCAACAGCTCTTCGAAGATGATCACCAGCTCGAGCCGCGCCAGGCTGGCGCCGAGACAGAAATGCTCGCCGATGCCGAAGGCGAGATGCTCGTTCGGGCTGCGGCCGACGTCGAACGTGTCGGGGTTGGGGAACACGTCCTCGTCGCGGTTCGCGCTCGGATACCAGATCGTCACCTTCTGCCCGGCGCGAATCGTCACCCCGTGCAGCTCGGTGTCCTGCGTGGCCGTGCGCCGGAAGTACATGACCGGCGGGGTGAAGCGCAGGATCTCCTCGATTGCGGACGGGATGAGCGACGGGTTGCGCAGGAGGCGCGCGCGCTGGTCGGGATACTCGGCGAGCAGGCGCACGCCCTGGCTGGTCGCCGTGCGCGTCGTTTCATTGCCCGCCACGGCGAGCAGCAGGAAGAACGCGTTGAAATCCACGTCGGAGAGCTTCTCGCCGTCGAGGTCGGCGCTCACCAGCGCGGTGACGATGTCGTCCGCCGGCGTGACGGCCGCCCGGGCGGACAGCTTCGAGGCGTACATGAACATCTCCATCGCCGCCTGCATGCCGTCCTCCGGCGAGCGCTGGAACTCGGGATCGTCGAACCCGATCAGGCGGTTGCTGATCTCGTAGATGCCGCGGCGATCCTCCTCCGGCACGCCCATCATCTCGCAGATGACCTGCATCGGCAGCTCAGCCGCCACCTCGGAGACGAACTCGCACTCGCCGCGCCGGGCGACCCGGTCGATGATCGTGCCGGCGAGCTCGCGAATATGCGGGCCCAGCTGGTGGATCATGCGCGGCGTAAAGCCGCGCTGGACCAGGCGCCGATACTTGGCGTGCTGCGGCGGGTCCATGTTGAGCATCATCGCTTGCGAGCGCTGGAGGTTCTCCGGCGGCATGTCGCGGACGGTCGTGCCGCCGGCGAACGAGGAGAAAATCAGCGGGTTGCGCGAGACCTGCTTGAGATCCTCGTAGCGCGTCACCGCCCAGTGGCCGGGCCCGTTGCGCTCCGGATGCCAGCACACCGGCGCCTCGGCCCGCAGCATCTTGAAGTACGCATGCGGGAAGCCCGCATCGAACTCCGCCGAAATGCTCAGATCGAGCTCACCGGGCTTCAACATGGCGTCCTCCGAAGAACCACAGATGAACACAGATGAACACAGATGAAACCGGTGAGGGAACCTTCGCCGGAAAAGATTCAACACGGAGCCACGGAGACACGGAGCAAGATAAACTGATCAAGTTCAGCCTCCGTGCCTCCGTGCCTCCGTGTGAAGATTCAGTTCAGTATTGGTCCGGGCGCAGCAGCGCATCGGTGCCGCCGTCGACGAACAGGACGCTGCCGCAGCAGAAGCGCGCTTCGGGCCCGAGCAGGAAGGCGACGGCGGCGGCGACGTCGGCGGGCGCGCCGAAGCCGCCGGTGGGAACGGGGAAGCCGCGAATCGCCGGGCCGTAGCGCGGGTCGTCGAGGCCGCCCTGCAGCAGCGGCGTCTGGATGGGGCCGGGGGCGACGGCGTTCAGGCGGATGCCGGCGGCGGCCCAGGCGGGGCTCGCCGCCTGGCGGCGGACCCAGCGCGTCAGCGCCAGCTTCGATCCGGCGTAGATGATCGGCTGGCCGGTGAGACTGACCGCGATGCGCCGCGCCTCGGCTTCGTCGCCGGCGAGGCAGGCATCGACCAGCGGCGAGTCGGCGTTCGCCAGCGAGCTCGAGTTCGACGAGATCGCCACCGCGGCCGGCTGCGTGCCCCGCGCCAGCGCCGGGCGCAGGCCGTCGAGCAACTGCTGTGCGCCGAAGTAGTTGAGCGAGACGATCAGCGCCGGGTCGGCGACGTGCGGCCCCACGCCGGCGCACACGACGAGACCGTCGAGGCGCCCGCCGCAGGCGGAGTCGACCGCGGCGATCGCCGCTGCGCGCCCCGACGACGTGGCCAGGTCGGCGACCACCTCGGCGCCGCGCCGGTCGACGCCGCTCACGCGCTGCCCGTCGCGCTCCCACCAGACCCGGATCCCGGCGGCGATCCCCGACGCCGACCCGGTCACCGCCACGACACGCATCGCTGCGCCGCTTGTACTGAGCCCGCACGCCGCAGGCAATCGGTCCGCCCTCGGATTCCGTCTCTTTGTAAGCCCCGGCCTCCGGGTGCGGCCCGCAGGCCGGCCGAAGGAAATGGAATCCCGTGCAGGACCTGTGGCGTGCTCGAGCACGCCGACCCGGCCCGGAGGCCGGGGCTACGCAGAGACGAATCGCGACGCGCGCTACGCCCAGAACTCGTCGACCGCGAAGAGGTCCCAGACGAATTCCCACACCTCGACGACCTGTCCGCCGTCGATGCGCATGCGCAGGCAGGTGGGGTTGTCCAACGTTTTCCCGCCGCGCTGTCCGTGGCCGCGGAAGAGGGCGACGGCGTGGGTGTCGTTGGCGAGGACGTCGATCAGATCGAGATGAAACGTCCCGTCGGTCAGCGCGCGCACGTTGAGCAGAAACGCGAAGATCGCGTCGCGCCCGCGGTGCGAGCCGGCCAGTTGTCCCCGCCGGCCGGGGAAGTGCCACACCGCGTGCTCGGGAATCACCGCGCGGACGGTGTCGATGTCACCGTTGCGGAAGGCGGCGAACAACTCACGGATGCGCACCGCGTTGGGATGCTCGGTCATATTTCTACGGAGTGCGGCAGCTTGCTGCCGCTTTGGGGTGGGTGGGGCGCGGCGGTCAAACCCTGCAACCTGTTCCACCCCTCCCACCCCCCACCCCAAAGCGGTGGCAAGCCACCGCACTCCAAACTTACTCCAGCCACGATGGCACCGGGAGGCCCTTCGCGCGCAGGAACTCGGGGTTGAAGAGCTTGCTCTGGTAGCGTGTGCCGTAGTCGCACAGCATCGTGACCACGGTGTGACCGCGGCCGAGCTCGCGGGCGACGCGGATGGCGCCGGCGACGTTGATGCCGGTCGATCCGCCTACGACCAACCCTTCGTCGGCGAGGAGATCGAAGATCACCGGCAGCGCTTCCGCATCGCTGATCTGCACGGCGCCGTCGATCGGTGCGCCCTCGAGATTCTTCGTGATGCGGCCCTGGCCGATTCCCTCGGTGATGGAGTTGCCCTCGGCTTTGAGCTCGCCGTGCGCGTAGTAGTGATACAGCGCCGATCCGAGCGGATCGGACAGGACGATTCGCACCGCCGGTTTGCGCTCCTTCAGCGCCATCCCGACGCCGGCGAGCGTGCCGCCGGTGCCGACCGACGCGACGAAGGCGTCCACGGTCCCGCCGGTCTGCTGCCAGATCTCCGGCCCGGTGGTTTCGTAGTGAGCGCGGCGGTTGGCGACGTTGTCGAACTGATTGGCCCACAGCGCGCCGTTGGGCTCGCTGCGCGCCAGCTCTTCGGCGAGCCGCTCGGACACGCGCACGTAGTTGCCCGGGTCTCGGTAGGGCACCGCCGGCACCAGGCGCAGCTCGGCGCGGCAGAGGCGCAGCATGTCCTTCTTTTCCTGGCTCTGGGTCTCCGGCATGACGATCACCGTGCGGTAGCCGAGCGCGTCGGCGACCAGCGCCAGCCCGATGCCGGTGTTGCCGGCGGTGCCTTCGACGATCACGCCGCCGGGCCGCAGCAGCCCGCGCGCCTCGGCGTCCCGTACGATGTACAGCGCGGCGCGGTCCTTCACCGACCCACCCGGGTTGAGAAACTCGCACTTGCCGAGAATCTCGCAGCCGGTGAGCTCCGACGCCTTGCGCAGGCGCACCAGCGGCGTGTTGCCGATCAGATCGATGAAGCCGCAGGGCACCTGCATGGGTTGGCGGCGGTGTTAGCACAGGTCGGCGGGGGCGGCGAATCGGGCGCGGCCTGCGGCCGCGCCTGCCGCGCCAACGCGCAACGCGCAACGCGCAACGCGCAACGGCGCGCCCGCAGGGCGCGCCTGTTTGACCGCCCGGCTGTTTCCTGGAATCGACGCGCATGCGGATCGTCGTCCTCGACGGCTACACGCTCAATCCCGGCGACAATCCCTGGGACGCGCTGGCGCGGTGCGGTGAGCTGGTGGTGTACGATCGAACGCCGCCCGCACAAGTCATCGAGCGCGCCGCCGGGGCCGAGATCGTCCTCACCAACAAGACCGTTTTGAACGCCGACGCGATCGGGGCGTTGCCGCAGCTGCGCTTCATCGCGGTGCTCGCCACCGGATACAACGTCGTCGACGTCAGCGCGGCGCGCCAGCGCGGTATTCGGGTCTCGAACGTGCCCGAGTACGGGACCACCGCCGTCGCGCAGCATACGTTCGCATTGCTGCTCGAGCTCTGCCACCGCATCGGCAATCATGCGCGCGCGGTCCGTGCCGGCGACTGGAGCCGCGCGCCCGACTTCTCGTTCTGGCATGCGCCGCCGCTCGAGCTCGCGGGACTCACCTTCGGCATCGTCGGCTTCGGTCGCATCGGCCGGCGCGTCGCTGCGCTGGCGCACGCGTTCGACATGCGAGTGATCGCCTCGGTCCGCCGTCACACCGGGGCGCCGCCATACGAGGGCTTCGCCTGGCGCTCGCTCGAGCAGCTGTTTGACGAGGCCGACGTGGTCAGCCTGCATTGTCCGCTGACCGCGGACAATGCACGGTTCGTCGACGCCGCGATGCTGGCGCGAATGAAACCGACTGCGCTGCTGCTCAACACCGCCCGCGGCGGTCTGATCGACGAGGCCGCGCTGGCCGCGGCGCTGGCGGCTGGTCGGCTCGCCGGCGCGGGACTCGATGTCCTGTCCAGCGAGCCGCCGCGTCCCGACAACCCACTGCTCAGCGCGCCCAACTGTCTCATCACTCCCCACCTCGCCTGGGCCAGCCTGTCGGCGCGCCGCGCGCTGATGGCCGCCACCGTGCGCAACGTCGAGGCGTTTCTCGCCGGCAAGCCCATTCACGTGGTCAACGCATAACACTCGCCGCCGCTTTGGAGTGCGGTGGCTTGCCACCGCTTTGGGGTGGGAGGTGGGAGGGGTGGAGGGGTCTCACCGCCACTCCCCACCCACCCCAACGCGGCAGCAAGCTGCCGCACTCCAAAGGTTGACAATGTTTGCGGCCGCGGAGAAGGCTGCAGCGAATGCGGCGCCTCTTGCTTCTGCTTGTCAGCGCGGTCCTGCTCGCCGGCTGTGGCGACGACGACCCCAACACCACGTCGACCGGAGACGACATCACCGTCGTCCAGCTCAACAAGCTGCACGGCACCTCCGGACAGGCCTGTCGAGACAGCGCGAACTGCCGGCTCGCCGACCGGATGGAGCTGCTCTTCGACGAAATCGCCGACAGCGGCTGCCCGGATGTGATCGCGCTGCAGGAGGTGTGGCGCGGCTCGGTGCCCTTGCTCATGGATCACGCGGCCAACGCCTGTCCGTTCGCCTATGAGGTGCGTCTGGTCAACACGCAGACGAAGATCGACGATGAGATGATCCTCAGCCGCTACCCCATCCTGGCTACCGACCAGATCGGGCTCTTTCCCGGGTTTCGCCACGCCTTGTGGGTGCGCATCGACCACCCGCTCGGGCCGCTCGACGTGTTCACCACGCACCTCGCCTCGAGCTCGGACGGCGCGACGGCGCGCTGCGATATTCCCAACGCGTCGTGTCCGAGCGAATGTCTCGCGGCGGGTGCCACGACGCGCCGCGAGTGCCAGGCGGTGCAGCTCGCGTTGTTCGTCGAGGCCAAGCACGACGTCGACGCGCCGGCGCTGGTGACCGGCGATTTCAACGAGGAGCCCGGCAGCTTCGTGTACGAGCAGTTCAGCGGACGCGGGTGGACCGACGCGTACCTGGCGGCGGGCAACGCCGAGTGCGACCCCGCCAGCGGCGCGGGCTGCACGTCCGGTCGCGACGACGAATCGCTGACCGAGCTCGAGTCGCCGGTGCTCAACGAGGACGAGCGCATCGACTTCATCTTCGTCGTTCCGCCGCGCGCCGGGTTCCGCTGCCGCCTCGAGTTTGATCCGGCCACCGACCGCGATGGCGACGACACCGCGACCCGCATCTTCCCGCCGGGCTCGCCCCCGTCCTGCGGCGCGGCTCCAGCCCCGATCTGCTGGCCCTCCGACCACATGGGCGTCGAGCTCGACCTGAACTGCAACTGACAGGAGGATTTCACCACAGAGGCACAGAGACACAGAGAAGGCGACTTCAACAGCCAACCGCGGGAGTAGCGCCCGTTGGCCTCGGTCAAGTCCGAGCCCTCTGTGCCTCTGTGGTGAGAACCTTCCTTAGAAGCGGCGCCTCGACTATCGTCGCGCCGCATGCCCTCCCTGGAGCGGATTCGCGCCGGGCTGCGCGCCGAGCTCGCGCCGATGTTCCGGCTCGCCTGGCCGGTGGCGACCGCCGAGCTCGGCTGGATGGCGATGGGGCTGGTCGACACGATGATCGTCGGCCGGGTGAGCGCCGAAGCCATCGGCGCCGTCGGCGTCGGCAGCCACGTCTTCTTCGCGGTGGTCATCTTCGGCACCGGCATGCTGCTCGGGCTCGATTTCCTCGTGGCCAGCGCCGTCGGCGGCGGGCGCCTGCACGACGCGCGCGTGTCGCTCGTGCAGGGCGTCTATCTCAGCCTCGCGCTCGCCGTCGTCTTGAGCGCGATCCTGTTCGTGCTGCCCTCGTATCTGCCGGCGATGGGTGTGCAACCCGAGGTGGCGCGCCAGGCGAAGGGGTACATGGACGCGCTCACCTGGAGCGTCCTGCCGCTGCTGCTCTACGCCACGCTGCGCCGCTACCTGCAGGCGCTCGGCTACGTCGTGCCGGTGATGGTCGCGCTGGTGAGCGCCAACCTCATCAACGCGTTCGGGAACTGGGTGCTGGTGTTCGGCAACCTCGGGTTCCCGGCGCTCGGCGCCACCGGGTCCGGCTGGGCCACCTCGCTGTCGCGCATCTACCTGTTCGTCTTTCTCCTCGCCGTGGCGGCCTGGGAGGAGCGGACCTCCGGTGCCGGACTGGTGCTGCCGTGGCGCTTTGCCGCCGGCCGGTTCGTCCTGCTCGTCCGACTCGGGCTGCCGGCCGCCCTGCAGATGGTGCTCGAGGTCGGCGTGTTCGCCACCGCGACCGTGCTCGCCGGGCAGCTCGCGCCGGTGCAACTCGCCGCGCATCAGGTGGCGATCAGCGCCGCCGCGTTCACGTTCATGGTGCCGCTCGGCATCTCGTCAGCGGCTGCGGTGCGGGTCGGGCACGCCATGGGTCGGATCGACGCGCCCGGCGCGACGCGCGCTGGATGGACCGCGCTGTTGCTCGGCGGGGCGTTCATGACGGGGGCCGCGCTGGCGTTCATCGCGGCGCCGCGGGCGATCATCCGGATCTTCACCAACGAGCCGGACGTGGTGAGCACCGGTGTGGCGCTGCTCGGGGTCGCCGCCATCTTCCAGCTCTTCGACGGGCTGCAGGTCGTCGCGACCGGCGCGCTGCGCGGCTCGGGCGACACGCGCACGCCGATGCTCGCCAACCTGGTCGGTCACTGGGTGCTCGGCCTGCCGCTCGGCTATGCGCTGTGCTTCTGGTACGGCGTCGGCGTGATCGGCCTGTGGGTCGGGCTCTGTGTCGGGCTCACCAGCGTCGCGCTGGTGCTGATCGCGGTGTGGTCGTGGCGGACGCGCCTGCTCGAGCACGACCTCCGGGCGCGGCATGCGGCGTGACGCGTCGGCCGGGCCACGAAAAGGATTCAAGCTTCTCACGCGGCGAGCGCGCTGCGCGCGGCGGGCAGTGTGATCGTGAAGCACGCCCCGCCGCCGGTCGCTTCGCTGGCTTCGATACGGCCGCTGTGAGCTTCGACGATCTGGCGGGCAATCGCCAGGCCGAGGCCGGTACCGCGCGGGCGCGTCGTGAAAAACGGATCGAACACACGGGCGCGCAGCTCCGGCGCGATGCCGGGTCCGGAGTCCGACACGCTCAGGCATACGGCGCCGTCTGCCGCGTAGGCATCGAGCGCGATCGCACCGCCCGGCGGGACGGCCTCTGCCGCGTTGGCCAACAGGCCGATCAGAACTTGGCTCAGGAGATCGGGATCGGCCTGCACCGGGGGCAGGGCGGTGCCGGCGTGGCGCGCGACGCGCACCCGCTTGGTCGCGAGCTCGTCGCGAGCGAGGAGCAGGGCGCGGTCGAACAGCTCGGCGACCGGCACCGGGCGCGCCTCGACCTGCAGCGGCTTGGCGAAGGTCAGCAGCGAATTGACCACGTTCGCCAGCCGGTCGATCTCGGTGATGATGAACAGGCTCGCTTCGCCGTGCTGGTGGTCGGCCGGAAGGGTCTCGGCCAGCGTCTGCGCGGCTGAGCGCATCACCGCGAGCGGGTTGCGCACTTCGTGCGCGACGGTGGCGGCGAGCTGACCCAGCGCGGCGAGCTTCTCGCTTTGCGCCAGTCGGGCGCGGGCGTTGGCTATGGCATCGGCCTGCGCCTGCACCAGCGCGTTGGCGCGGCGCTCGCGCCGCTGACTTTCGCTGAGCGCGCCGAGCAGGTAGCCGAGCACGGCGAACGACGCGCCGAAGTAGCCGGCGATGAGCGGGCGCGCGTCCCAGCCGTTGATCTCGAACGTCACGCCGAGGAGCGACAGGGCGGCGGTGTCCAACACGCCTGCCACGATGCCGCCGACGAGACCCCACCAGCGCAGGCGCATGCCGCGCCACGTCTCGTCCGGGTGCACGGCGGCGCTCGAGGTATCCGCCCCGATCGTCAGAACCGATGCGTGTTCTGGAGTCATGGCCATAGTGGACGCAAGTTTCGCACCGGGGCCGGGGCAAAGGAACAGGCAGAACGCCTTCGGCGCCGCCCGTTGCCGGCCAGCAACGGGGCGTTGCTCGGCTGCAACGCGCCCGTGGTCGGGGTGGGAGGGGCGGCGCCGTCGGAGCGCCCGCGCGGTGCGGCGTCGCGCCGGCACGGCGCTTGAAGTGGATCCGTGCATCACACCACACGCGCCGGAACGGATCCGGCGGAAAGGGAGATCGAGATGAGCAAGAAGCAGTGGCTCTTGGGGATCGTGCTGGCGGACTTCGCCGCGCTCAACGCGTACGTGGTCTACCAGTACGGCTATGCGGGCTTCCTGGAGCTGGCGACGGCCAACATGGCGACGATCGCCGTGATGGTGGACCTCGCCATCGCGCTCAGCCTGGTGGCGGTCTGGATGTGGAACGACGCGAAGGATCGCGGCATCTCGGCGCTGCCGTATCTGGCCGTGACGCTGCTGCTCGGCAGCATCGGGCCGCTCATCTACCTGCTGCGCACCAGCGGATCGGAGGCGGTCGAGTCGTCGCCGCGACTGATGACTGCGGCACGGGGGCGGTGACCGTTCACGAAGGCGCTCACCAGCCCCCTCCTGTCCTCCCCCGTTCGCGCCGACGCCCACGGGGGAGGAAGGAGAAGGCAATGATGGAGTTGGTCGATTTATCCTGGCGCGCATATCCTGCCGGGTTGCTCATCGTCCTCGGCATCGGAGGCGCGGTGTGGAGCGCCGCTCGCGGCGTGGCGCGCGCGCGGCGTGTGCGCGATCCGCTGCGCGCGCTGGCGATCATGCAGGGGTTTCGCATTGCCATCGTCAGCCTCGCCGTGGCGGCGATCGGCGCCGCGTGGTGGTGGCAGATCGGCTGGCTGTTCGTCCTTGCGCTGGTGATCGGCGGCGAGGAGCTGCTGGAATCGACCGTCGTCATCACCGCGCTGAAGCACAGTCCCACCCTGGAGGGCGCCGCGCCGTCGGCGCCGCGGCAGGGCGGGGTGAGCCCGATCGTTGCCCATGCGGCGCCGACGGCGCGGCGCCCTCCACACGCTCACCCCACTGCCGCTTCGCAGCGGGCGGTGGTGCTCTCCCGATCCGGTGGGTCGGGCAGGGCGTAGCGCTGATTGAACCGCTTGCCGCGCAGCAGCACGCACAGTGAGCGCCAGATCACGCGCGGGCTGCCGAAGGCGCGCTCGGGCGATTCGAGCATGTTGAACATGCGCAGGAAGGCGCGGAAGACGACCGGATCGCAGCGCGTCGCGATGATGACGCCGTCCTCGAAGAAGCGCTGGCGCAGCCGGTCGCCGAGCCGGCGCGGCCGCCGGCCCTCGGCGCGGCGCACGGCGTCGCGGTCGGCGACCACCGACGCCCGATAGAACGGCTCGATCGTTTCGGTGGCCCGGCGCGACAGCGTCCAGGCCGCGCCGGCGAGATTACCGGGATTGGCGTCGAGCGCCTGTCCGAGCAGATCGGCGTGCAGGAACGCCTGCGCGCAGCCGCGGCCGTAGAGTGGATTGGTGCAATAGGCGGCGTCGCCGAGCGCGAAGAACCCGATCGCGACGGGCCGGCCGTTGACCACGAAGCGACGCACCCGGTTGATGAGGCCGCCCATGGCCTGCACCGGGCGCTGCGGGTCGCCGATCGGCTCGGCGACGGCGGGATCCACCCAGGGGGCGATCGCCGGGAGCGCGCGCGCCATCTCATCGAACGCGGCGGGGCGCGCCAGCACCTTCAAGCGGGGAAAGGCGAGGGGAATCGCGAAGGTGACCGAGAACGTCCGATCGTCGGCGGGAAAGATGGCGTACTTGACCCAGTTGTAGTCGGCCGCGGCCGGGTGGTGGCTCTGTGGCGGTGGGCTGGCGCCATCGCGAAAGCGGTAGAAGCGCGTGTAGTAGTTGATGCCGGACGGCTCCGTCTTCTCGCGTGGTGGCGGCGCGCCGATGGCCGCGAGCCAGTCGGGGGCCTTGGAGTGGTGGCCGCTCGCGTCGATGACCAGGTCCGCGGCGAGCTCGACCGGCTGGCAGCGCAGGCGGCTCGCCCGCTGTATGCTCGAATCCCGTTCTTCCGTAGAGAGCTCCGCCGCCGACCGCTCTGAATCGTTTCGGTCAGCGGGCGGGCCGCCCGCGCCCGCAGGGTAGTAGCGCACGCCGGTGACTGCTGGCGGGGTGCCGTTGGTCGCCAGCAGGCCGGACATCTGGGCGCCCGAGATCAGCACCACGCCAGGGCGCGCCAGGACGTTGCGCCGCAGCACCCACTCGAAGGTCGTGCGGCGGCAGCCGAGCGCCACGAGATCCTCGTCGCCCGGCTGGCGCGCCAACGGTGGCAGCGTCAGCGGCGGGCGTTCGAGCATGTCGAGCTCGGCGACGCCGGCGGCGCGCAGCGCGTCGAGCAGGTCGGGGTAGCGGTCGCGCAGCAGACTGCGCAGCCGCCCGAGAAACGCGTGCGAGTGACGCACCTGCGGCGCGCCGCGCCGTTTCCAGCTGGTGAAGGCGGCGCTCGGCGAGGGCGCGTCGGACTCCGCGTCGCGTTCCAGGATCGTCACCCGGGCGCCGCGGTCGGAGAGCACGCGCGCCGCCGCCAGCCCGGTGATCCCGCCGCCGATGACGACGGCATGGCTGCCGGCGAGGGTCACGCGCTCATCAGCTCGACATCCGAGCTGTCGCACTCTGGGCACGTCGGGCGCAGGCGGCGCGCCTCGAACACCTTGTGGCAGACCCGGCACTCGAACACCGCCGGCTCGGTGGGGAGGGGAATCGGGCCCTTCCCGGTCTTCCTCGGCGCCGCGGTTGTTATCGGCACTCGCCGTACGAGCCAGCTCCAGATCGACATCGGCTACCTGAAGCTGACACTACAGATGAACACGGATGACCACAGATGAACACAGAGCCTATCCTCTCCCCGGAGCTCATCGGGCGGGGCGGGGCTCAGTGTTTCTCTGTGTTCATCTGTGTTCATCTGTGGTTTCTTTCCGTCACTGCGGCGGCGTATCGAGGAATCGATCGTACCCCTCCGACATGGCCGCGTGGGCGAGCACGCTGAAGCGGAAGGCGCGGCGGATGCGCGCCTGTTGCTCGCGGGTCTGGCCGCAGAGCAGCAGCGCGCGCTCGGCGTTCTCGCCGTGTTCCTCCTCGGCCTGGATGTGCACCGCCCAGAACTCCATGGCGTGATCGTCGATGCGGTAGCGCTTGAGCCCGTCGTAGAGAAACTGGGCGCCGTTGGGACGGTCGGGGACTTCCATCTCGACTGCCAGACCGAACGCGCCGAGGCCCTCCTCGAAGGAGTTGCGGCAGTAGTAGCCCATCGTCGAGGCGGCGCCGATGGTCGAGGCGAGCGGCGTGTGCGCCAGCAGGTCGTCGCGCGAGATGTCGAGCCCGGCGCAGAATTGCAGGTAGAGATCGTGGTGCTCGGCCTCTTTGATGTAGCCCATCTCCCCGGCCAGATTGCGCGCGATCAGCTTGTAGGCCTCGCGGTCGGGCAGTGTGGGCGCCATCGACAGCCAGGCGGCGATCGTCGGGATGGCGGGCTCGACGTAGTAGTAGAAGTCCTTCGCCCAGCGCTTGAGCTGCGCCTCGTCGAGCTTGCCCATCACCAGCCCGCGCAGGAACCGGCTCTGGGCCGGGTGCTCGCGTTTGAAGGTCAGACACTCGTCGAGAAACTCGCGCGCCGACAGCGTGCGATCGATCACCAGGGACATGCGAACGCCCTCCTCGCCCTGAATTCTTAAACACAAAGACCACCAAGACACCAAGAGAGGCTGGACGGACGCTCGAGAATCTACCTGCGCCGGCGAATCTCTTCGAGGTAGGGCAACGCCACGCGGTCCTGCGGGCGGCCGATGGCGGCCTTGATGTCGATCAGGTCGTCGAGGCCGATCACGCGAACGCTCAACTCGTCCTCGGCGAGTACGCAGGACCGGCCGACGAGATCGTCATATCCCCGTCCGTCGTGTAGCCGCCACAGAATGTCGAGGGGACCGGCGGACGTGCGCGTCCGCAACTGACCCCCGGCACTCGCCCCCGTCGCAGACTGCCTCAACAGTTCCACCGTGACCGCCAGTCGACGGCCGGTGGACCGAGGCTCGCGAACGATGCCGTGCAGGGCCACCAGGGCGCTGGCGAGGCGTGTGACGTTCTCCTCGTCGAGGCAGGGCATGATGTCGAGGTCACCGGTCACCGTGGGGGCTCCGTAGAGCACTGCGGCGAACCCGCCGACGACGAGGTACTCGACGTCACTCAGCGTAGTCAGAATCGCCAGCGGATCGAATGCGGCGAAGCTTCTCGACGGCATTGGCGAAGTTGGCGGCGCTCTGGATCCGTGCCTTCAGACCCAGCTCGAGAAAGCAGTCCAGGAGAGTCTCATCGATCTCAGCCTGGCGGTCGTCATACTCGGCACCCATCTACAGGACACTGACACATGTGGGGCGCCGTTGACAGCTCCCGCCACCGCGCTCGGTGACGTGCCACGCAGCGCCACCGGAAGCCCAACGAAGCGCAGGGACGCGAAGCGACGCATGTTCACTTCATTCCGCTTGGCGCCCCAGCGGCCCGTCTTAGCGTGTGGCCTGGACATCGTCGCACGGGCCCGCGTGCATGAAAACGCTCCCTACGTCGTCAAAACCGGCACACTGCGTGGCCGGGTTGCCGGCATCGAAATCGCACTCCAGATTGTCGACCACCCAATGCGTGCCGCAGATCTGGCCGCGGAGCTCGCCAAACGTGAGCCTGCAGCCCGTCTGGGTGAGCTCGTTCTCGACTTCGCCGAACCGGTCCTCCAGGCACCACGTACCCTGCATGACCGTGGTGCACGTGCACGGAGACCCTGAGCGAAACACGCGGATGTCGTCGAACGTGGCGGTGCCGTGCGAATCCACCTCCAGGGCGATGCCGGTGATGCGCGATGGCGTGTCGAGGAACAGCTCATCCACATCCGCCATCAGGTTCCGCGTGTGCTCCGCTTGACCAGGGTCCAGCAGGAGCGGGTTCGGAGCAAAGATCGTGTCGCAGCCGAAGCGCGTGTCCCAACCAGGTCCGCGGTGCAGCACGTAGCTGATGCGCTCGCGGCGGTCGAAGGTGATGTGCAAAAGGACAGCGTCGCACTCCTCGTTGGTGCTCAATCCGCCCGATTCGTGAAACGAGAGAAAGACACGCTCGTCGAGCTCGGCGTCCACTCCTCGCGGCTCGAACGGGTCGGCAGTCACGGCGACAACCCCGATGTTGTCGGCGCAATCCGTGTTGCCTGAGTTGCCCGAGAAGATGCGCAGCCGCCGGCTTCCGTCCCGATCCACAATCTCGGAGAAATGGGGGCTCTCGCCGCACTCGCCCACACTCGTGATGGTATCGAAGACGAGCCATTCGCCGCTGTCGCCGCTGATGAGATCGCCGCCGGTCGGGATATCGGCGCGAGGACGGTAGGTGCCGAGGGGGGCACGCTGCCAGCCTTCCGCGAACAGCACGGTCCCCATCATCGGGGGGGTCGGCGTCTCGGTCGGCGCGGACGCCGCCCGCGTCTGCGAGGCGGTCGCCGTCGCCGCCATCGTCGGCGGTGGCGTCGGGCACGTCCGGCAGTCGCATAGCGCGTTGTTCACCGCCACCACGAGGTCGTTGACGCGCACGTGTCCGTCCCCGTTGGCGTCCATCGCCGTACAGGAACTCAACGGCGCATTGCCCAGCACGATATTGGTCCCGGTGATGATCTCATTCACGGCCACGACGTCGTCATCGTTGCAATCGCCTGAGCAGACCTGCGCGACGCCGGGTGACGCGGCAAGCAGCACGACTGCGATGCCGATGCGCCTC